>ENA-ORCU01000923-ORCU01000923.1-marine-metagenome-genome-assembly--contig:-NODE-923-length-9833-cov-2.145756_pt1 | contig 9833 bp, 4 predicted proteins | sample MGYA00248631_ERZ508512 | MGnify/ENA primary metagenome ERZ508512 (study PRJEB26183, sample SAMN06268844) | marine metagenome | isolation source: Tt an P1 anaerobic enrichment on pine from sediment taken from... | reverse complement strand
AACTGGACGATGCCGCTTGACAATCTTCATCGGGGGGGCGAGGGTTTACCATCCGGGCCTCATATTCAGTATCATAACGTCTATGGGATGTTGATGGTGAAGGCAACACGAGAAGGTATCTTAAAAGCACGCCCTGAAAAAAGACCCTTCGTCCTGTCCCGGGCTAATTTTCTGGGCGGTCATCGTTATGCCGCGACATGGACGGGCGATAATAATGCATCGTGGCAGCATCTCAAATGGTCGATCCCCATGTCTTTGAATCTGAGCCTGTCCGGACAGCCGTTTAATGGTCCTGATATCGGAGGCTTCGCTGGTAATGCAACTCCTGAACTGTGGGGACATTGGATATCCGTTGGCGCGTTCTATCCGTTTAGCCGAGCGCACACATCTATAGACACGGATAACCAGGAACCATGGGTGTTTGGCCCCCAAGTTGAAAATGCCGCGCGCATTGCCCTGCAGCGTCGTTATAGATTAATGCCGTATCTCTATACCGTATTTCGTCAAGCACATTTGAAAGGATTGCCGGTGATGTGTCCGGTCTTTTTCGCTGATCCGACCGATCTTAATCTTCGCATGGAGGATCAGGCATTTCTGCTTGGACAGGATGTGATGGTGATTCCAAAATGGGCAAAGGACGTCCGGTTGCCACAGGGTATTTGGCGAAGTGTTTCTATTGCAGGAGAGAATGCCGCCACTGACATTTATCAGTGCGATGTGAAAGTTCGCGGCGGGGCCATTGTTCCGCTCGGACCGCTGGTACAAACAACACAGGAAATCTCACCCCAATCCCCATTGACTCTGATGGTGGTTCTGGATGACAACGGGCAGGCGGTCGGGACTCTTTACGAAGATACCGGACAAGGCTATGGTTATCTTCGCGACGAATATTGTTTATCACACTTTAATGCTCAAAATACAGGTAACTCAGTTTACGTCAAATGTACGGAACAAATAGGAAAACAGCGATCAGTTGAACGCTTGGTCACAGTTGCCGTTGTCAGCGAAGAGGGAGTTCATTATGGATTTGGTGACATAATCAATGGTGTAAAAGTAAGACTTAATATACGGACTGAAAATCTTGCTGATCGTTGACGGATGGATTATAATGATTACTATCTATATAGCAGCAGGAATTATAGAGCCCCGGTGACATTGTGTCTTGCGCAAGGCTCCGTTATACCTTCCTCAGGACGGGACGACTGTGTACGACTTACTCTTACAATAACTAGGACAAAGAAACATTTACAGGTCATACAAGTTCTTTTCGGATGATAGATATCATGTTAAAAAATACATGTTATGTTCTCATGTTGTTTATTTCGGGATTAGGTGTAATGCCCCAGAATTACGTGTGTGCTGAATTCATGAGGGGGGCAGACATTTCTACCCACACTCGGCAGGTTGCTGATGGAGTTATTTACAAGGAATATGGTATAGCGAAAGATCTTTTAGTGATTTTAAATCATCATGACTTTAATTGGATTCGTATACGATTATTTCATACTCCAAGCGGTGATCTGTATGGTGTAACTCAAGATCTTGCTTATGTAACAAATCTTGGCGCTCAGATCAAAACCGCTGGCTTCAAATTCCTGCTGGATATCCATTACTCGGATACTTGGGCCGATCCGGGGCAACAGACTATCCCCGCTGCCTGGAGTGGCCTGAACCATTCTGAACTTGTAACGGTAGTTCAAGACTATACCCAGAATGTAATTGAGCACCTGCGTCTTAACAATGCCATGCCGGATATGGTTCAAATTGGCAATGAAATCGTCGATGGTATGCTTTGGCCGGATGGACGAATATCCGTTAATGGCTGGGGAAATCTTGCTGACCTTATAAATGCAGGCATTACTGGTATAGACATTGGCCGGGGTACCGAACCACTGCCGGAAATCATGATACATATTGATCGGGGGGGTGATGCTTCGACAACTCAATGGTTTTTTGATAATCTGATTTCACAGGGAGTGCAATTTGACGTCATTGGCCAATCATTTTATCCTGAATGGCATGGAACGATCAGCGACTTAGCGGCATGTCTGAATATGATGAGCAACCGTTACTCGCAGGATATCATCCTGGTTGAAGTTGGAGAGTACTATACCGGAAGATCAGGAAAAAGCCCTGAAAATCAGAACGCATTTCTGGAAAATGTGTTCGATCAAGTTCAGGTTACACCAAACGGAAAAGGAAGAGGCGTGTGCTATTGGGAGCCGGCGTGGGTATGGAATTCAGGTGTTGGCTACAGGGCATTATTCGAGCCTGAGCCAAGCTGGTCCAATGTAGAGATGTTGATGGGTATGGAGGCATTTGATATTGGAGGAGACGAAGTTGCCCCTGCAGCTCCGACCGGCCTAAGTGCTTTAGCTGATGGTTATGCAATTTCTCTGACCTGGAATGATAATACCGAGGATGATTTGGACAGCTATAATGTCTACCGTTCCCAGACACAAGGCAGTGGTTATACTAAGATGAACAGTATGGTGGTTGAAGAATCATCATATATAGATAACGCCCTGATTGACGGGCAAACTTATTATTATGTCGTGACAGCGGTCGATACTTCTTCTAATGAATCATATTATTCTAACGAAGCGTTTGCTGAAACTCCGGATACAGGCATGGGAACCGTCTTGTGTGAATGGTGGACTGGTATCAACGGTACGACCGTAGGTGATTTGACAAGCGATCCCAATTACCCCGAGAGTCCTTCAGACAGTGAACATCTGACCCGTTTGGAAGGTCCAACTGGTTGGGGCGACACCTATGGGACACGCATTCGTGGATATCTGCATCCGCCAGAAACGGGCGATTATAGCTTCTGGATTGCAGGTGACGATAACTGTCAGTTGTGGCTGGGTATGGATGGAACAGCAGTCAACGCTGTTATGATTGCAAACGTACCCGGCTGGACGGAATCACGTGAATGGGATAAGTATACTGAACAGGAATCTTCGCCGATTTTCCTAACGGCTGGACAGAAATATTATATTGAGGTTCTACACAAGGAAGACATCGGCGAAGATAATGTTGCCGTAGCCTGGTCCGGCCCGGGAATTTCACAGGAGGTAGTTGATGGCAGGTACCTTTCACCGTTGTTGACCGGTCCCTATGGTGATTTCAACAAAAGCGGATTCGTCTCTGTCGAAGACCTTGCAATGTTTGCAGATAATTGGATTGCGGACAATTGCATACTGACATCAGCAATAGACTTGGACGGTAACTGTATTGTTGATTTCTATGAATTTTCACGTCTCACAGAAAACTGGCTTAATTAAATACTATACAGATGTAGAAATCTAAATACCTGCACAAATAAAACGTATATTTTTTTGCCATAGTGTAGGCTGCTTCATTGAAAGAAATCACTGGATCTGTTGTATGGTACAAAACTTCATATCAATGGCCATTTTTTACTTTTCAAGGATGCAATAATTTCAGGAAGCTCTTTACAAGACTGAGCCGCCCTACTTTATTTATGCATCAGGAGCGATGATTTTTTGAGATGGAAAGTAAGAAGTCATTGTTTCGTTCCTGCCTGTTAACAACAACCGAGTGTGTGACAAAGTGCGTGATAGCCATCTTCGTTCGCCGTTCGGACGTCATTCGGCTGCCGTCAGAACCGATGTCATTAGGTTTAAATAAAATCCTTATTTACATACTCAAAAAATGTTTTTGAACCATCGACATTGCGCACTGAAAATCCGTGTGTCGGCGGTTCATCATAAAAAAAGTTACAGTTTGCTGAAAAGGGTTCTATTTTACCCCTTTCAGGCTCCGGTTTCATAGTTTATCCGTGTGTCGGCGGTTCAGGGTTTACCGTTCAGTCTTAACTGTTTGTTCAGGGATTAATCCTGTCTGATCGTTGCTTAACACATATAATCTTAGATTCCCTTTAGTATTACTAATATCTTTCGAGTGTATGACTTGGCGAGGCAGTTTAAATTTCGTACCGAGACTGGCTAGTTTTTGATTTTGATACAAAAGAATCATATCATCAACAGCGTCCTGCTCCCATCCAATATTTGACGGCTCCGTTATAATACCCAGTTGGCTGCTAGAATATACAATAGTGACCAGTTCGACATTCATCCTGTTGCCATTAAAAAAAGGATCCTCTGGCGTAATAGAATAGATGCCCCGCTCGACCAGTGACCTCTTGTAAGGATAGGCGGGATAGGGGCCGTCTCCGAGCCAGTTGATTATTTTAGCATCGGGTATTTTCCATGCAAGCCCCAGTTCCAACAGAGCGTCGTTCTCACTGTCAGGGGTTATTGTATATTCGATATCCACCCATCCGGATGGAGTGATTGTATAGATTACATGTGCATGAACTGTTTGCTCGCTATTTTCAGGATTTTTGTATTTCACTTTTGTATCAATGATAAGCTCGTCATCCTGCTTTCTTTCCTTATGCTGGGTGACTTCAAAATCCGTTAATATTGCCGGTTCCCAGATTGCCAGATCCATTCTTGGATAGGTTTTACGTTCAGCCATTGTAGGCTTTCGTCCAATTCGTGCATAGGGACCCCGAATTAATTCTCTGCCTTCAGCATTCCTGATGACCAGCATACCATCTTCATCCACAGTACACCACTGCTCATGAAGCAGTATATCCCTGTCTTTTTTCTTCACCTCAGCCAGCCAGTCAACACCTCCGTTTTCAAAGGTCAGAGTTCGCCCATAAACAGCCCCCCCCTTGTCGTCAAGAAACTCTACTTGCAGCATCAAATCACTGGGGCCTATCTTCAACAGCCCAATCTCGATATCCACTGTCTGGACTTTATGCGGCTCACATTCCAGTGGCAGCTGCCCTTGCTTGAACACCTTTCCATTGATAAGAAACTTCCAGTTGCCGCTGAGTCGATTTAGATTCGTAAAGTCATAACGGTTCTCAACCATCAGCGATATTTTCCCATCGCTGCTGAGCACGATATGCTCCTGCGAAATCTTCACCGGCGAATACAGTTTTCGTGTTTCGTAGTAATCCGTCTGAGGTCGACGATCAGCATACACGATTCCATCTGTGCCATCAGGACCATGACTGTCGAGAATCGTGTTGTCATCCAGCCATACATCCCCCGACAAAACGGTATGCTTGCCTCGTACTTTCGATATGTCAGCATAGGAATCAACTACTTCACGGCCATTCACTTTGCGCATGATCCCCTGATCAGCCCACAGCCAGATCATCGCTCCGGCCATTTTATCGGTGTCTTCGATCATCTTCCATTTTGTCTCAAAGTCGCTAAAAGCCGTATCCAGTGCATGGTTGATCTCGGTGAATATAATTGGTTTTTGGAGCCTTGCATCTTCCAGATCTCTCTGTATTTCCTCATTGTGCGGATAATGCGGGGCGATGATATCAACAAACTCGGCGGAACCACTGGCATAACTTTCATTAAGCCCAAGAAAATTTTCACCGGGATACAGCAATGGACGAGTTGGATCCATTGTTTTGACGAGTTTCGCGGCAGTTTCCTGAAGCCCATAAAGCGGATTCTCGTTTCCAATATCCCAAATAATTACACTGGGATGATTGCGGTCCCGTGCAACCGTTCGCTGAGCCCGAGAAAGCATTGCTCCCAAGAGAACAGGATCATTCTGATACTCGTGACCGAATCCAATCGGCACCTCATTCAGAACATATAATCCGTATTCATCACATAATTCCAAAAAACGCGGGTGTGGGGGATAATGACTGCATCGCACGGCATTAATATTTCCGGCTTTCATCAGTTTGATATCTTCCAGCCAGTGCTGCTCCCTTAAAGCCCGCCCGACTTCAGGGTAAATTTCATGCCGGCAAACCCCTCGTAATTTAATCCGTTGTCCATTTATTTTAAGAATCCCATCTTCGATTGTCACCTCACGCAAGCCGACTTTTTGTGTGACAACATGTGAAACCTGACCGTCGGTCAATAGTGTCATTGATAAATCATATAAACAGGGTTGCTCAGCATTCCAGTAGCGAGCGCTGCTGATAGGGATTTTGAATGTATGAGAAGGCACCACACGCGGTGTAATCCAGGAGACCGCCTCAGTTTGGTTCACCAGGATGTTTCCGTCAGGATCTTTAAGCTCTAATTTTATCGCCATCGGCTTAAACAGTTCCCGATGATCCTGATATTGGCTGTTATTATTATGGCGAAATATACGGATTTCTATCTGACCTTCAATCACAGCCGTTTGGTTTGAAGGATCAAGTTTTGTATTAATCGCATAGCGGTCGATATGATAGCGTTGGGGGGAGAATAAAAACACATCACGATAAATGCCTGACAAAGCCCATGCATCATTGCAGTCAAAATCACGCTCATGATGATCCCGATAAACCTTAATGGCAATCGTGTTATTTTGATCATAACGGACATACGGGGTTATATCAAACTGACACGGCAGGAATGCATGCTGGAATGAACCTGCTTTTTTTCCATTTACATACAGGGTGTAGGCAAATGAAATCCCTTCGAAATCAACAATCACCTGACGGTCTTTCCAGGCCTTCGGCAGGATGACTTCTTTTCGATACAAACCAACCATTGAAGGATCCGGCCGGTAATAATGGGGTTCCTCGAATCCCTGCATTTCCCAATTGGACGGCACGTTGATGCTGTCCCACTTACTATCATTGAACTCATTTTTAAAAAATTCGGATAGCATTTCAGTATTCGTGTTCTGAGTCAAGCAGAACTTCCATTTGCTGTTCAAGGAAAGTGTAAAATCACTGTCAGATTGATTAAATGGGATGGCAAAACTTAACGTTGATGTAAATACCATGGAAACGCAGATTATCAGTATCTTATTCATATTCGAGTTTCCTTGATCCATTGAATATTATTCAAAATCAGCTTAAATGTCTCAGAACTATTGATTCTCTTGCCCGGAAGTGCTCCTGGATCTTTGGTTGCGTTCTTCTGATGCCTTTTTGAGATTATATCCCTGGGCGGACAAATAATTGTTAATCCTCCCCTTGTATTTACCAAACCATGCATGTTTTTCATCGGAGGAGCCCGCATCCATGGCAATTTCACGTGCCTCTATTAAGTAATCCATGATTTTTTTCTTTTGTTCATCCGTTAAATCGGGGAGCATTTCCAGGTAGCTGTTGTAGGTGACTTGAACCACACCATAGGTCATGCCATCCTTGACCTGATCAATCTGTTCAGAGTTAAGCGGAACCGACAGCTTTACGAGATAATGTACGTGTAATTGATCCTGCAGTGCCTGCGTCATATCCCGCAGTACCTGAATTACGTGATCAGCAAGCTCCTTGTTATCATCAAGCCGGCTTACAGCAGCTTGAATTTGAGCATCGCGCGTGTCGTGTAACATGCTCAGGCTGCGGTATTGATCTGAAATGATATTACGCACCTGCAGTGCCTTGTCATCATCCGTGATGTCGAGTGTGTCAACGATCTTTTGAGCCCTCTGCTGAATGATTTGAGTATAGGCAGGATCGGGATCTTGTGGAATAGATCCCCCCCAAATATACACAGATGGAAACCAAAAGAAAACAAACAGCATGAACAGAAAATGATTTCGCGATTTCATATGACGTCTCCCAAATGCTTAATATTTTTACGAGAAAAAACCTATCCTTAGCTCGATCTGCGGCCAATTATAGGTCCGTCCGTTGTGTGAGTTTTAAGCTTCATACGATTTTGCTGCAAGTAATCAGGGAGTTGAGCGTAAACGAGCTAGAAGAAATACTACACTCAACTTCACAAATTCCCTCGGACTTAAGTTCTCAAATAAATTAAGGGGGCGGCAACAACTGCAGTCCTCTCGTTGCCGAAAGATCTTATCATAAGTGTCTGTCAATATCAAGAACATTTATGCATTCAATACTGGGAGTCGTTAGGGATAATTCTGACACATTGAGAGCCGAATTTTAGGTATCGTGCCCAGACCGCATGCGGCATTGCTTTGTTTAATATAATTTGGAGGACGTCAATTATGAATTGAAATAAGTGAGCGATACATCCTGGTTTTCCTGAGCTGGGATATTTGTTCTCAATTGTCCCCTGATAGCATCGTTAAGCAAAATTCCAATAGTCTTGATCTCAGGCATCTTTACCTGATGTCAGATCGGTTTGCCTACCCTTCGGATATATAGTTTTCATGTACGGATAGAGCATGCCTTTCTCGATGCCTCGGATTTCATCTTCGTCCGTAACCGGCGGAGCAGGAAGAGCATTTTCGCACTCGGTCCCATCAGCCCTTTCCGGACTTGCGACCCATCCTCTGTCAACGATATCGGGATCTACTAACTCGCCGTTGTGTTCGTCCTGATACATATACCACGCCAGAGACAGGTTTTTTACATTTGACAGACAGACTACGGAGGCTGCTTTACGTTTAGCCATTCTTAGAGCTGGCGTAACGATAGAGAGTAAAAGTGCAATAATTGCAATAACAACTAATAATTCTATCAGTGTGAAAGCATTTATTTTGAGAGAGTTCGTTTTGCGAGAATTGGAATACAAACAAAATTATTCGACATGTCAGAAATCCCTAGAAACGCCTTTACACCATTTGGTTTAGCGAAGCAATTATTTAAAATTAACAAAGGACTCTAAAATAGAGTGATTTATTCAACATTTATTATATATCATATGAAAATAAAAACGATATTCCCCGCCAGATTCACGACACAACTTGCCATATCCATAGATTAATAAAACATTTTACCATATATGTGAACTGACTATAGGCGTTGAATATATAAATCACCAAAAAAAGAGCTAAAACACCGTTTCATACTATTCATATACCTTTTTTAAGATGGAGATAAGATGAATGTGCAAAAAATAAATTGGTTTTACACCTCGGAATAATCAGGGTGAAATCAGAAAAGGATCTTCCATGTAATGTTGGTAAATCCAAAATATTTAGCTTAATTTTCGAAAATAGATTCTCGCCTATTCATATCTTTATCTGTTAATTCCGGCAGGTTTATTTGAATTCTGCTCTTTGTTCCGGAGACGATTGGATAAAAATAATCACATAAATTCCTTTTTCAAGTGGCTGTATATTATACTCGTAAAAGTGAACACAATAGACAATAAATCTTCTTCATTCGGGGACGAAGAATCACAAATTTAAAGTCAATAAGGATTAGTATAATGAGTCTAAAAAACGAATCACAGTCGAATGTCTCTGAAACAGGCGGTCATGGGAGGAATTGTTTATAAACTAAAAGACCTGCAGGCAAATTGCAATTTGAAGGAGGTGTCGAATTTTTTATAAAATGTAACGATGAATCATTTATTTTCACAAGTTATAATGGACTTTAGAGTGTTGGATTGATAAAGTGGTTTGACACGCTGGATTCGAAAGTAGGACAAAACCGAATATTGATGTATAGAAGGTATTACGTTGAGCAACGGGATGAAAGTTACACGGTTACGTTGTGAATATTTGGTCAATCCCTTAGGGATCGACGAGAAAATACCCCGATTAAGCTGGATTATTAAATCCGACCGTCGGGGGACATGTCAGTCTGCTTGGCATGTACGAGTGGCTTCTTCGGCACAACTTCTTGCTTCAGGCAAAGCTGATTTATGGGACAGTGGACGTATTGAAGATGATCGCTCAGCTCACATTATCTACGAAGGATTGCCTTTGACTTCCCGAAATACCTGTTATTGGCAGGTACAAATCTGGGACGTCCAAGGGACATCCGTCGTCTCAGAACCGGCATTCTGGACTATGGGGTTACTTGAAAAAGAAGATTGGCAAGCCGACTGGATCACTGCCAATCCAGATTATCTTGACTGCTCTGAACATACCATAAAATCCACACTCACCGATCCGGGAAC
>ENA-ORCU01000922-ORCU01000922.1-marine-metagenome-genome-assembly--contig:-NODE-922-length-9839-cov-3.096394_pt1 | contig 9839 bp, 9 predicted proteins | sample MGYA00248631_ERZ508512 | MGnify/ENA primary metagenome ERZ508512 (study PRJEB26183, sample SAMN06268844) | marine metagenome | isolation source: Tt an P1 anaerobic enrichment on pine from sediment taken from... | reverse complement strand
TCTTCGGAAATAATGCCGGCCCTGGCAAGCATTTTACAGTGGGCCACACTGCCATCGATATCGGATGCGTACAGGCGCTTGTCGATTTGGATTGAAGACGTGAATGCCTCAACGCTCCGGTCGGTTTTTTCGGAAAATCTTCCGTCCCACGGCTTATCGGACATGGTAAACCTCTGCAAATTGATTAGTGGTTCTGAAGCATTTTCTGAATGCGCAATCTCAACGAGTTGAGGCGGATGAACCCTTCGGCATCCTTCTGGCTGTATACGCTGTCATCTTCAAAGGTTGCAAAATCTTCACTGTAGATGGACGAATCGGACCGTCGACCCAGCACCCGGCAATTGCCTTTGTAAAGCTCCAGCCGTACAACACCGGACACATTTTTCTGGGTTGCATCGATGGTGCCCTGGAGCACTTCCATCTCCGGTGAAAACCAGAAGCCGTTGTAAATAATCTCTGAGTACCGGGGAATGAGCGAGTCCCTCAGGTGCATCACCTCCCGGTCCATCGTGATGGACTCGATGGCCAGATGCGCCAGTCGGAGCACTGTTCCGCCCGGCGTCTCGTATACACCGCGGGATTTCATGCCCACAAACCGGTTCTCCACGATATCGATCCGCCCAATACCGTTTCGGCCGGCCAGTACATTCAATTCCTTCAGCAGCTTTGCCGGGCTTAGCGACTCGCCGTTGATGGCCACGGGATCACCGTTTTCAAAGGTGATTTCGATAATCTCCGGCTGATCCGGAGCCTCCTGCGGCGAAACGCTCAGGGTAAAAATATCCTTCGGCGGCGCCTGCCAGGGATCTTCAAGAATTCCTCCCTCGTAGCTGATATGGAGCAGATTCCGGTCCGTGCTGTAAGGCTTCTTGGGGGTCGTCGGCACCTCGATGCCATGTTTTTTTGCAAAATCCATCAACGCGGAACGGGAATTCAAATCCCATTCCCGCCACGGAGCGATAATCGTTATTGCCGGATCGATGGCCAGGTAGCTGAGTTCAAAACGCACCTGATCGTTTCCCTTGCCGGTAGCGCCATGGCTCACGGCATCGGCGCCCTCGATACGGGCGATTTCCATCTGACGCTTGGCAATCAGGGGACGGGCAAGAGACGTCCCAAGCAGGTACTGCCCCTCGTAGAGGGCATTTGCCCGGAAGGCGGGAAACACATAATCCCGGACGAACTCTTCTTTCAGATCGTCGATATACACATTCGAGGCGCCGGTTTTTCTCGCTTTTTCATCCAGATCATCCAGCTCCTCCTCCTGACCGATGTCGGCCGAGAAGGTAACCACTTCGCAGTCGTACGTTTCAATGAGCCACTTGAGTATTACCGAGGTATCCAGGCCGCCTGAGTAAGCCAGCACTACCTTTTTGACCTTGTCTCCCATCTGCGTTCTCCTTCGATAACAATTACAGCTCCTCAATTGGGAGCAAATCTATCAATCCTGCATCAGGATGTTGGGGTTGATGAAAAAATCTCATCCAGGCAGTCCACCAGGCTGTCCACCGCATCACGGTCAATAATCAGCGGCGGAATAAACCGCAAAATGGTGTCCTGAATGCAATTGATCAAAAAGCCCCGCTCCATGCATTTTTTCATAATCGGTTGTCCGGGAACGGTCAGTTTCAGCCCCAGAAGCAGTCCGATCCCGCGCACATCCTCAACAGCCGTGTGCCGATCCCTGAGGCGAATGAGCCTGGATTTGAAATACTCGCCCATCTCCCGGGCGTTATCAATTATGTTCTCTTCATCAAGTACTTTGACCACCTCCAGCGAGGCGGCCGTCACCAGCGGCGTCCCGCCGAAAGTGGAGCCGTGAGATCCGGGTCCGAATGCAGCGGCCACATCCTCCCGGGCCAGCATGGCACCAATTGGCAATCCGTTGGCAAGGGCCTTGGCAAGAGTCATGATATCCGGTTCGATGCCAAAGTGCTCGTGAGCAAACAGTCTGCCTGTGCGTCCCATCCCTGTTTGAATTTCGTCCATGATCAACAGGACCCCTGTTTCATCACAGAGTTGACGGACCGCCCGCATGTAATCGGCATCCGCCGGGCGGACGCCGCCCTCACCCTGCACCGGCTCCAGCATCACTGCGCAGGTGGTTGCCCCAACTTTCGCCCGAAGTGCCTCCAGGTCATTGAACGGAACGTAATCAAACCCGCAGAGAACGGGATCGAACCCTTTCTTGATTTTGTCCTGCCCGGTGGCTGAAAGCGTGGCCATGGTACGACCGTGGAATGATCGTTCCATACTGATGATCCGGTACCGGTCGGTTTCGCCGCGATCACTGAAATACTTCCTGGCAAGCTTGATAGCCGCCTCATTGGCTTCGGCCCCGCTGTTACAGAAAAACACCCGGTCCGCGAAACTGTGGTCCACCAGCCATGCCGCCAGCTCAATCTGGGGCTCGGAATAAAACAGATTGGAAACGTGAACCAGCGTGTCCGCCTGCGCCGCCAGCGCACGGCTGACCCGGGGGTGGGAATGCCCCAGGTTGCACACCGCAATCCCTGCCACAAAATCGATGTACCGATGCCCGTCACTGTCCCATACAACATTGCCGTCTCCCCGCACGAGTACAATGGGATGCCGTGCGTAGGTCGCCGCTATAACCTTGTCCGCCTGCTCAATCAGTGCTGTTGTCATGATGTCACTTCCGTTCCGATGCCACTGTCCGTAAACAGCTCAAGCAGCAGGGCGTGCCGCTTGGTTCCGTTGATGATATGTACTTTTTCCACCTGATCGTCCAGCGCCTCCACGGCGCACTCGATCTTGGGGATCATTCCACCGGATATTGTTTTTTGCCGGATCATTGACTGAATGTGCTCGGCGCTGATCGATGAAATCAGCTGACTGTCGGCATCCAGCACGCCATCCACATCGGTCATGAACAGCAACCGCCCCGCAGAAAGGGCGCTGGCAATTCGACTGGCGACCAGATCGGCATTGATGTTGTACGTCTCGCCGTGCTCTCCTGCACCAACCGGCGCAATAATTGGTATGAACCCCTGACCGGTCAGGGTATGGATAATATTCGGGTTGACCTGCGTCACCTCGCCGACCAGGCCCGGGTCGATAATTTCAGGAGGCGTGTCTTCATTCTCCTGATGAACGATCTGAAGTTTTCTGGCGAGGATCAGCCCGGCATCCTTTCCGCTAAGCCCGACAGCCTTGCCTCCCTGCTGATTGATCTGGGCGACGATCGATTTGTTGACCTTTCCGCCGAGTACCATTTCAACGACATCCATGGTCGGCTCATCGGTCAGACGCATCCCCCGGACAAATTTCGGGAGAATGCCCATCCGGTCCAGGACTTTGTTGATTTGAGGCCCGCCTCCGTGCACAACCACCGGATTCAAGCCAATGAATTTCATCAGGGCGATATCCCGGGCAAAATCGGTCTTCAACTGCTCATCGACCATGGCATGGCCGCCGTACTTGATGACAATGGTCATCCCGTAAAACCGCCGGATGTACGGCAATGCCTCAATGAGTATATCGGCAACATTTGGTGTCATGATTGTAATTCAGTTATGATTTGTAATTTGATTATTGTATTTTTTTTACCTTAAAAAAGACAAACTTCAGAACTAAGTCCCGACTTCTAAAAACTGTCTGTCGCGTATTACAAAATATAGCGGCTCAGATCCTCGTCGTCTTTAATATCCTTTAATTTATCGCTGACCCGCTGCTGATCGATAATCAGTGTTTTATCAGGAAGATCCGGGGCCTCGAACAGGATATCCTCAAGCAGACATTCCATAATCGTATGCAGACGCCTCGCCCCGATATTCTCTGTGCGGTGATTGACCTCTTCTGCAATCCGGGCGATCTCGGCAACGGCATCCGGTGTAAACGTCACGGCAACCCCTTCAGTCTTCAGCAGTTCCTGGTATTGAAGCAGAAGAGCATTTTTGGGTTCAGTCAGAATTCGCACAAATTCGGCCTGCCCCAGAGAGTCCAGCTCAACCCGGATAGGGAACCGGCCCTGCAGTTCCGGGATCAGATCGGAGGGTTTTATCGTATGAAACGCACCGGCGGCGATAAACAGAATGTGGTCGGTTTTCACCGCCCCGTATTTTGTGGTCACGGTTGAGCCCTCCACAAGGGGAAGCAGATCTCGCTGAACCCCCTCCCGGGACACGTCCGGACCTGTGCTCTGACCGCCTTTTCCAGCGATTTTATCGATTTCGTCCAGAAAAATAATTCCTGACTGCTCAACCTTTTCAATGGCCCGGGCAACGACCTTGTCCATGTCAACCAGTCCCTGAGCCTCCTCCTGGGCGAGGATTTCAAGGGCTTCCCCGACCTTGACCTTGCGTCGTTTGGTCCCTCTTGGAAACAGACCGCCCAGCATGTCCTTGAAGTTGATTCCCATCTCTTCCATGCCGGTATTGGAAAAAATCTCGACCACCGGCGTGGAGCGGTCGGATACATCCAGATCCACAAAGCGGTTGTCCAGCTTGCCTTCCCGAAGCATGCTGCGCAGCTTGGAGCGGGTAGACGACGACTCATCCGGTGCATTGGTCAGCAGCTCCAGGGGCGCACGGTCGGTTTCGTCCCGGGATGGTGATTTTTGAATACCGGACTTGGGAAGCAGCAGATCGAGCATACGCTCCTCGGCTATCTGGCTGGCCTTGGGCCGAACGTCTTCCTGTTCCCTCAATTTTAGATTATTAATGGTCAATTCCAGAAGATCCCGCACCATGGACTCCACATCGCGTCCAACGTAGCCGACTTCGGTAAATTTGGATGCCTCGACCTTGTTGAACGGCGAATCGGTCAACAAGGACAGACGCCTGGCAATCTCGGTTTTACCGACTCCGGTCGGACCGATGAGGATAATATTTTTCGGCGCGATCTCATCTTTCAGCTCATCGGGAACCTGACGCCTTCGCCACCGGTTTCTGAGGGCGATGGCAACCGACCGTTTGGCCTTATCCTGCCCGATAATATACTTATCCAGTTCGATAACGATTTCAGATGGTTTCAAATCACTCATGATTGATTTCCGTGCCGTTTGACGCCGCTGAAAATTAATTACAACGATTCAATCACAAGGGCGTCATTGGTGTATACACACAACGAACCGGCAATTTTCATCGCCGCTTCCGCAACTGCCCGGGCATCCATACTTGTATGTCGCATCAGGGCCGTAGCCGCCGCCTGGGCCGCAACGCCTCCCGAACCGATTCCCAGAACCGCTTCGTCCGGTTCGATAACGTCTCCGTTGCCTGAGATCAAATACACGCGGGTATCATCGACAGCGATCATAATGGCTTCCAGGCGCCGGAGGTATTTGTCCGTTCGCCAATCCCTGGCCAACTCAACAGCCGATCGTGTCAAATTGCCGTTGTAGCGCTCCAGTTTGGCTTCCAGGCGCTCCGAGAGATTCAACGCGTCCGCCGTTGCGCCGGCAAAACCGACAATAATCTTGTCATTATAGATTTTTCTGACTTTTTTCGCCTGATGTTTGATGACCGTGTTGTTCAGCGTAACCTGACCATCGCCGGCAACAACAACGGAATCGTTCAAGCGGACAGCGAGGATTGTCGTCATGGTATCACCGTGCTCGAAAAATGCCCTATTTTCTGGGGTGGGCCTTGTCGTAAGTTTCCATCAATCTATCAATGCTGACGTGTGTGTATTTCTGGGTCGTTGAAAGGCTCCTGTGCCCTAAAAGCTCCTGAACTATCCGCAGATCGGCGCCCGCATCGAGCATATGAGTCGCAAAGGAATGACGCAGTGCATGGGGCGAGACCTGCAGTTGCAGACTGCAGTCCCTGACCAGCCTGGCCAGTATCCTGGAAATGGATCGGGTCGTCAACCGGCCTCCGGAATAGTTCAAAAACAGAGCCGCATGGCCGGAAACAGTCAATTTGCCCAGCGCAGACAGCCAATCCCTGTACGCCCGGATACGGGAAAGGGCCCGGCGCCCGATGGGTAGGATACGTTCCTTTCTCCCTTTGCCCAGCACACGGATAAATCGGCCGGAAAAATCGACATCGGGCACATTCAGGCCGGCCAGTTCCGAAATCCGGATACCCGTGGAATACATGGTTTCAAAAAGAGCCACGTTTCTAAGATCAAGAAGCGATTCGACCGGCGCGGAATCCAGAAGCCTGAACATGTCGTCGACCGGCAGGTAGTTCGGCAGATTCTGTTCCAGTTTGGGTGATTTTACCGAGTCCGCCGGATTATCGGAAACCGTTCCCCGTTTAACCAGGAAATCGAAAAACGTTCGCAGCGTCGAAAGTTTTCGGGCAATGGTTCGTTTTCCATTGACGCCGTGCAACGAGGCCAGCCATCCGCGAATGGTGAGTCTGTCAACGGAGCTGAAAAACGATGAATCAGACAATTCCGTATGGCCCCGGGCCGCTGTGCTCAATTCGGCCACATACTCGGCAAACGACTCCACATCCCGGCGGTAGGCCCGGATCGTATTGACCGAATACCCCTTTTCGGCATCCAGCGCGTCGCCAAACGCACGGATCAACATTTGTGCGTCGGATGATGACATCACGAATCACCAATGATGGCACTTAATTCAATCCAACTGCCGACTTCATGAAACGGATGCGGCTCCCCCCGGTTCCACGGCTGTTTGAAAAGAATCGGAGTAATGCCGACCGCCTCAAGGGAAAAGCATGTATCCAGACGGTCTTCCACGAAATGCGATACGCCCCGCTCCACCAATACCTCGGCTTTGGCATCAAACGAACCGGTGGCAATAATTTCAACCTGATCCCCGGGTACGGAAAGCTCATCGCAGATCCAGCTCTGCATGGGCCCGGGGTACGGGCGAGCTGTCACAAAAAGCACCGGTCCATAATTTCGGGCCAGACGGGACAGCACCTCGGAGGCGCCGGCGATTGATTTTAGCGCTGGGGTATATGTGCCATCCAGTATCTGGGTGATGATTGCATCAATGACGTCTTTGCCGATAGTCAGCCCCGGACACTCTTCAAGTTGATAGAGAGTGATATCCTCATAGCGAATCCAGTCAATCCGGTAATCCTCCCGGGCAATATCAATAAACAGGTTCATGGTATCGGCCACCACACCGTCTATATCAAAAGCCACTGTTTTTGGATCGATCATCATGCCCTCTCAGCATTCGGCATCCACTGACAACATCCTGATCGGCTGACCGTCAGCCTGTTCCCTTCAGGGAAACGAAGCGAAAAAGCATGAGACCAACGGCGAATCCCCGCTATACGGGAAGTGCATCCTGCCTGTTTGCAGCAGGATCGCCGGGGCGTAGACCCGTTCTCATGCTTTTACAGCCAAATCGTGCGCAGTCGTACCTGCGCTTATGCCGCCCGGCGGGTTTTCTTCTTCAGCCGGGAAATTTTTCGCCGGTAAATGGCGACCCACTTCTGATCGTCTGTTTCACGAGCCGAATCCAGTTTGGCCCGAATGTCTTTGATCTGTTTCTTGATTTCCCGAACCGAGCCGGATGACCCTTTTGCCGAATCATCAACGATCCCCCTGGCCGCCTTGATTCCGGCAATCAGCTCCGCTTTGTTCATGCCGTGAACGCCGGTTATTTCCGGGATTTCAGCCGCCACATCACGGAGTTCTGTCGCAGTCATTTTTTCCAGCGGTTTTTCCTTGGTTTCCTTTTTCTTGTTGCCCATCTGATTGAACTCCCCTTTCCTGTCAACTTTTCAAAAAGACACAGCGGAGGCACCCGCCCCCGCCGTTTTATCCGATTGTCTGCCATGCAACCGGCGGCCATGGTCACGGCGTGCCAACCGACCGCCGTTCGCATAAAACGATTTCTTTAAACCGATTTTCTGGCGGTTGTCAATACATATAGAAACCGGAACCCACCGGTCTATTTATCGATTTCCATTTTTTTGACCAGGTTTGCAAACGGACGGACCAGATCCATGGGAAACGGAAATATGGTGGTTGTATTCTGCTCGGCGGAAATTTCACGCATCGTCTGCAGAAAGCGCAACTGAAGCGCAACCGGATGGTCCTGGATGATTACGGCCGCATCGGCCAGCCTGCGCGCTGCCTGATACTCGCCGTCAGCATTGATGACCTTTGCCCGACGTTCCCGCTCGGCTTCCGCCTGTTTGGCCATGGATCGCTGCATTTCCTGGGGCAGATCGATGTGCTTGAGCTCAACGGTGGCAACCTTGATGCCCCAAGGGTCGGTGTGAGTATCCAGGATTTCCTGGAGCTCCGAATTGATCTTCTCACGGGCGGACAACAGCTCGTCCAGTTCCGCCTGCCCGCATACACTCCGAAGGGTGGTCTGTGCCAACTGGGACATGGCGTAATGGTACCTTTCCCCCTCGATCACGGCCTTGATCGGATCAATGACCCGGAAATAGATGACCGCGTTGACCTTGACCGATACATTGTCACGGGTAATTACATCCTGAGGGTCCACATCCATGGCGATCAACCGCATGCTCACCTTAACCATCTTGTCGACCACCGGAATCAGAATGATCAGGCCGGGTCCCTTGGCCTTGATAACCCGCCCGAGCCTGAAAATCACGCCGCGCTCGTATTCATTGAGAATCCGGATGGCCGCTGAAAGGAAAAGGATGGTGAGCACCACTATAACGAAAGCCGTATACATATCACACTCCTCTCTCTGGTTTTAGAATCTACTTGAAAACTGATAAATTGGCTGCAACTCCGTCAGCGCGGTTCAGTTGCCATCATTCGATGGGTTCAACTTCCACCACCAGATTTTCCACATCGATGACCCGGACGTGCTCTCCCGCCTGAACCGGATGTTTAGACCGGGCTTTCCAGAGTTCGCCGTGAACGAGAACTTTGCCCTCCGGCATGAGGGCCTGGCGAACGATTCCAATCTCGCCGATCAAACCACGCACTCCGGTCCGCGGCCGGGATATCTGCGCGCGGAACACGATTCCGGCCACCACCACAAAAAAGGCAGAAATCAGCGCTACGGTCGGCAGCAAAACATTCCAGGAAATTCGGATTCCCGTCGCCTGACTTTCGAAAAGCATCAGTGAGCCGAGAAAAAATGAGACGATGCCGGCAATGCTCAACAGGCCATAGCTTGCAATTTTCATTTCCATGATGAAAAAAATGATAGCGAGGACAATCAGGAGAATCCCGGCCGTATTGATGGGAAGCGTCTGAAAGGCAAAAAACGCCAGAACCAGGGCAATGCCGCCGATAACGCCGGGAAAAACGGCACCCGGATGAGACAATTCGAAATAAAGCCCGGCCAGTCCGATCATCATCAAGATATAGGCGATATTCGGATCACTGATGGTCTTCAGAATCTTGGTCCGCAAATCCTCCTTCAGCACAGTCTGCGTTGCGTCTTTCAGATCGAGCACCCCTTTTTCAGGAATATCGCGCCCGTCGATCTGTGCAATCAGATCATCCAGGTCTTTAGCCACCAGATCAATCACATTGGCAGCCAGGGCTTCGCTTTCAGTGACCGACACACTCTCCCGCACCGCCTTTTCGACCCACTCGGCGTTTCTCCCCCGCCTCTCGGCCACGCTTTTGGCATGGGCCACCATGTCGTTGGTTATTTTTTCAGCCATGGTCGACCCGATTTCCTTACCGCCTGCGCCAACCGGGTGCGCCGCACCGATATTGGTCCCGGGTGCCATGGCCGCCACATCCGCCGCCATGGTAATCATCACACCGGCCGAGGCCGCGCGCGCTCCGCTGGGTGAAACATAAACCACCACGGGAACATCGCTGGCAAGAATCGCCATAACAATCTCTCGCATGGATTCGGCCAGGCCGCCGGGCGTATCCAACTCAACGACCAGGCAGCGGGCCCCATCGGTGGAAGCTTTTTCAATACCCTTGAGTAAAAAATC
>ENA-ORCU01000921-ORCU01000921.1-marine-metagenome-genome-assembly--contig:-NODE-921-length-9842-cov-2.688172_pt1 | contig 9842 bp, 7 predicted proteins | sample MGYA00248631_ERZ508512 | MGnify/ENA primary metagenome ERZ508512 (study PRJEB26183, sample SAMN06268844) | marine metagenome | isolation source: Tt an P1 anaerobic enrichment on pine from sediment taken from... | reverse complement strand
TGGGCCAAGCTTCAAACTCAGAACCGGTTGAAATCAATTCGGTGTCAGCAGCAAACTCATAGACCATTGCAAGTACGGTTGAAAGTAAAAAACCAATCACCCACATCATGATCGCAACACTCAGACAACGTGTGAAGAACCAGGCTACCAACAGGTTTGACTCCGGCCGCATTTCAATGAGGATTTCTTCGCCGTCCATCAGTTTCATAATGGTTTCCCTCACTCTGTCTGCAGTTTCTTCCAAACCACTAATGAGTACAGGACGGTTATCACCGTAACGGAAAGTACCGGTACCAGCACGAAGACGATGGCGTGTGTTGGGAAGGCGGCTCCGAAGAGCATCATAATCGCGGCGATGCGAAACAGGATGCCGCCGAATTTGTGGGTTTTCTGCCAAACGATTTCGTTGCTCAGTGTCCACGGTGTGCGGATACCGATGAACCAGTTGGGTTTGACGTGGCTCAAGATGATACCCGTGTAAAAGATCAGGCAGGCCACTCCAATCGGCATAAAGACGTTGGACGGTATTTGAATCCCCAGGTTCCACAAAATCATCCAGCCGTGCAGCACTAGCAAAAACACATTCAGTATAATGATAAATCCCGCGAAATAACTGAAAAACTTATCAAAATTTTTCCGCAGTGGATCAATCAGCAGGACCGTGAAGAATACGGCCGTCTCAACAGCCATAATCGCCGGCATCAGCCACACACAGACACTTTTATCCATCCAACCGTCCACCTGTCCGCCCGGTCCCCAGTGCGAGGCCATCTTCTCCGGCAGTTTCGGATACGCGATCAAACTAAACACTGCCGATGCAGCGATAATCACCAACAGCAGTATAAGAGTAACCTTTCGGTTCATTGTTTACTCCTTTTTTTTCAGAACATAATAGGCAGGTTTTTGCCCTCGAATCGTCACATCCCCGCTGATCCATTCAAAGAACAAAAATGTCTTGCCATCTATTTCCCTGAGGTCATAAAGAGATGCTCTTTGGCTATTGAGGCCAATCTTACCCTTTGTCCAATGATGATCTTTACGGCCGGACATTTCTTCGTTTCGCCAACCCAGACGGCCGTCATCCTCAAAAGTAAGTTCTTTGAGAAAAAGCTCGCCCTGCCAGTTTCTCTTCGCAGGATCGAATTCATCAATCGTTTTGACGAAATCAATCGTTATCCAGCGGCCCAACAGGCGATCATCCGGTTCGAACTCGAAAAGCTTCGCATTTGATTCTAGGGTTGCATGCGGGTTTTTCATACGTCCTTTAAAAGGAACGATTTGTGTAATCGAATCTCCCCGGAACCAGAATATCAAGCCGGGCTGCCCGTAATAAATCCTGGAGATATCTCCTTTTTGATAAAGGACACGGTCATCGTTTTTACGGTGTAAATCGGAGGCTTGAATTTTATCCAGCGGTTTTCCGTAAGCGCTGAAAACATCCTTCCGGGAAGAGGCCATCGTGATACCCGTATCCAGTTTTCCTTTGAAACCGCGGTTCAGATGAATCTCGGACAGATGTTTGTTGCCCGAAAACCACAAATCAAAACCATCATCGGTATAGCGCAGCATTTTTCCATCCGAATCAACCCTCACCGGCGGCCCTAATAACGACTGCACAAAATCCGCCGTGCAATCGGGTTGACCAATCACAATCCCGTTCACCGGTAAATCGTTGACATAGATCACCGGATCAGCCATTGCCGGCTGAATTTCCTTTGCATTGTAAATCAGATAACCCCCGACTGCCGCCAGTACGGTAATAAAGACGATTGCCAGAAATGTATTGAGCCCGGATGTGGAAGTTGCCTTTCGTATATTGTCTTCGGATAGTAATTCAGCATATTCTTCCGGTGGTCCCATCTCTGTAATGATCTGCTGGAATGATTCCCACGTTGTCTGCTGGGGAGAAAGCTCGGCATACTTGCTGTCAAGGTGTTCGCCAACATTAGCAAGAATCTCCGATCGCTGCGGGTGATCGATCTGCGCCAGATTTTTCTCAATCAATTTCAGGTAATTGGCTTTGATTTCCTGCCATTGCTGATATTCAGAATGCATCAGGCCTTTCCTTTCTGAATAATTCGAATGCTCTCAATGATTTGCTCCCAATGTGTGTTCATATCGGTCAGGATTTGCTGTCCGGCGGGAGTCACCTTGAAATACTTTCGCGGCGGACCGTCGGCGCTGGGCTCGGTGTAACTTTCCACGAGTTTTTCCTCCTGCAGCCGAGCCAGAATGGGGTACACGTTCCCCTCCCGGATTTTAAGCCCCCGGATCTTCTTCATCCGCTGGACCATTTCGTAACCGTGACAGGGACCGTGAGCCAGCAGGTTGAGGATGACGATATCCAGCATCCCTTTTCGTAGCTGCGTTTGCCAATTGTCAATATACATAGCATTAACTCCTATAGCAGTATAATATATAATAGTATACTGGATCGTCAAGAGATTTTTTGAAAAAATTTTAAATTGATTTTACTGCTGTTAGGGTCAATTTTATTGCTACATCTAAGCACTGGGATAATATGCAGTTAACAAGTATATTCTATCGAATTTTTGTTGATTAGTAATATAAAAATGCTACTAACTTGACTAATTTCCTGGCATTTTCTACCTCAATCCATATCAACCATCTACATTTTCAACACCAGGTTCGATTAATTCATGAAATCGGCTATTTATGAACTTAGAATGGATTTTCATGGAAATAAATCATATTTTCCCCAAGCTTCGGTTATACTATTATCTATGCTTCAAGGAGAGATTCTTCCGGTGATGAAAACCTGCCGTTGTTAACACAGAGCAACCTATGAACGAGAGAGGGCGAAACACGTTTTTTGGGGACCTTATTCACGCTGCCATTTCAGTTTTTAGCCATGCTGTCCGTGCGTACCTGTTCAATCGAGTCATATCTGTTAAACCTAATTTGGAAAGGATATAATCATGAAACCCCTGGCATTCTTTTTCTTTGCAGTCACACTGATGATGATGCAATGCGTTCTATTGTTCGCAGAGCCAACGGGTTCGGCATTTACGTATCAGGGGCGGCTGCTTGATAATAATGTGACCGCAGACGGATTGTATGATATGCAGTTTAAGCTGTATGATGATCCGAATGTTCTGACAGCCAATCAAATCGGTTTGACAGTCGACACGAATGATGTCGATGTAGTTGATGGTTACTTTATCGCAGAGCTGGATTTCGGCAGCAGTACCTTCGATGGTAACGCGCGCTGGCTTGAAATTGCTGTTCGCCCCTATGAAAGTACAAATCCAGATGATTATGTCGCGTTAAATCCTCTACAGCCAATCACACCGGCTCCGTATGCACAATCAGCTTCTGAAGTCACCGGCAGAGTGCGGACCGCGAACATACATGAGGGCGGTTCTTATGATACATGGTTAGTCAAAAATGATTTGGCCGGGATGTATGCTGTGGCCATGTCTGTCGACGGCAGTATCCAGACGGCCGTTGATCCCGGAGGACACATCTATGTCTCGACCGATACCGGCGACACCTGGACAGCCAAAGAATCAAATCGGATCTGGCGGTCCGTGGCCATGTCAGCCGATGGCAGTATCCAAACTGCCGTTGTCGAAAATGGACAAATCTATGTCTCGACCGATACCGGCAACACCTGGACACCCAAAGACTCGTATCGATATTGGTGGTCCGTAGCGATGTCTGCCGACGGCAGCCGCCAGACGGCGGTCGGTGGTGATGGTATCTATGTGTCAACGGACACCGGCCAGACCTGGACACAGCGGGACTCAAGCGCAGGCTGGACATCCGTTGCGGTTTCAGGCAGCGGATACCGGCAAACGGCGGTTAAATACGGGGGTCAAATCTATGTCTCGACCGATACCGGTCATACCTGGACGCCCAAAGGGCCGAATCAATACTGGTGGTCCGTGGCGATGTCTGCCAACGGGGCCGTTCAGATTGCAGGTGTGGCAAATATCGCTGCGGGACAGCTCTATGTGTCAACAGATTATGGCAATACCTGGACACCAAAAGAGTCGGACAGGCATTGGCGTTGTGTAGCCATGTCGGCGGATGGCAGCGTTATGGCCGCAGGGGATTTTTATGGAAATGGTACAACAGGTGGAGCGGTCTATCTTTCCACCGACACCGGCAACACCTGGTCCCCAAAGATACCGAACGGATCCTGGAACGGTGTAGCGATGTCTGATGACGGCAATATCGTAACCGCGGTCGACTCCAACGCCTGGCTTTATTTATGTCTCAACAACGCAGTCGGAATCGGCACAACTACCCCCACACAGCGGCTCGAAGTTGATGGCACCGTGAAGGCCACAGCCTTTATTGGTGACGGCAGTAAATTGACCGGCACTTTCAATGCCCCCCTGTCTATTACGGAATCCAGTGATGAACCGCTTATCAGACTTGAGAACACCGGATGGGGATGGGGGCTCTATTCACTTGCCCACGGACCCTGGTCTGCGGTTTATGGCTATCATTATGACGGTGGCAACATGGCATCAATCGCAACGCCGGATGCCGGAATTGTAGCAACCAGTTCGTCTGATTATGCGGGGATCTTCAACGGCAAAACAAAGGTTAGCGGTAATTTCACTGTTGAAGATTCCGGCAATGTCGGTATCAGCACCCCCAGTCCTGCGATCGACCTGGCGATTGGCGACACAGACACCGGCCTGCAGCAGCAAGGCGATGGTCAGCTTGCAGTCTATACAAACAACGTTGAACGTGTCAGGATTGATTCAGCCGGTAAAGTCGGAATCGGAACACCGTCACCGTCAGAAAAACTGGAGGTCAATGGCACGGTGAAAGCGACGGCATTTTCCGGCGACGGCAGCGGACTGACCGGCATTGCATACAGTGAGAGCGATCCGCAGGTCGGCACCAATTCAGCCGATTACGTGCCGCGATGGGATGGTTCAACACTGACATCTGGGTCACTTCTGGATGACGGTAACCGGGTTGGAATTGGCAGCTTGGTGGGTCAACTTTCGAAGTTTCAAGTGCAAAACGATTCACTCAACAGGGGGATATCCTGCATCACAGATTTCAGTGTAAATACTCCACCTTATGGGCAGGCTATACTTGCCATCGAGGCGAGTGCTAGGGGAAACACAACATGGCCCAGTTATGCTGTACATGGCCAAAGTTCCAATTCAATCGGTCCCAGTTATGGTATTCGTGGAGATGCTACATCAAACAACACCGGAACAAATTATGGCGTCTATGGAAAAGCATACAACAATGGATCAGGAGACGCGTGGGCCGGCTATTTTTTCGGCAGGGCTTATTTTGACAAGGAAGTTGGCATCGGAACTGAGAACCCTTCGTCTCAGTTGGATATCAAGTCATCTTCTTCAGCTTTCATTTCTCTGGAGCGTGGCGCAAATGAGCTTGGAGGAATAAACTGGAAAGAAACCTCCGTCTCTGGTACGCAATGGATATTTCCATTTTTCCGCGGTTGGCAAAGTGACAACCTGATCGTACGCGACGAAGCGACTCTTCTGGATGTGATGACATTTGAGGCCGGTACAGGACAGGTGGGTATCGGTACATCAAGTCCGACTCATCTGCTTCACGTCAATGGTGTTGCACGATCTACTCAATCCACTTGGGCGACATCTTCAGATGAACGGGTAAAGCAAAATATCACCGAACTAACAAACGGTGTGCAGACATTAACAAAACTTCGACCGGTCAGCTTTACATATACGGAAGAATATGTAACAGGCAACAATGCACCGGCAGATGAGCAATTTGGATTTGTGGCGCAAGAAGTGAAAGAAATCATCCCCGAAATGGTCACATATACTTCAGAGAATGTTGGGGATACGACCATCGAAGATTTTCATCTCCTTAATTCGGGAAAATTGATTCCTATACTTGTTCAGGCCGTTAAGGAACAGCAAAAACAGATTCAATTTTTGCAGGCGGAAATCGAAAACCTAAAAAACGATATACAGAAATGAACACTTATGGAAAGGACAGAATTATGAAAACACAAAAAGTAAAATTAAGTATGTGTTTCGGCTTGGCTGTCCTGATCTGCAGCATGATGCTCTTTGCCGAATCGATGAGTACCGCGTTTACCTATCAGGGACGCTTGTTGGAAAATGGCGAACCGGGCACCGGCACCTATGACTTACAATGCAAACTCTTTGATTCCAAAACAGACGGGATCCAAATCGGGGACACGCTTGTTTTTGAAGACGGCAACAGTCCGGACGGTTATTTTACCATCACAATTGATTTTGGGGTTGATGTTTTCAACGGCGAAGCCCGTTATCTTCAAATGGCGTTCCGGCCATGGGATAGTAGCGATCCCGGGGATTTTGTTGTGCTTGCCGATCGTGTTGAACTGACACCTACGCCATATGCACTCCAGACCCGCGGGATTTATGTGGATCCGAATCAATTGGTCGGCATCGGCACGACCGATCTGTCTGATGCACAACTGAAAATCGAAACAACCCAACCGTACGGCGTCGAGATTACGTCAAAAGTCACAGACGGTTTTCAATCCGGCCTGGAGGCCTCCGCGGAAGGATCTACCGCTGGCGACAGTTATGGCGTACGCGGGGCCAGCGCCAGTTCAGCGGGCGACAACAAAGGTCTTTGGGGATGGGCACGTCAGCCCAGCAGTGGAATCAACATCGGTGTTTACGGTATCGCCAGTAATGATGGAACAGGCGATGCCTTTGCGGGATATTTTACCTGGGCCAAAAGCTATTTTGAAAAGGAAGTCGGTATTGGCACAACAACTCCCACCGAGATGCTGGACGTCACCGGAACCGTCAAGGCAACAGCATTCCTGGGGGATGGAAGCGGTCTAACTAATTTGTCAAGCACTTCCTTATGGTCACTAAACGGTTCAGATATTTATTACAATAGTGGTAGAGTCGGAATCGGCACTGACACACCAGGTGCAAAGATGGAAGTTTATACCGATGAGTATCTCCATGGTATCAAAGTCACAACCGGCAATATCGCGATTAACGCCTACCGTGACAGCACAACAGGATCCTGGCCTGCTGTCCATGGCGAAAACGACTCGGCTGGAGATAATACTTCCGGTGTTAGAGGTATTCTCAACAGCATCACTGGGGGAAGTTATTCAGCTGGAGTCTATGGCTACAATAAAGCCACTAACCAGCGGGGTTTTGGTGTCTACGGAAAACACGATGGTACCGGTTCCGGAGTCTACGGCCGTTGCGACACCAGCGGCGGCAAAGGTGTCTATGGACACAGTGACAACGGTTTTGCTGGTTATTTCACCGGAGGATATTCCTATTTTCAAAACAATGTCGGTATTGGGACGACGACTCCAACCGCGTTGCTTGAAGTTGCGGGATTGGCTAAAGTGGAGTTGATCCAAATCACCGGTGCGGATCTCGCAGAGAAATTCCCGGTCAGCGAAAGCGTTAAGCCCGGCATGGTAGTTGCGATTGATCCGGAACATCCGGGGCAACTCTGTCTAGCCCGCGGGGCATATAGCCCATGTGTGGCTGGTGTGGTCAGTGGCGCAGGTGATCTTCCGGTCGGAGCTATTCTTGGAAATTTGCCGGGACATGAGGATGCTGTTCCCATCGCGTTGAGTGGGCGGGTATGGGTTCACTGCGATACCACCCAGGAAGCCATTGAACCGGGTGATATGCTAACCAGTTCTGAAAAGCCCGGGTATGCGATGGGCGTATCAGATCATTCCAGAGCCCATGGCGCTGTTCTTGGTAAGGCAATGACTCGCTTGCAAAAGGGGCAATCCGGCATGGTTCTTGTCCTTGTAAATCTTCAATAAGAAAGGAGGCAGCAATGAGTCAAGCAAATACAAAATATACGATAAATCACAATCACAAAGGCCGCCATCGGTTCTTTTTCCTGATTTATTTTCTGTGGATGTTGTGCGGTTTACTAAATGCCGCAAGGCAAGAACTGCCGCCCCAGGCAAAAGCTTTTGCGCGATTTGCCGAAGATGTCCAATTGCCTGCAGGGGCAGCAATACGTTTCGACTCCGATACTTATCAGCAGCTTCAGGGTCAAAGGCGTATCCGGTGGACGAAGTTTCCTTTACGTCGCGGCCGTATGATAGATTTGGATCTGGAACCGTTTGAGATTACCACACCGACAACCACAATCGTGGCAGGTACGCACGAGGGCGATATCCCACTGCCGCATCCGGAGGTGCTGCTGCTCAGGGGAAAGGTCGTTGGTGAAGAGGATTCAGAAGTGGTTCTGGGGATTTCGCCGTATGGAAATAACGGGTATATTCGAAGGAAGAATACATTGCATTTTCTCTCAGCCGGAGACAGACGAAACAAGAAAGGGCCAAACAGCTACCATACCATCGCTGAGCAGGTAGAAGTGACCTCGCCAATTACGCCCGCTGAGGAGTTTCAATGTAACGCAAAGTTGCTTTCTGAAATGGATATCAGTGCGGATGAATATAGTTTCCCCTGTATGACAGACACTTCGCCGCCGCCCAGTTCATACGACTGGCGGGTTGCTTATGTTGCGATTGAATGTGACAATGAGTACCTGGATCATTTTGGCGGAGATGTCGGCGCCGCACTGAGTTATGTGCTGCAGCTTGCCGGAACATCCAGCCACTTTTTTGAACGGGATATTTACATCAAATGGAACCTGTCATACATTCGAATCTGGACATCTACAGACCCTTACACCTCTCTGGACGGAGAGACAACCTTTAATCAATATGTGTATTACTGGCAGGTAAACATGGATCATGTTGAGCGGGATCTGGCGTTGATGTTTTCCTGTAAACCCGGACGATGGGGCTATTCTCTGTGCCCGACGTTAGGTGACGACAATTGGGCCTATACTATTAACTACGACCTACAGGGCTGGTTTCCGCGGCCGGTGCAGGATCTCAATGCGGATAACTGGGACCTGCACGTAGTCCCCCATGAAGCCGGTCATGTGTTCGGATCGCACCATACGCATTGCTATAACCCGTCAATTGATAACTGTCCTCCGGAAGGTGCCGATGGAGACAATAAGTTTTGTCAGGACAGAACGGTATTTGATGAGTGTGTTCCCGGAACGATTATGAGTTACTGCGGCGGAGCGAATTGCGGCGGATATTCAAACGAGTTAATGTCGTTTCATCCGCGTGTGGTTCGATGCATTCGAGATTATGTAGACCTGATTGGCGGGCTTCAGACAGGTTTGAATCCGGTGTATGCAGACTGGCGGAATACCGGAACCGAAGACGGCAGCATCAGCCATCCATTTAATACCATTGAGGAGGCATTGTCACGGGTGATTCCCAATGGTGTGGTATCGATCTATGCCGGAACGTACCCTGAAAACCAAGTACAGAGTCCACAGCATTTAACGATCAGTCGTCCGGTAATTTTGGTTGCATCCGGCGGGACAGTGACGATTGGTCAATAAGAAAGGATGTCAATCATGAAAGTAAGTTTAATTTTATTCATTTGGTTATTAGTCTTTTCAGGGGTAAACGCGGATTATTCAATTTCATGGTACACAATTGACGGCGGCGGCGGAACCAGTTCAGGCAGCAATTATGTGCTTAGTGGAACTATCGGGCAGCCAGATGCAGGGTATCACAATGGCGGATCGTATGAACTATTAGGCGGCTTCTGGGTTGGGGGGCCGCTGTGCATCGTAGACTTTGAGCAGTTTGCCGCATTCGCAGCCCACTGGCTCGACGGCCCCTGCAATGAATCGAACAACTGGTGCGGTGGTGCCGACCTGGACCATCTCAATGATGTTACGGTCGAAGATTTGATGATTCTGGCAAACGAGTGGCTCAATGGCTGCCCCTTCAGTTGCCCGTTGCAATAAAAAAAACGGTTTGATGCCAA
>ENA-ORCU01000917-ORCU01000917.1-marine-metagenome-genome-assembly--contig:-NODE-917-length-9861-cov-2.602821_pt1 | contig 9861 bp, 8 predicted proteins | sample MGYA00248631_ERZ508512 | MGnify/ENA primary metagenome ERZ508512 (study PRJEB26183, sample SAMN06268844) | marine metagenome | isolation source: Tt an P1 anaerobic enrichment on pine from sediment taken from... | reverse complement strand
CCCCCAGGTCGTGGACCGATTTGCCCTCGCGGGCGATCCGTTCGACGGTTGGCGGGTGCAGCCCGAATCCCTGCGGGCCCATCAGCGCCTCGCCGGAAATCTTCAGCATCACCCGTTTGAACTTGGTGTCATTAACCGGGGTGTCGGCATCGGCGGCCATGGCATGCTCCATCTGGCAGGTCTCGGAATTGGGCGCAAAATGTCGGAAATCGCCGCCGGGTTCAATCAAAGATCGGGGCATGGGGGCGATTATCGCCGAAACCGCTTCAAGTTGGAAACCCAAACCGTCGGACAGGTTCGCGCCCGGCCCCGAGGGTGGGCACAGCGACACTTGCGCCGCCATCGCTTCAAAGCATCAACGTAACAACATGCGAAACCGTACATCCAATTCGCGCCCGCCCTGGGGGCGGGTCGGGCGCGGCCCGGATCGCAAGCGATCCGGGCAAGCAAACGGACAGCGCCTCTCTAAACCGCCTCCCCGCCCGGCCCCCTGTCCTCGATCCCCTCGATCACCTTGGCCAGCCTCAGCTGCGCATAGGCTTTCAGCACGTCGTTGATCAGCGCCTGATAGCCCCGCCCGTTGGCGCGGTAGAACTTCGCCACCGGCTCCTCCAGCAGGAGGGTCACCCTCAGCTTCTTGGGCTGGTCCGGGTAAAGCTCGGGCAGCGCGTGCCAGGCCTCGGGCACATGCAGCGCCTCCATCTCGCGGCCATAGACGAACATGTGCAGCCGCATCACCGCCTCCTGCGCCAGCTTCAGATGCCGCAGCTCGGACTTGCCCAGCTTGCGGTCCTCCTTGGGGCGGATCGGGTTGGGGTCGGCGATATGCTTGGGGTCGATCATCGGCGGGGCTCCTTTCCCCGCCAACGTGCCGCGCAAAAGTTAACGCCGCGCGAGGGCATCGCGCGGCGTCATATGGGACTCATATGCGAGTCGTATCGAAGTCATACGCCCCGGCCGGGGCGTTAACCTCATTCGAAGGCCTGGCCGGCTTTCACGCCCAGCTTCTTGAAGATCGCCACCGCCGGGCAGCGGCCGGTGAAGGCCGACTGCAGCAGGTTGGCCCCGACGAACACGGTGAGCCACACGAAATAGCCCGAGACGAACTCGGTCAGCACCACGCTGATGAGGATCATGGAGCCGGCAAGGGCCAGCACGGCACGGTCAATGGTCATGGCAGGTTTCCTAATGCTTGCACCGGGCGCCCCGCGCGCCCGTTTCCCCTTGAGAATGCAGCGGAAATGCCTCCCGATCAAGTTTTGGGTTGAAGCCCGCCCAGCTCACTCCGCCCATTCCCATGGGCGGGTGTATTCGCCCAGCAGATGCGTCACCGCCGCCTCGTCCACCTCGCCGGTCCTGACCAGGCGCGCCACCAGCCCGCGCTTCTTGTCCTCGACCACCTCGCCCACATGCACCGCGTGGCCGGCCTCGGCGAAGGCTTCGTCATAGACCCGGGCGATGGCCAGCTTGCGCAGCGCGGGCTTGAACACCTTGCCCACCGCGGTCTTCGGCAATTCGTCAAGGATTTCAATGTGTTTCGGAATGGCGGCGCGCTCGTGGACATGCACCTTGGCATAGGCCATCAGCTCCTCTGCCGTAACCGTCGCGCCCTCCACCAGCTCGACATAGGCGCAGGGCAGTTCGCCCGCGAAACTGTCGGGCTGGCCGATCGCCCCGGCAAAGGCCACCTGCTCATGGCCGGCCAGGGCCTCCTCGATCTCGGCGGGGTCGATATTGTGGCCGCCGCGGATGATCAGGTCCTTGGCCCGGCCGGTGATGTAGAGATAGCCGTCGGCGTCCAGCCGGCCCAGATCGCCCGTGCGCAGATACCTGCCCTCGACGAACAGGCCCAGATTCTTGGCCGCCTCGGTATAGGTCGAGCCGTCGAACACGCCGGGGTTGGAGACGCAGATCTCCCCCACCTCGTCCACCTCGCATTCGCGGCCGATATTGCCCTCGGCATCGCATTGCAGGATGCGCAGCTCCGTATAGGGAAAGGGGATGCCGACCGAGCCGATTTTCTTGTTGCCATCCGGGGGGTTGCAGGAAACGAGGCAGGTCGCCTCGGTCAGCCCGTAGCCCTCGACCAGGGTCACATCGGTGGCCTTCTCGAACCGGTTGTAGAGCTCCACGGGCAGCGGGGCGGAGCCGGAAAACGCGGTCTTCAGCGTCGAGACATCGGCGTCCACCGGGCGCTGCATCAGGGCCGAGATGGCGGTGGGCACGGTGATGACGAAGGTCACCTTCCAGCGCTCCACCAGCTTCCAGAAATTGTCGAACACGCCCTCGCCGCGATAGCCCGCCGGGGTGGGCAGGATCAAATGCGCCCCCGAAGCGACCATGGCCATCAGGATCACGTGGCAGGCAAAGACGTGGAACAGCGGCAGCGGGCAGATCACGTTGTGATCGGCCTCGAACAGCAGCCGCGCGCCCAGCCAGCCGTTGTAGATCATGCCCGAGTGCTTGTGCTGCGCCACCTTGGGCATGCCTGTGGTGCCGCCGGTGTGGAAATAGGCGGCCACGCGGTCCTGCTGCACCTCGTCGAATTCCAGCCGGTCAGAGCGGTGCCTGACCATCTCGGCATGGAAGTCAAAGACATCAGCATGGTGGATGTTGTCGTTCCTGGGCCGGATCAGCGGCACGATCCAGCTTTTCGGCGGGCTGAGATAGCGCAGCAGGTCGACCTCCAGAACGGTGGCCACATGCGGCGCGTGGTTCACGGCCTCGGCCACCTTCTGGGCGATGTCTGTCTTGGGAAAGCTTTTCAGCGTGACCACCACCTTGGCGTTGGTCTCGCGCAGGATGGCGCCGATCTGCTCGGGCTCCAGCAGCGGGTTGATGGGGTTGACGATGCCCGCGGTGGCGCCGGCCAGCATGGCGATGGCGGTCTCGTTGCAGTTGGGCATGACATAGGCGATCACGTCGCCCTCATGCACGCCGTGGGCGCGGAACATGTTGGCCGCCTGGGTCACCTTGGCGTGCACCTCGCGCCAGGTCAGGGTCTCGGCGCGGTCCCTGGGCCCCGAGGTGATCTGGAAGGAAATGCCGTTGCGGTCCCCGTGCTGCTCGGCCGTGCGGCTGAGCACGCCGTAGACGGTGGCAGGCAGATCCCGCGCCTCCCACGGCATCTCCTGTTCGATGGCATCGCGGTCCGCGGCGGATGCGAAACGGCCCATGGTCTTTCCTCCCCTCCCGGCTGCCCTTGGCGGGCAGTCCCTGTGCCCGAAGGATGAAAAGAAAAACCCGCTGCCGCAAGCCGCCCGCCCGGCCGATACGCAACGTCAGAAGGCGCGCGCCGCCACGTCAGGCGGCGTCGACGGCCCCGTCGGTGAATTGCAGCCGCGCCAGCCGCGCATAAAGCCCGCCGCCCGCGACCAGCTCGTCATGGGTGCCCTCGGCCACGATGCGGCCCTCGTCGAAGACCACGATGCGGTCGGCCTTCTTCACCGTGGCCAGGCGGTGGGCGACGATGATGGTGGTGCGGTCGGCCGACATCGCCTCGACCGCCTGCTGCACCGCGCGCTCGCTTTCCGCGTCGAGCGCCGAGGTCGCCTCGTCCAGCAGCAGCACCGGCGCGTCGCGCAGGATGGCGCGGGCGATGGCGATGCGCTGCTTCTGCCCGCCCGACAGCATCACCCCGCGCTCGCCCACATAGCTGTCATAGCCCTCGGGCAGTTTCGACAGGAACTCATGCGCGGCGGCGGCCCTGGCGGCGGCCTCGACCTCTGCGTCGGTGGCGTCGGGGCGGCCGAAGCGGATGTTCTCACGCGCCGTGTCGGCGAAGATCACCGGGTCCTGCGGCACCAGCGCGATTTCGCGCCGGAAGGTGTCGCGGGCCATGGCGTTCAGCGCCACGCCGTCCAGCGTGACCTGGCCTCGGTCCGGGTCGTAGAAGCGCAGCAGCAGCTGGATGATGGTCGACTTGCCCGCCCCCGAGGGGCCGACCAGCGCCACCGTCTCGCCCGGCCTGACCTTCAGGTCGATGCCATCGAGCGCCGCCGTGTCGGGCCGCGCGGGGTAGTGGAAGGTGACGCCCTCGAAGGCGATGGCGCCCTTGACCGGGGCGGGCAGCGGCAGGGGGGCGGCCGGGTCGGTGACGTTGTCCTCGGCGCGCAGGAGCTCCACCAGGCGCTCGGTCGCGCCGGCGGCGCGCTGCAGCTCGCCCCAGATTTCCGACAGCGCCCCCACGGCGCCCGCCACCATCACCGAGAAGATCACGAACTGCACCAGCTCGCCCACGCTCATCACATCGGCGCGCACGTCGCGGGCCCCAATCCACAGAACGCCGACCACGCCCGCGAAGACCAGGAAGATCACGATCACCGTCATCACCGCGCGGGTCCCGATGCGCTTCTTGGCCGAGGTGAAGCTCTTCTCGGTCACGTCGTCGAAATGGGTTTTCGTCGGTCCCTCGGCGGTGAAGGCCTGCACCGTCTGCACCGACAAAAGCGCCTCGGACGCGCTGCCCGAGGAGGCGGCGATCCAGTCCTGGTTCTCGCGCGAGAGCTTGCGCAGGCGGCGGCCCAGCACGATGATCGGCACCACCACCGCCGGCACCAAGAGCAGCACCAGCCCCGTCAGCTTGGCCGATGTCAGCAGCATCAGCACCAGCCCGCCCAGGAAGATCAGCATGTTGCGCAGCGCGATCGAGGCCGACGACCCGATCACGCTGAGGATCAGCGTGGTGTCGGTGGTGATCCGGCTGAGCACCTCGCCGGTCATGGTCTTTTCGTAGAAGGCCGGGCTCATCCCGATCATGCGGTCGAACACCGCCTTGCGGATGTCCGCCACCACCCGCTCGCCCAGCCGGGTGACGAGGTAGTAGCGCAGCCCGGTGCCCAGCGCCAAGAGGCCGGCAATGCCGAGCGCGGCCAGGAAATACTGGTCGAGCAGCCGGGCGACCTCGGTCTCGAACCCGTCGACGACGCGGCGCACCGCCAGCGGCAGGATCAGCGAGACGGTCGCGGTCAGCACCAGCGCGATCAGCGCGCCGGCCATCAATGCCCCATAGGGGGCCAGAAACGGCGCCAGCCCGCGCAGCGCGCCCACTCGTTTGGATTTTTCCCGCTCTTCCCCGGCCTGCCCGTTGCGTCGCGCCATGCATGTTCTCCCGTTTGGCCCTGTCTTACGGCCTCAGGGACGGGACAACAAGGCGGGCGTTCGGTCGCGGGGGAAGGTCTGGAGCGGGTAGCGGGAATCGAACCCGCACCAAGAGCTTGGAAGGCTCGTGTGATACCATTTCACCATACCCGCCCGACGGCACCGACGCATATTTCAGGCTCGGTTCCGGGTCAAGCAGAACGTCGGCGCCGGCGGGCCGCGATGCCGCCCCGGGATCAACGGACAAGGCCGCCCCCTCCAGCTCCTCCCGAAAGGGACGGTCACCCGCCGCGGGCGAGCATTCCGGCGACATCCTCGGCGATGGACAGGGCGGAGGTGAGGCCGGGCGACTCGATTCCGTACAGGAAAACATGGGGGCCGAGCCCATGCCTCTCTGGCCCCTCGATGCGGAAGTCGGGATACATCGCGCCGCTGATCTTGGGGCGGATGCCGGCATATCCGGGGTCGAGGTCGCTTTCCCGCACCTCCGGCCAGTACCGGCGGATGGCCTCGGCAAAGGCACCGCGCCGGATTTCATCGACGGAATAGTCGATGCAGGCGGGGTCATCCTCGGCGAGCCATTCCGTGTCGGGGCCGAACTTGGCCCGCCCGGCGAGATCGAGCGTGAGGTGCACGCCCAAGCCGCCGTCCCGGGGCACGGGATAGACCAGCCGGGAAAACGGTGCCTTGCGGGACAGCAGGAAATAGGTCCCCTTCACGAGGGCCAGGTCGGGCGCCGGCGGCACCCCCTCGATCCGCCGCGACAGCGTCGGCGCCCAAAGGCCGGCTGCGTTCACGAAGGACCGCGCGCGCAGGTGCATGGGGTCATCGCCGCCGATCTCGAGGCGGATGGTCCCGCCATCCTCCACCCCGCCGCCAAGGACCGGGGCGCGCGTCACGGTCTGCGCGCCATGCACCTCCGCCTCTCCGAGAAGGGCCAGCATCAGGGAATGGCCGTCCACGATCCCGGTGGAGGGCGAACGCAGCGCCGCCACCGCGCTGAGCGCCGGCTCCAGCGCCCTCACCTCGGTTCCGTCGAGCAGCTCCAGGTCGCCGACGCCGTTGGCCTGGGCCCTTGCGGCAATCTCGGGCAGCTTCCGCGCCTCTTCATCGTCGGTCGCCACGATCAGCTTGCCGCAGCGGCGGTGGGCAACGCCCCGCGCCTCGCATAAGGAATAGAGCAGGTCCCTGCCCCGCACGCAGTGGCGCGCCTTCAGCGACCCCGGTTCGTAGTAGATGCCGGCGTGGATGACCTCGGAATTCCGCGCGCTCGTCTCCTCGCCCACGCGGCCGTTCTTTTCCAGCAGCAGCACCTCGCGGCCGGCCAGGGCCAGTGCGCGGGCGATGGCAATGCCGATGACCCCGGCCCCTGCGACCACCGTGTCAACCTCGAAGCTTTCCATGCGTTCGGCCCCTTTCCTGGTTCACCATGTCCGCCCGGCACTCCGGTGACAATTGCAAAGGACCCGTCCGAAAGGGCGTGTCAGATGCGCACGAGGTGATTGTCCCAGCCCCAGCCGCCCGAGACCGGGACGAGTTGCGAATGTCCCTCACTTCGGTAGGCCACGCCGCCCTCGGTGGTGGCGGGCAGATCCAGGCCTTTGGCCAGATCCTGCTCCTTGGTGCCGAACTCGTCGGCCCTGGGCTGGCGGATGGAATCCAGGAGCTGCTGAAAATCGCCCACCTTGCCCTGGTCGGTTATGCTGAGAGCCGCGTCCGATCCGCCGCTGAAAATGCCGAAAGCCGCTTTCAGCTTTTGAACCTCCGGCGCTTTCATGGCAAAGAGCAACACGAAAAAAGTGAGCAACAGGGTGACCAGATCGCTGAAGGTCAGCATCCAGCCCAGGGGATTGAAGCCAGCGCCTTCTTGCTTCTTCTTGGCCATGGCTACTTCTTCTCCCCCTTGCCCTCGCCCAAAAGGTCGAAGGTGAATCCCTTGAAGTCCAGCTTGCGGTCCTTGATCTCCTCCTCTGGCACCAGCCAGCGGCTGGCGTCGCGGGCGTCGAACATCAGCTCCACCCGGTTGTTCATGCGCCGGTGCTCGATGGTGTCGTTGCGCACGGTGGGGTCGAAACCGGCCAGGCCAAAGGCGGCCAGGCGATCGGGGTTAACGCCTTGAGACACCAGAAACTTGAGCACGGCCAGGGCCCGGTCCGCGCTGATGGCCCAGTTGTCCTTGCCGTCTCTGCGCTGGGACGGAGCGCTGTCCGTGTGCCCGCGCACGCTTATGCGGTAGTCCCGGTCCTTGATAATCAACGCCACCTTGATGAGGAACACCTTGCCCTGGGGGCTCAGTTCCTCTGAATCGGGCTGGAACAAAAGATGGTCGGGCAAAAGCGCGGTCTTGACCGTGTTGGAGCGCAGGAAGCGGACCTGGCCGTCCAGGCCCTCGGTTTGGGCCACGCCTCTTAGGGCGAGATAATCCTGGTCCACCGGGTTGATGGGCGCGCTGGCGCTTTTGGAGAGCTTCAGCACCGATTGCATGGGGCTGGAGCCCTCGCCAGCCAGGCCGAAGGTGCCCACCAGGGACTCAAACACCGCCTGCACCCGGGCCTCCTCAACTTTGGACATTGAGTTGAGCAGGATGAAAAAGGACAGCAGCAGGATCATCAAGGCGGTGTAAAGCACCACGATGCCTGGAGATTGCTGCTCTTCTTTCTCGCGGCGGGCCAAGGATTCCTCTCCTTACTTGAACACCGATTGACGCAGGGCAGGCGGCAGGAAGCTGTGCAGCTTCTGCTCAATCACCCGCGGGTTGTCGCCCCGGGCAATGCTCAAAATTCCGTTGAGCATGATCTCCTTGATCATCACCTCTTCCTGGGAGCGGTTTCTGAGCTTGCCGCTCATGGGCAAAAACAGCATGTTCGCCAAAACCGCGCCGTAAAAGGTGGTGATAATGGCCACGGCCATGGCCGGGCCAATGGTGGAGGGGTCGCTCAAATTGGCCAGCATCTGCACCAGGCCGATCAAGGTGCCGATCATGCCCAGGGCCGGGGCAAAGGTGCCCATGGTCAGAAAAATCTCGGCGCCCAAGCGGTGGCGCTCGGCCACATAGTCGATTTCCGTCTCCAAAATTTCTTTGATATTATTGGGCTCCAATCCGTCAATCGTAAGCTGGAGCCCTTTCTGTAAAAAGGGATCGTCCACCTCTTTCATGCTGCCTTCCAAGGCCAGGATGCCCTCGCGGCGCGCCTTGGTGGCAAACTCCACGAACTGGGAAATGATCTGCGGCACTCCCACCAATTTATGCAGAAACACATGCTTTACAATGCCCACCAATTTGAGCACGTCGCGCAGGGGATAGTTGATCAAGGTAACGCCGATGGTGCCGCCCACCACAATCAGAATGCTGGTCAGATCGATGAACATCAGGATGCTGCCGCCCAGGGTCATGGCGATGATGACCAGGGCGAAGGCGCTGACGATTCCGATTATAGTGGCCAGATCCATGTGCCGCTCCTTGGCAGAGACCAGAAATCTCTCGAACAATATTCAAGGCGCGTGCCAGATGAGCCGCGCTGAGCTTGAAATAAATTATTAACAAATTTCGGAGTGTTAGGCAACAAAAGCCGGACATGGCCCCTAAAAACTCCGGGTCAAAAAATTGACGGCCCGGCTCCCCCAAGGGGATGCCGGGCCGTTATGGATCGTTTTGGGGGGCTTAGCGCTTGAGCGCGATCAGCTCTTGCAGCATCTGGTCGGTGGTGCTGATGGTCTTGGAGTTGGCCTGGAAAGCGCGCTGGTAATTGATCATTTTCACGAACTCGTTGGCCAAGTCCACGTTGGACTGCTCCAAAGCGCCGGACTCCAGATCGCCCAAGCCGGCCTGGCCCGGCCGGTTGATAACCGGCTCGCCTGAATTAAGCGTCTGCACCCAGAGGTTCTCGCCCTGGCGCTCCAAGGCGCTGGGATTGGCGAAGTTGACCAGAACCACCGCGCCCAGGGTGCGCAGGGTGCCGTTGCTGAACTGGCCGGTAATGGTGCCGTCACTGTCTATGTCCAAAGACTGCAGGGTGCCGCGGGCAGAACCGTCCTGATAGAGGTAGAAAGTCTCCGAGGACCCGGCCGATTGGGTGCTGTTGGAGGTGCTGGTGGGCGTAAAGTCAAAGGTGATGGTCTGGGGCTCGGTGGAACCGTAGTCCGTGGCGCCGTCAATCAAGGATTCCCAGCCAAAGGTTATGGTGCGTTCGCCATCGGTTTCGGTGCCGGTGGCCGCCTGGCCGTTGTTGGCATAGGTGTCTTGGGTCCAGGAATCGAAGTCCAGGCTCAGGCTGTCGCCCAGGGTGTTGGAGGTGGCGATGTCTATGGCTGCGTCCACATATTCGGTGGTTGACGGCGGGGTGCGGCGCTCCAGCTGGAGGGGGTAGCCGCCGCTGCCGTTATCAGTCACATTGGCCAGGATGTCCGATCCCGTGCCCGAGCCGGTGCCGGTGCCGTCCATGCCGCCGTCAAACCCGCTGCCGCTAAAACGCAGATCCCCGTCCTCGACGTCGGCGCCGATGGTGATGCTGTTGCCCGCCGTGCCGGCGATGTCGGTGTCAGCGGCGGTGAAAAGTATGCTGCCGGAGGTGTCGGTGCCAACGGCTGTGCCGGAATAAGTGGCGGTAAGCTGCTCGCCGGCGGGGAGGGCTGCATTGATCCCAGCCACTACCGCATCCAAGTCGTCGCCTGCTTGGACGGTATAAGTGTAAGTACCGCTGGCCGTGGTTACGGAAATGATTCTGCCCACGGCAGCCGTACAATCGATCCACATGGCCGCGG
>ENA-ORCU01000916-ORCU01000916.1-marine-metagenome-genome-assembly--contig:-NODE-916-length-9861-cov-2.971995_pt1 | contig 9861 bp, 5 predicted proteins | sample MGYA00248631_ERZ508512 | MGnify/ENA primary metagenome ERZ508512 (study PRJEB26183, sample SAMN06268844) | marine metagenome | isolation source: Tt an P1 anaerobic enrichment on pine from sediment taken from... | reverse complement strand
AATGAGGACATAACACATCCCACGCCGGCATCAACAGCAGCTTTGTAGGGAGGCAAGTAATCATTAAACATCCGCTGGCGGCTCATATCCACGGTATTGTAATCGCGTCCGGCTTCCGAAGCACCATAAAGCGCCATGTGCTTGACGGTTGCCATCATGGTTGACGGGCTGCTCAGATCATCTTGCTGATAGCCGCGAACCATAGCCTGGGCGATTTTCGCGCCCAGGTAAGGATCTTCGCCAGCCCCTTCGGCCACCCGTCCCCAGCGTGGGTCACGGGCAATATCGACCATGGGAGAAAAATTCCAGAAAATCCCGTCGGCAGTGGCCTCTTTAGCCGCCAATTGCGCTGTTCTTTCGATCAGCTCCAAATCCCAGCTCCCCGAGAGTCCCAAAGGAATGGGAAAGGTGGTTTTATACCCGTGAATCACATCGGAGCCAAAAAGCATGGGAATTCCGAGGCGGCTTTCCTCAACAGCGAGTGCTTGTGCCTGCCGCACCTTTTCTGGTCCGGACACCCCAAAAATACCTCCCACATTGCCGTTTTTAATATTCTCCTCCACACCTGTACTGACGACTGAACCTGTTGGTATTCCACCACCAGGGGTGATCAAATTCAGCTGACCAATCTTCTCCTGGATGGTCATCTCACTCATCAGTTCATTAATAAACGAATCCATATCCGATTCCTTGGATTGCTGCTGACAGGAAATCATCAGAATTACTGCCATAAACATATACATCAACTTCTTCATGATCATTTATTTTAGTCTACTTTTATTGTTTTCGATTTTTCTGAAATTCCATTTTCATTAAAGGCCTCGATGGAAAAATAATAAGGCGTATCCCGGTCGAGGCATCGCATAAAATGTTCATTGAGATCGTAAATCAGCCATGACTGGTACAGTTTGTCCGGTGCGATTCCCCACCGAATATTGTAGCCCTGAGCGCCTTTTACCGGATCCCAGGCAAAGGAGACATCACGCCGATCCGTTTCACGCTTTACGGTGAAACCTTTAACCTTCACTGGTTTTTCGTCCAGCCCCAAGCCAAACACCCTAATTTCGGACAAGGCCAGATTGTTACCTGGCACCTGGACGTTTTGATACCGGACAAATTTTGCACGAACAGGCTGACCAAGGACGAGATACGCATTCGGCGAATCTTTGTAACTATCGCGCCGGTCAACCACGGTTTGCCAGTTGGTGCCATCGTCCGATACATCAATGGCAAACCGATGCCGCAAACCTTCGGTGCGCGTGTAAATCCCGGATTCATGGTCGTGATAGTTCAGCTGAAACGCGTGAATCATTCCCGGATTCAACAGCTCGATTTTTATCCATTGCTGGTCATCGTTCGCCTCCGCCACCCAAAAGGATTTTGGACTTTCATCGGTGAGCACCTCCGAAATAATTTCGCCTGTGCTGTTCTTCAACAATGGCATTTCGGTAATGTCATAATCATCGTAAGTTGAAGTGCTTTTTTTAATCTGCATTTTCGACGAAGAAACCGTTGTTTTTCCTTTATAAGACAGCAACATCCAACCGTTATGCTGGCCTGCCCGGGTGGGATGACCAGGTGCAAACCGCGGGTAATCGCCGTAGTGCGTGTCGGAATACATCAGACCTTCATCATCAAAATAAGTGGGAAACATACAAAGACGGCGTTCCCAATGCGAATTGGAGGCCAACGCCATGGTAGCAAAATGCCAGTATTGTCCGTTGGTTTGTCTCACCGTGATTCCGTGTCCGGCGCCATTGGTGAACCCACCCGGCTTAAAGCTCATCGGGTTATTTTTCATGTAGGTAAATGGCCCCAGCGGTGTTTCGCCAACATAAGCGCCATCGCCATACACATTAAATTGAGTGCCGGGAGCCGCATACTGCAAGTAGTATTTCCCCTTGTGCTTGGTCATCGAAGCACCTTCCATGTAGCCCTCTTTCAAAGTTGGATGGAAATTATTTTCGCCAAAACGCTCCCAACCATGCTCTTCCTCCACCAAATTAATCAACTCTTTTTGAACGCCAGTTTCAAGCATCCGATCATCTTTATTCAATTCCTTCACCCGGATGGGGTGAACGTTTGACGATCCCCAATACAAATAAGTTCTTCCGTCATCATCAATAAAGAGCTCCGAGTCCTGGATATTATTGGTGATCGAAGCCGTCGGCGTCCATTTTCCACTTTTAGGATCGTCGGAGTATAAAATACTTCCATAACCGGCCGGGTCGCCTGCAAAATAGATTACAGAATCTTTGTAATTGAATGCGGTAGGCGCGTTGCAACCTTCAAAAAACCACTGAGCCGGCTTAATAAAATCCCAGTTCACCAAATCGATGGATCGCCAATATCCAAACGAGCGGGTAACGAACATATAATATTCGCCACGAAACTCAACAACAGCAGGATCAGCGCCTGAACGGTACGAAATATTCCGGCTCGAATTGTAAACCATGTAGGTATAGTCGATATCCAAAGGGTTACAATAGGTTGTTGACTGAACCAACTGCGCCTGTGCAAGCTGCCCGAAAGCAAAACTTACCAAAGCCAAAATCGTTATTAAAAAGTGTCGTCGTCTCATCTATTTATTTTTTTTGAGAATCACTCATTCCTGTTTTTTCTTATTGCTGAACAACCAACTTGCCTCGAAACAGCCTGTTACCGCTACTTAGCTGAAGCAGGTAAATGCCATTCCTTAAATCAGAACAGTCGAATACTGCTTCAGAACCTTTTCGGGTCAAATTTTCGACACGAACCAACCTTCCGTCCAAGGAGAAGCATTTTAAATTAACCGGTGTATTTTGAGCGAACCCGGAAAGATCAAGATACACTTTCCCCGACACTGGATTTGGATAGAAACTTAGCTCCCGATGATCATTCATGTCATTGCTGCTGGTTGCAAATTGATATTGAAAACCCAGTTTATCCAGACCCGATTTTACATCGGTATCTTTCATCACCTGGTTCCACAATAATCCTGTCCGGTGGTTCTCAATCATAACTACGATGGGCCCCTGATCGATTCCGATATATGCTTCCTGAACCCAGCCCCGATCATCGTTAAACGCATCATACGGCCCATATTTCCCAAACAATTCCTGCCCGCGTTCGCGATAAAAATATTTCAAGGCCAGCATGGATTCCGCAGGGGTGTATGGCATGCTGGCCAGTGCAGCCGTCGGACTGATGGTGCCATTATCGTTGGCCACCGGCCGATGTGCTGTGTAGCCATCAGGGCTGTCGCTGGCTGTCAGGCCCCAGCACTTACCGCTATAGTTCGTATGCCCCTGGGGATTTTGAACGGCATAGGCATGGTGAATCAGGGCAGTATTTACATGCTCCTGCCAGTAATCAGCATACTGATCCTCCAATCCGTTTGGATTGATTCCGAGGTGGCTGTAGTGAATCCAGAAAAGCGGCCCTCCGTAATTGGGCGACAAATTAATTTCGTAGTTGTAGTAAGTTCTTGGATTGACCATGTTGCCGTTGCGCGCCCAGCCCTGGTCATACACTGATTTTGGGATGCCATGGGTCGGTGACGACGCAGCCATCACGTAGGTTACCAGGCACTCATTCCATCCGGTTACCTTCATATTTTTCTGAAAATCGAAATTGGGCGACCAGTGCCAGTAAAGTACATTCTGATCTCCATTGCGATACCAGTTCCAGTCAATTTCTTTCCAAAGCTGATCCGCTTGCTGCCGGATGAGCACAGATTTTTCATCCGAACCGGTAAAATAATTTTTCAGAGCAATCAGTCCCTGCGCCACAAACGACGTTTCTACCAAGTCGCCGCCGTCATCATCAGCAGAAAAAGGCTGGGTACGATAGGTATCGGCATTGTACCAGTGCGACCATGCTCCGTGATGCCGGTCGCAATTTTTCAGAAATTCAAGGATCATTAAGATCCTGTCTTTTACCGCTTCCTTTGGACGGTACTCGCGCTCGTGTGCCACAATCATGGCCATCAAGCCCATGCCGGTTGCACCCGATGCGGCGGTGCGTCCATTACCGTTGGAACGTTCCAAAGCCATGCCGGTTGCCTGGTGTGCACCATCCCAAAAGTAATTGAAGGTGTATTGCTGAACCATATCCAGCAATTCGTCATCGGTAAAGTCACGAATCGTTGCTGTAGCTTCGGTGGCATCCGACTCTTTTTCCTGCAAAGCAGTAACAATCCGATAGGTTACGGAACTGTTTCTCACGGACTCCGGCACAAAATCGAGATAGAAACCGGCTGCTGTTTCAGTACGCAGTTCAAAGGTCTGCCCATCATCAAACGAAGCGTAAATACGATACATCAAACCATCTGCAGGATGGCTCCAAGTCAGGTGGGCATGGCTGTCGTAGCCCACCGCCGAAAACTCTTCAACGGCCGGAATTTCACTGAGCGCCTTAAAAGCCGTCAGCTCATCAATCAAGAGTAAGCGCGAACTGTTATCCGTTTCGGACTGATTGAAAACGACCGCTTTGGTTTGGGAGAAGTTGAGTGCTTCATTCGCATCAAAAACAACCTGTAGAGGAAAAATAACTCGTGTCCAAACACCTGCCGGGATGGATTCATTGTAATCGGACAGAGCATACAAGGCCGTATTCACATCACCCGAACCGCTGCTACTCACGCCCCGGAACCCAATCAGTGGCAAGGCCGTATTGGGCAACCCGGTCGCGGTGTAGACATAGAATGACAACGAGTCCAGCCCCGAAAGATCAGCGACAGCCCATCCCGACCGGTAGATGCTCACCCGCCAGTTCCCATTTTCGGCCGAGGTATAGTTGAACTTCAACGAACTGCCTCCTTTGAATGCTGTGGTTGAGCAAGGCACCTTATCGTTATATTGCGGTGCTCCGGGCGGATAAGTATGTTCGAACGTACTTTCACCCAGATTATTGACATCCACCAATCCCTGGTCGTAGTAGGTACTGGTAGTGCCTTCGGTAAAAAAGGATACTTCCTGGCTCCTTCCAAAAAAGGAAAGAAGTACCAGTGAAACGATCAATAAGCCTATTTTATATTCCAAAACTTTCATTTAAAGCTCTCCATTTAACCGATCAATTCAATCTTACGCACTCGACGCCTTGCACCTGTTCTCAACTTCTCGCCCTCTCACCTTCTGATACGCTCCCTTTCCCGTCTTCACGCCCACTTTTCATTATAATTCCTTTATCCAAATATTCCGGAACTGCACCAGGCTGGAAGCTCCCTGCAATTTCCCGGTTTTTGGATTGATGCCACCATGGTGCTGAAAACCAATGGGGCCCTCTTTATCAAGGCCAGGGTACAAGGCATTGTCAATCACAGTAATTCCATTATTGACAACGGTAATACGATCTCCAACGACGATGATATCAAAGGCATTCCACTGTCCAACAGCCTGATCGGCATTTTCCCGGGGAACCGCTGCTGCCCGCACTTCAGCCGGAAGCGACTGGTTGTTTCGCACCGACCACAACTCCCCCGATCCCACGGACCAGCACCAAAGATTGGTTTGCCCAACACCTTTCAGCAAAATTCCGGAGTCAGAGTTTGGCCCGAGCGGTTCCACAATCTTACCGTTCTCATCGCGCAAATATTCGCCACTTGGCAGAATGGTGGGCAGTGGAAACAGGTGATCACCGTATCCCTTAAACCGCCATTCAACGTGCAGCTTAAAATTTTTGTATTCCTTTTCAGACCAAAGGTTTTTGTCGCCGGAAGCTTCAGATCGGGCGTCGTAATCAATCACGCCATCAATCACCGACCAGTGTCCGTTATCACCTTCCGGAGCTTTCCAGCCTGATAAATCTCTGCCATTAAACAAACTTGTGAATCCTTCAGCTTCGAAGCGTGCGCTGTCCTGAGCAAACGAAGCAGCAGAAAAAACACAAAGAAGAAAACCTGTCAATACGATTCTAATATTTTTCATCTCTCTATCATTTTTAATTTTTAAAAATATTCGATTGAACGGTCGCAGTTTTCAGTTTCAGTTGACAATGGTTCACTGAATGCTGAGACTGAGACTGAAAACTTCCTACTTTAGTTCCCAGCCTTTACGATACACACGCGATAAATATCGGTTGGCTTCGGGTAGGTTCGTCACCTTCATTTGCTTGTGATCCCATTCCAGGCGATCATCCATGCGGATAGCCAGGTTGCCAAGACAGATGGCTTCGGCCACCGTTTGCACTTCTTGGAAATTCCCCCGCGAAGCTTTTCCACCCTGAAAGGCCCGGATCATTTCCGAGGTTTGATCAATCAGCTCCACCTGTGGAACTTCAATTGCTGAAGCGGCTCCTTCGTCCTTAACATCCAACAAAACAGCATTTCCATAGCCATAGTCGGTCAGGATTGTGCCATGTTCACCGACAAACATCACCCCATCCTGCGGCATTTTCAGTCCTTTCCGTGACAAGGCTTTTGGGGTTGGCGGCTTGATGCCTCCTTCATACCAATATACATCCATCATCTTGTTTGTCCCGTTGACAGGCACTTCCCAACTGAGGGTTGCTGCATGCGGATAGCTCAGGTTGTTTTCAACCCAGCCACTCCGATAATCTCTGACTTCGCAGGTAAAACTCTTTGCTCCTTCGGCCACAACCGGCATCCCAAGATTAAGTATTCGCCAGTCTTTCCAGAAGCCATAGTAACCCATATCGGCCAGACATCCGGCGCCAAACTCGTACCAGCCCCGAAACACGGTGTGCGTATAGTCAGGCGAATAAGGTCGATCGGTTGAAGGGCCGAGCCAAAGTTGCCAGTCAAACCCCTCCGGAATCGGTTTCTCTTCGGGCAGATAAGGTGAACCTTGTGGCCACATCGGGCGATTGGTCCATCGATGTAAGGCTTTTACTTCTCCAATCATGCCGTTTTCAATCCAGGCTTTCAGCTTATATAGTTCTGCAGGATCCTGAAACGCGAAACACTGCGTGACCACCCCGGTTTCTTTCGCCCGGTCGCATGTCAAGCGGGTTTCATTCATGAAATTTCCGATGGGTTTGTGGGTTGCTACGCTCAAATTCTTTTTCATGGCAGCCAGTGCGATGGTGGCGTGCAAATGGTCGGGAGTCATGATAAAAACCGCATCCAAGCCACTTTCCTGCTCCAGCTGCTCGCGAAAATCAGCATAAGTTGTACAATCTTTCGAAGTTGTTTTACCTCCCTTTTCTGCATAAAAGGCATCGATCTGCTTTTTGCCAACCTCGCGTCCACCCGGTGCACCGCGGGTTTCACCCATTGGTCTGCCCCATAATGGATAGTCGTAGCTTTCACGGTTCGGATCGCAAACCGAAATGAACTGCAGCTCGTCACGCTTCAGCCAATCGGGCAATTGCTTTAACGCCTGGGTGCCGGAGCCAATCAAGGCCACATTGATTTTATCGCTGGGAGCTGTTCTCCCCGCTCCTCCCATAACATGTGCCGGAATAATACTGAATCCCAACCCGGTTATGGCTGTTTGCGAAATAAACTTTCGTCGGTTCAAGTGATTTTGTTGTGCCATTTCGTTCTCTTTAGGTTTATGATTCGTATGGTTTATCGTTTACTTTTTTCTTAAAAGAAAACCGTCAATACCAACCAGGTAGCCGTTGGAATATCCCCCAGACCTGCTGTCTTTCCCAACAAGCTCAATCACCAATTCCGTAGTTCCCTGAGACATAAAGTGTGATCCGAAAGCTACCGGACCAGTAGGTTCAATACCTTCAGCATACCCATCAATCAGGTTGCCAACGGGCTGGCCATTCAGGTAAAGCCGAATGATACCATAATCTTTTGCACGCGTGAAGTAGCCATACAAATCATAAGTTCCGGCCTCGTCCACTTCAACCGGAAAGCTAAGCCGATCACCCGGATTTGCTTCTACCCACCACAGCTGGGCATTGCCACCCCACTGCTCTTTTGATGCCGGCATTTTCTGTAACTGAAGTTTGCCCCCGGTAACCGTAACTTTTTCAATTGATTCTTCCGCCTCGATGGATGGTTTTTTATTGCTAAAAACCGTTTTTTCATGCGCTTCTTTAAGTTCTGTAATCTTCTGCACAATTTCCGGGTGCTTTTCGGCGACATCATATTTTTCCGAAGGGTCGATCTCAATATCGAACAGCAGAGGCGGATTTTGATATTCCAACGGGCCGTTCGGGTAGGCTGTTTGCGTGATAAAATGAGCTTTCCAATTACCGTAACGTACCGCAAACACCAAGTCGCCCCGGTAAAACATAAAAGCATCCTGATTAGGAATTTTCTGTCCTTTCAGCAAGGGAAGCATATTCTTTCCGTCTAACTGCCGGTTGGGCAACGGAACATTTGCCATGGCTGCTGCAGTGGGTAACAAATCCAACGTTGTAGCTACCTCCTCATTAATAACTCCGGCCGGAATATTTCCGGGCCACCAGGCAATCATGGGCACCCGGTGCCCACCCTCCCAGGTGGTTCCTTTCCCTCCTCGCAGCAATCCGGCAGAACCGCCGTTTTGCTTTTGAACAAGCCATGGACCATTGTCGCTGGTGAAAACCACGAGGGTATTTTTATCCAGTTTCAGTTCCTTCAGGGTTTTCATTATTTCACCTGCACTCCAGTCCAGCTCTTCCACCACATCTCCATATAATCCCCGGCTGCTTTTTCCTTCAAATGCCGGTGAGGCATAGATGGGTGTGTGTGGCATACTATGTGCCAGATAGAGAAAAAAAGGCTTGTTCTTATTATTCCTGATGAATTTTAGTGCTTCATCCGTATAACGCTTGGTTAGCGTATGCTGGTCAGCAGGCCGTTCAATAATTTGTTCATTGTGCATTAACGGAATGTTCCAGTAGCCAGGAGCTCCATCTTTTCCGGGGACGTAATCCATATCGTTTGAATAGGGCACACCATAATATTCATCAAATCCTTGGGCTGTTGGAAGATACTTTGGAAGATGTCCCAAATGCCACTTCCCAATGGCCATGGTCGCGTAATCTTTTTGTTTTAACACTTCAGCAATAGTGACTTCTTCCAAAGGAAGTCCGTTGTCGTCATTCGGGAACAAAACGTCCGCTCTCATAATACCATGTACCAGGCCGGTTCGGACCGGATACCTGCCGGTGAGCAAACCTGCACGACTGGGTGTACAGACAGCCGCTGCCACATAAAACTGGGTGAAGCGTATGCCCTCGGCAGCCATTTTGTCAAGTTGGGGCGTTCGAATTGTAGGATGTCCATAACTGCTGAGATCACCATACCCTAAATCATCAACAAAAATCAGGATGATATTTGGGTCTTCTTCGGTCTTATTTCCCGATTTAGCAAAAATATGTTGGCTGCCCGTGAAAACAAGCGCACAACAAAGCGACACTATTTTAGTGAGGCGAGTGATCATTATTTTTTGCTTCAGAAGGTGATCTACCATGCTATTTCTATTTTAGGTTTCCGCTTTTTTTCTCAAATACTTTGAGTAGCAACTCTTCGAGCTCACTGACAATTTGAGGATGTTCGTCATACAGGTTCTCAGCTTGAAAGAGGTCAGAACTCAGATTATAAAGTTGAGCAGGGGGGGCGTCATTTCTGATTTCGCCATTTTGAATATCACTGTTCACCTGACCGGTAAACGGGAATGCTGCCGGACCACCAAATGCATGATCGCCAACTTGTTTTGCTTCAAAACCTCCGCCAGCCTGGGCAGGAATATACATCCACTTGCCCTTTCTCACCGAAAGATGTTTTTTACTATTAGCCGCAATGATTAGATGATTCCTGATGGGTTCATCTGTCTGGCCGACAATTGCCGGTAAAATGTTGTAACTATCCTGTGCTTGTTTGGCCAGTTCATCCTGCCCAACCAAACTTGCCATGGTGGCGAGCAAATCCACATTGCACGCCAATGCATCGCTGACTTCTCCGGCTGGCACTTTTCC
>ENA-ORCU01000914-ORCU01000914.1-marine-metagenome-genome-assembly--contig:-NODE-914-length-9870-cov-3.467885_pt1 | contig 9870 bp, 7 predicted proteins | sample MGYA00248631_ERZ508512 | MGnify/ENA primary metagenome ERZ508512 (study PRJEB26183, sample SAMN06268844) | marine metagenome | isolation source: Tt an P1 anaerobic enrichment on pine from sediment taken from... | reverse complement strand
TTCTTTGATCAGCAAGAATGGTGGAGACTCTATGGTCGAGCATTCAACATTAATTATCGGAAAGAAGATTGCTTTGCCCGGTGGCACAGAGCATGATTCGCGAATTACAGTATTGAATTCATTTTCGGGAAACTCGTCCGTAAATGCGCCTGTAAGAAACCACACCTTCCCACTTTGTCCAGCATCGCAGTTGGCCCCATCCACACTAAAGGCAGGGTGATCGGTTGCGGGCAGGCTAAGTTGCCATTTCCACCATTCCGCACTCCAATCATTGAACGATTTCCCAAAAGGGTAAGCGGAGCGCGGAATCACTCTCGTGTTTGGGTTGCCTTCACCCGCCCACAGAAAAGGACTAAGTACGGGCATAATAGCCAGTGCCACGATGGTAACGACAATGGTCACTGCAATACGCACACTCTTTCGATTACTTTTCATGTTAACCTCCCGATGCGTCGATTATAAGTATTGGTGTTTGTTCAGCATCCACAGCAACTATTGTCCCTTCATATCACCTCCTTTTGATTTCAATACCCAATAAATACAGCAAGTATATAGGGTAATGACGATGAATAATCGTGTTCTGTAAAGGTTAATGTGGCTTTCCAATGTAAACGTTGTATTTTCCTTTTCCTCATAGTTGTTTGTATAAAGATGGTCGATTTGGTCAATTGCTTGAAGAGACTTTCTGTGAGGAAGGGCAGCTGCCTTGGTGAGATCGGTATTTGGAATGACCAATAATGAGTGTTCCGATACGGGATGGATAAACTTACACTATGAGGGGGTATCGTATTCCGTCAAGATTTTTTTTAAGGTCCTCAAGAGGATGGTAAGTCGAGATATTTGAACGTTTGACTGATATCTTAAGATTACAGACTACTTGCCAGGACCTTCACGAGACCCGCGCCTTTTAAATCTACAGCATATCGTCGATATTTCTCAGCCTCGCGATTCGGACTCGATTTTCAAATTACTTCCCAATCGGGCAAACCAATTCGCATATTCTGCAATATTTGACGCAATAATACGGTTTTTCATCGCCCGTTGGTGTCACCATATCGCCTTCTTCAAATTCGGTGATCGCCAGCCGAACGGCCTGATGGTCTTCATCGCCTGCCGGTGTCACCATGAGGGCTTCATCAATATCTTTTTCCATCTTTATGTTGCAGGTAACCCGGTCATAGGATCCGTCGATGCCAGGCAATAAGGGGTGGCCCAGCGCTTCTGCCGAATAGACGGTGTTTTGGAAAGCTTTTATGGGGCAGGCTTTGCGGCAGGGTTGCTTGCAGCCTTCGCAGGGATTGAATTCAAGCGGGGCGGAGGGTTCTGCTTTCCAGTCCAGCAAAAGCGTCCGGAAACGAATGCGGGGTCCGTATTCAGGTGTGATCACCAGATTGTTTTTTCCGATACATCCCAAACCGGCCATCACGGCCGCATCTTTTAAAAAGATTCCGCCTTTTTCAACAAAATAAGGCAGTTTATAGGTTTTGACAGGAAATGTATTCTCAATCCATTCGGACAGTTCCTTATTGATCCGTACGAGGATACGGTTGCCGGGTGTTCCCTTGCCGTCCCACCAGTCAAGTTCCGGTTCATCGGCATTGTGCGCAACCCCGATTACAACTGCAGATACCGCATCTGCCGGCCAGGCCACCTCGTCGGGCGTAACATCGTTTTTTGCGTCTTGCCAATGCACTTTAAGGTTCATACCGATTTTGGGATAAACCCGGTGGGAAGGCGACTGTTTCAACGATTCGACGCTTACAACCCCTGCAACGGCTGCACCCAATGATTTGGCTTTTTCGATTATTTTTTCGGTCAGTTCCGAGCCGGAAAGGATATTCATGGCCTGGTCCTCCCATTTGTGATGCCCGGGGGCGATGGTACGGTGAGATTTCAAAATTATACTAAAACTTTGCTGAAATCACAAATTTCGCCATCATTGTAATTTAACACAAACGATTTTATCTTCCTGCCGAGTCTTTATTCACGGTTGATTATGCGCGAGCTAGGTGCCATTCGTGTGGCTGTTAAAACATCAAAGGGAAGATCCTATTCGTATCTCATTGCGTCTATCGGGTTGAGTGTCGATGCCTTTTTTGCCGGATAATAACCGAAAAAGACCCCGACGACTGCCGTAAACCCTACACTGATAAGTATCATGGAGGGCTCAAAAATCACCTGGGTGTCCATGGCGCTGCCCAGTCCGAAGGCGATGCCGATCCCGGTGAAGATTCCTATGATGCCGCCTGATAGACTGAGGATAACCGCTTCAATCAGGAATTGGAACAGGATGTCGGAACTCCTGGCGCCAATTGCGATCAGGATACCGATTTCACGGGTTCTTTCGGTGACGGAAACCAGCATGATGTTCATGACCCCAATCCCCCCGACCAGCAGGGAAACCCCGGCTACGGCGCTGAGGAGCATGGTAAGGGTGGAGGTCACCTGGGTGGCCGTGCTGACAATTTCGGTCTGGTTGCGGATTTCAAAATCATCCTCCTCGCCTGAGGGTATCTGATGGGTTTTACGTAGAATGCTTGCCATCTCAGCCTGGGCCTGGTCCACGGCTGACTCTGAAACGGCGCTGGCCATGATGTCATGGACGGTTTCACCGTCACCCATACGATAAAGCGCGGTTGTGGACGGAACAAAGATGATATCATCCTGATCATTTCCCATGGCGGATTGCCCTTTTTCCGAAAGTACACCCACCACGTCAAAGGGGACGGCTCCGATACGGATCCGTGTCCCCACCGGATCCTGCCCGGGAAAAAGCTCATCCACAACCGTTTGCCCCAGGACCGCCACCTTGGCTTTCACCTTTATATCCCTGGGCGTGAAAAAAGCGCCCTGGTCGACGTCATAGTTTCGGATCAGGGGATAGGTGGTATCCACCCCCGAAATGGTGGTGCTCCAGTTGGCGTTACCGGCAATCACCTGGCCTGACATCCGGATGAGCGGGGAGACATGGCTTACATTTTCGGCATACTTGGAAATGGCGGCAACATCCTCCATGGTCAGGCAGCTTCGGCTGCCGGCCCCGCCCTTAACGCCGCGGGTGTTGGTGCTGCCCGGTCTCACCATGATCAGATTGGTGCCGAGGCTGGAGATCTGCGCCTCAATATCTGCCTGGGAGCCTTTTCCCAGGGCGACAAGGGCAATCACCGACGCCAGTCCGATAATAATCCCCAGCATGGTGAGCAGGCTTCTCATTCTGTTTCGGAGAATGCTTCTAAGGGCAACAATAACGAATTGTTTAAATTTCATAGGGATTGTTTCCGTTTCATGGGGATGGCACGGGGCGATCGCATCCGGCCGGGTGACCCGGGGCATAACGCCGGTGAGAAATCTCATAATCGTTTATGATACGGCCGTCCCTGACATCCACCACCCGTTTGGCATGCTCGGCCACGTCCATTTCATGGGTGACAAGCACAAGGGTGATGCCTTCGTCGTTGAGTCGCTGAAACAGGGCAAGGATCTCCTCCGTGGTTCGGCTGTCCAGGTTTCCGCTTGGCTCATCAGCCAGAATAATGGCAGGATCCGTCACCAGGGCCCTGGCAATGGCAACCCGCTGCTGCTGGCCGCCGGAAAGCTGGTTGGGTTCGTGGTGCATCCGTTCTGCCAGCCCGACCATCTCAAGAGCTTTTTCAGCCTTTTTTACCGGATTATTCTTCTGTTTTCCCCTCCTGTATACGAGGGGCAGTTGTACATTTTCCAGGGCGGTTGTCCTGGGGAGCAGGTTAAAGCCCTGAAACACAAAACCAATCCGTTGATTACGGATGTCGGCCAATGCATTCCTGTCCAATTGATTCACCGGCACCCCCTCCAGCCAATACTCGCCCTGGTCGGCCTGGTCCAGGCACCCCATGATGTTCATGAGGGTTGATTTCCCTGATCCGGAGGTCCCGATAATCGCTACAAAATCCCCTCTTGAAACGGTGAGGGTAATGCCGTCCAAAGCTCGGACGGTTTCACCTCCCAGATGAAATGTTTTTTTTATATCCTTGAGTTGAATTGTTTCCATCTTTTTGTTCCTGTATTTGGTGTATTTTAATTTCCCGGCCCACCGCCGCCTCCAGGAGGAGCGCCTCCGGGAGGACCACCTCCGGGGGACATGGGGAAAATCTTTGACAAAATCCCCTGGGAATTTTTTGTTTTTTCAATTTTTCTTCCGATAATCACAGGGGTCCCGGCAGTCAGGTCGGGATGTTTTATCACCGTGGCCGTGCTGGTGGTCATGCCGGTGTTAACAGAAATTCGTTTCGGCGTTCTGCCATCAAGGATATAAATTCCGGGACCATCTGTTTTGCCTTGATTTATTTTGTCCGGGTCATCAAGCCTGAAGTTCAGGGCAGCGTTTGACACCATCAGCTCATTTTCCGCTGTTTCGACAACAAAATCGGCTGTGGCGGTCATCCCCGGCATCAGTTTACCCTCTTTGTTTGGCGCATCCACAATTACAGTATAGGTTACCACATTGGACGTTTCGGTGGGATTCATCTGAATCTGGCTGACGGTGCCGTAAAAGATGCCATCGGGATAGGATTGAACGGTAAAACTCACTTGCTGGCCTTTTTCCACCATTCCGATATCGCTCTCATCCACGCTGGCCTCAATTTCCATGTTTGACAGATCTTCTGCAATGATGAACAGGGTCGGTGTGCTTAAACTGGCTGCCACGGTCTGCCCCGCTTCTATATTTCGCTCGAGGATGATACCGCTGATGGGAGACTTGATCTGGGCATTCTTGAGATTGGTATTGGCACTGATCACAGAGGCTTTGGCAGAAAGGAGTTGTGCCCGCGCGGTTTCCTTTTCCGTCTCATAGGCCAGGATCTCCTGGGAGGAGAGATAGCCCTGTTCGAATAAGGGGCGATTTCTTTCATACTCGGCTGCGGCCTGTTTGTAGAGTGCCCTGGCACTGATAACCGAGGCTTTGGCCGTATCCACGGCGGCTTTAAACAGGTCCAGGTCGAGTTCAGCCAGGATCTGTCCCTTTACCACCCGGTCATTATAGTCGACCAATACCTTTTTGATTGTACCGGACACCTGGGTCCCCACCTCTACGGTTCCCACAGCTGAAAGGGTGCCGGTACAAGAGACCGTGTTTTCCATGCTTCCCCTTTTGATTTCTTCCACCTGGAATCGCAGGGCTTCAAGCTGATTCCGGTGCGAGGGTTCCACTGAAAATCTTTGGGCATGATGGATAATGAAAAGAACACCGCACGCCATGAGCAGAAGTTTTACCAGTTTTATCCCGATTTTTACCGCCTTCATGACAATTCCTTCCCCAGGAGATGGGATAATCCCAAATCCCCTCTGTAAAACAATATGGAAACGACTTTCAGTATTTTATCTATCTGTGCTTCAATCACGTTGTTCCTGGTTTCCACCAGATCGGACCGGATCCGGATCAAGTCGGTTAAGCCGGATTTGCCCACCCTGTATCGTTGTTCAGCGGATTCCAGGGCTTTGTCAGTATAAAGAAGCCTGGCTTCTGCCACCTTGATGGTTTCGCATGCGGTCTGATAGTCGGCCACGGCCTCGCCAAGGTCCACCCGGATCTGATCTTTTAGCTTTTCCAGGGAGAGAATGACGGCTTGTTTGTCTAGTCGGGCTTGACGCACACGAGTTCGTGTGAGGTGTTTGTCAAAGACGGGCAGGGAAATCGTAAGCCCCACGTAAGAATTCAAATCATCCTGGCCGGTATACGACCCTGAGTTCTCATCATATTGGCTGGCATAGGCGCCTGTCACACCGGCGTTCAGGTCCACCACCGGATACCTGCCGGATTTTGCCTCCTTTATCCCGGCTGTTTTTGCTGAAACGTTTTTTTCCAGAGCAAGAAGATCGGCCCGGGTTTGAAACGCCGTCTGTATCGCGCCATTGATATTTATTTCAGTTGCTGCGGCAGAAAGGTCGATTTCAGGCATTTTGACGTCAACCCCGTCAAAATCCCTCGTGCCCATAAGGTTTGCCAGTTCAAGTTCGGCAACCTTCAGGGTGTTTTCGGCTGCAATAAGATCGGATTTTGCGCCGGCCGTTTCAGCTTGCTGTTGATAAACGTCTGTGACGGAAATTTTGCCGGCATCATAAAAGGCTTGAATGTCTTTTTCCTTTTGGCGGTTGTATGCCAGATTTTCCCTGGCAATATCGATTTCCCGCAGTTGCTTGACAACATTCAGATAGGCACTCACCGTATCAAAAATGACCTGCTGTTCCTGGCGAACCACTGCAAAGTCATATGAAGACAATTCATGGCGGGCGATATCCATGGATGCCCCGTCCTCAAATCCGTTAAAGAGGTTCAGGCTGACTGCCACGCCGGCATCCGCAGCATATGCGTTACGGTCTGAACCGGATTGCCCGTAGTCACTCTTCAGACTCGTGTTCAGGGTGCCGGTAACCAGAGGGAGGTAATCATTTTTTTCCTTTTCCAGGGCAAGGGTTGAGTAACGAACATTGTTTTTTGCCGTTTTCAGATCCTGATTGTTTTTAACTGCCAGCTGCACCGCCTGGCCCAGGCTTATTTTCCTGACTTCAAAAGCTCCTGTTATTCCCGGGCAAACCCCATAGAGAAAAAAGGCAATAAGCCCCAGGAAAACGAATCTTTTGGCCATTACCTTTTGGCAGACGCCAAATCCCTGCTGCCCAGAAGATCTCTGCCTGGCAAGCTCCCGCCTTATACGAAGATTGGTTGTATCCTTTATCACTGTTACCTTTCATTAATTGCTTTGGGCCATTCTCACGCATTTGCAGCCAATTCATCGGTTTTTAAACAGACTCCTAAGCCGGAAATATCATTTGTCAGACCTTTCCAGTGACTCTCTCAGCTGATTCAGTATGTTACACCACATAGTGGCGGTTTCCGGGCCGATCCGGTCGATCAATTGACAGATCGGCGAGAGGATAGTTTTTTCTACCCGATTGAAATCGTTTTTTACTGTTGGTGTCAGCCGCACAATAACCTTTCGCCGGTCCTTTAAAACCATTTCACGCTTCAGAATATTCTTTTTCACCAGACGATCGACCATCGCCGACATCGAGGGGACGGAAACGTCCAGAAGATTGGCCAACTCCGTTATGGTAACCTGCTTCCGTTTGCGAACGATATTGACCACCTGCAGTTGCGAAGGGGTAACCTCAACCGAACCGGTGGACGCGATGCCGGTTCGCATGCAAATTCGCGATCGCTCATTAATGAGTTCCTGAAGTGTTTTTACCGATCCGCAAATATGACGTGCATATTCAGCTGCGTCAGTGTTTGGCATAACCGCCTCCATCATTCGGTAAAGTTTTTTTAAAAAGCAAAAGGAGTTATCAAATCCGGTACATTTTGTCAGAACAGAAAATCGGTATTCATAATCTCCGGCATGGCGATATTCCTGGAGTAGAGAAATGCGCCGTTGCAACTGAAATGTTTTTCATTTGATGATCTCCTTTTGCAGCAACCGTTTTGGGTAAAGGATAACCTGTGAAGATGAATCCCAGATGAACCGAAAATAAATTCCTATTCATTTTCGGTTCATTTTACTGTGATACACTGCTTTCATCTGATATAGTATTCAAGATAATGTTTTTGGGCTGCGTTATCGGTCGTCGCGGTATAAACGCATACAGCTTCCTCCCTCTGGCCTTGCCAAAAACATTATCTTAAACACTATACCGGGGAGGTACCGTGAGGCTTCTCATTGTCGAGGATGATCGTAAATTATGTGATGTCCTGAAACGAGGGTTGGAAGAAAATTCATATGCCGTTGACTGTGTGTATAATGGGAAAGATGCTGAATATTATGCGGAAACGGATTCCTATGATTTGATTGTACTGGATATTATGATTCCCCAAAAAGACGGTTTAGCGGTTTGTAAAGATCTTCGCATAAAAAAGATCAATACCCCCATTCTCATGTTAACCGCCAGGGATACGGTGGAGGACAGGGTGAAGGGCCTTGATACCGGAGCAGATGATTATCTGGTCAAACCCTTTGCCTTCACGGAACTTATGGCCCGTGTGAGAGCCCTGTTACGGCGCGACGGTTCATCCAAATCAACAATGCTTTCTTCAGGGGAACTGGTTCTCGATACAAAGACCCGTGAGGTCCGGTGGAAAGATGACCTCATCGATCTGACGACAAAGGAGTATGTAATACTGGAATATCTGATGCGCCACCCCAATGAGGTTGTTACCCGTACAATGATTGAAACCCATGCCTGGGACTACGATTTGGACAGCATCTCAAATCTGGTGGATGTCTATATCCGAAGGATAAGGCAAAAAATCGATCCTGAACAGGGCAAACAAATTATTCAGACCATCAGGGGTGCTGGATACCGAATGAAGTCCTAATGAATTTGATACATACCATTAAATTTAAGTTTACCCTCTGGTATCTCTCCGTTCTCAGTCTCCTTTTGGTTCTTTTAGGGGGCGGTGTCTACTTCACACTTTCAAGGGCTTTGCATGGAAACCTTGATGACTCGCTTAAGATCAGGGGCGAACAACTCGCGAACTTCAGGGATATCATTTCAATCATCGCCGCAGGAACCTTTGAAGAGGAGATCGGAGAGTTTATCTCTATCTATTTCTACGCAAACGGCGAGTTGACCCACATCTCTCACAAGGATCATGAAATTCCCGTAGAAAAAGATCTGATCGATCTTGCAATTTCAGGAAAAAGCGATTTTTCAACAGCTCAGTACCTGGGAAACGCGGAATTACGGATTTTCGCAACCCACTATTCTCCCGATAATCCAATCATCCGGTTGAACCGTTTTGCAAAGAGAGCGGATGAACTCCACCCCGGACCTGACAGGTTCCCGGGGCGCACTGACGATTCCCGTGATCCATCGGAAGGATTTGAAGGATCCCATGACGCTCCCAGTCTTACGCGCGATAGCGTTTCCATCGCCCCTGATATTCCCCATGGGGGGGAGGAAAAATTTTCCGGGAGGCCTGTTGGTTCACGCGACAGACACGATGGATTTCCCGGATCTGGAGGGGAAAGACACGACGTAGAGGTTCATTCAGCCGCACTTGTCGTGGCAAGGCCTACAACGGGTATTGAAGGAGCACTCGACCATTTGCTGCAAATACTCCTTACTGCCATTCCGCTAACTATAGTGATCTCAGGTGCAGGCGGTGTGTTTCTTGCGAGAAAGGCCTTTAATCCCGTTGAACAGATTACTAAAACGGCACAAGAGATAGGCGAGCAGGATCTCAGCCAGAGGATCAAGGTAAACACGAAGGATGAGCTTGGGAGGCTTTCAACGACACTTAATCATATGATAGACAGGATTGAAAGGGCGTTTAAACGCCAGAAAGAGTTCACTGGGGATGCTTCACATGAACTCAGGGCTCCCCTTGCCGTCATTCGGGCAGAGGCCACACTAACCCTGGAAAAGGAAAGAGACGCCGACGCGTACCGGAGGTCTCTTGAGGTGATCGCCCAGGAATCGGATAAAATGTCCGTAGTGATTAACCAGCTGTTGACACTTGCCAGGGCTGATGCCGGCAAAGAGCAACTCGCATTCAAAATAATTGATATGGCTGAATTCCTCGTTGATGTATGTGATGACATTGCCATCCTGTGTCGCGAGAAAGGGTTGACCCTGCAGCTGAGTTCTTTTGACAAGGTGTTTGTTTATGCTGATAAAAGGAGCTTGCGGAGCCTGATGGTCAATATTTTAGGTAATGCCATCCGGTATACGCCTGGTGGTGGAACCATATCCGTCGGATTACGACGAGAGGAACAGTTGGCGGTGGTCACCATAAGGGATACCGGCATCGGAATCCCCCCGGAAGATCTGCCGCATATTTTCAAGCGGTTTTATCGCGTCGACAAAGCACGTTCCAGAAATGTTGGCGGA
>ENA-ORCU01000912-ORCU01000912.1-marine-metagenome-genome-assembly--contig:-NODE-912-length-9933-cov-3.125203_pt1 | contig 9933 bp, 7 predicted proteins | sample MGYA00248631_ERZ508512 | MGnify/ENA primary metagenome ERZ508512 (study PRJEB26183, sample SAMN06268844) | marine metagenome | isolation source: Tt an P1 anaerobic enrichment on pine from sediment taken from... | reverse complement strand
AAATGCAATGGGCACCCCCAACGCCAGAAAGCCCAGAAAACCAATTGTCAATACCCACGATGCAGTACTCATAACGATTTATTGTTCTTCAGGTTTGAATAGGTTCGCCAACGCGTGAAGGAAAATCAGGCTGCCACAAGCCAAGGCAGCATAATTGAGCCAGTCCAGAGGCAAACGCAGAGTCGGGGTTAAATGCTCTGCTGTCCGCTGCACAAAATCGTAGCCGGTGGCGGTTAAGATGATACCGAAAACACCCACCGCGGCAGTAATTATCCGATCCAGGACAACTCTCACAACAGCAGGGAAATGTTCGGTGATGAGGGTCAGTCGGACATGGAACCCTTCCCTTACGCCCAGGCTCCCGGCCAGCAGAACCAGCCAGGCAAACAGGATCAGGGCGATCTCTTCAGGCCATGAGAGGGCCTGGCCGACGACATAGCGAAAAAAAACCGAGGCAAGAATGCTCCCGACAAGTGCGACACAAAGAATCACCACCGCCGCCCTGCTGACACGGGCAAAAAACAGACTGACTTTATCTAAAACAACGTATACGGTTTTCATGACAGGGGGGTCCATGGGGTTGGCGATTCCTATGTTCCGGAACCGCCAGGATCTTCATCAATTACATCTGCTTCATTACCAGATCGAAAATATCGTTTCCGATGCTCGTTCGGAATTCGTCATAAACCGATTTGACTTTCTCCTGAAAAGCCTGAGGGTTCGCGATCGAATTCACCGCCATGCCCTCTTCCTTTAGCTTTTCCAACAGCTTACGGACATTTTCCAGATTAATGGCCCGCTCTTGCTCGATGGCAATTCGGGCCGCTTTCTTTAAGGCCTGCTGCTGTTGATCAGACAGTTTTCCAAAGAAACTCTTGGAGGCTAAAACGCCCAGAGCCGAATAGGTGTGGTTGGTCATCGAAAGATATTTGGTTACTTCATAAAACCCGTTGTTTTGAATCACGGCAACGGGGATTTCAAGCCCATCGATGGTTCCCTGCTGCACGGCTGTAAATGCCTCACCCCAGGCCATGGGAACGGCGTTGCCGCCGAGGGAACGAAACATCCCGATATACACGGGATTTTGCATTACCCGCCATTTGATACCCGCTACATCCTGCGGAGTTTTTACCGCCCGAACATTATTGATCATTTGACGAAATCCGCCTTCGGCAAATCCCAATCCCACAATGCCCTTGGAATCCAGCTTCTCCATGAGCCTGGCTCCGACCTCTCCGTCCAGAATGGCGTGGGCCTTTTCCTCGTTGGCATACAGAAACGGCAAGTCGTTGATTTGAAAAGCCGGCTCAATACTGGCAATGGGGGCATTGGTGATCACCGCCATATGAAGGATTCCGAAACTGAGACCTTCCAGCATTTCTTTTTCATCGCCCAATGCGCGGTTCGGAAAAAATTGAACCGTAAACTGCCCCGGTGCTTCCTGTTCAAGCGCTTTCGCGAACTGACGGGCAGTAATCGCATACGGGTCGGTTTCGCCGTCAGAGGTGGTCCACCCCAATTTGATGGTAATCGTTTTGGCAACCGCCGGAGCTCCGGTACCCAGCCCGATAGTGAGTCCGATTGTAAAAATCACTGCAAGCTTCAACACGCTCATTAACCTGGTTCGGGGTTTCATCCGCTCCTCCTTTGTTTGAAATGATTAATTTATCCATCTGAAGGGTTCTCACCCTGTGTACGGGTTATTTTCGATTGAGAATATTCAGGCCCAGGCGTTGGCTTGCCTGGAAAATGTGAGCTATGACAGCCTCTCGCGCTGCATCAGGATTACCGGCTGCAATGGCATCAAAGATGGCGACATGTTCCCGCTCAACGATAAGAGGAAGCCCGGTTTTCAGTCTTGAGTTTTCTCGTGCTTTGCGGATTTGATCGTTAAGCTTGGAGTTTAAAAATTCCATAAATGCGATCACATCGGGATTACCGGTCGCTTTTGCGATCAGAAGATGGAACTCGAAATCCGGTGTTGTTCCGTCAGCATCCTTCAAGACAGCCTCATTCATCTGCTTCAGGCAGGCTTCCATTTCATGGAGTAGCTTTTCATCGCGACGCAAAGCCGCCAGGGAGGCGGAGCCGCTTTCCAAAATAGCCCGCAGCTCGAAGAGATGCTCAAGATCCGCCACGTCTCCTTCGATTTTACTCTCAAACCGAAACGCGCTACGCTGACGGTTTTCCGAAACGATAGCCCCGCGGCCCTGGCGCGTTTCCAGCAGCCCGTCAGATTTAAGTCGTGCCAGTGCTTCGCGGATAACTGTACGACTGACGCCGAAACTTTCAGCAAGCGTGGCTTCGGAGGGCAATCGCTCCCCAGGTTTAAAATCGCCTGTGCCAATTTTGGAGCGAAGAATCTCAGCCGCCTCATCGGAAAGGCGTTTCGGGCGTTTCAATTTCACATCGATTTTTCCCTTAGCTTTCTTCATATTTTTTGTTTGCCTCAATTAAGCATATATGTCAATATTCAAATATGATTGTCAGGTTGTCATACAAATGTTTAAAATGGAAAACTTCATGCACCCCCATCCGTTAGACGGTTTACAAGATAAACTTGAAGGCGATCTTTTGACCGATCCCCTCTCCCTTCACATGCTGTCAACCGACGCCAGCATCTTCAGAGTAAAGCCGGCAGCCGTGGCCTACCCCAAGTGTGCCGGCGATGTGGTTGAAATCGTCCGCTTTGCCGGAGAAAACGGATATTCAATCCACTCCCGCGGCGCCGGCAGCGGGTTGGGCGGTTCGGCCCTGGGCCGCGGCATCATCATCGACTTTACCAAGTACATGAACCGCCTTGTCAGCCTCGATCTGCAGGCGAAACGGTTTGAATGCGAGCCGGGCTTCCGATGCGGGGAACTTGAAGCGCGTTTGAAGGGCTCGGGATTGTTTTTCCCGCCAGCCCCATCCAGCGGTGAATACGCGACATTCGGCGGCATGTACGGCACCAACGCCAGTGGCTCCCACTCGGTTAAATACGGCAATGTCTCGGATTACATTGTCGATGCAGAGGTGGTGCTTGGCAGTGGTGAGCAAATCCGCATCAGCGCTGTTTCAGACACACCGTATGAGCATCTGCCGTCGAACCTTCAAAGCCTCCACCGCCTCCACACGGATAACGCCGCTTCGATCGAGCAGGACTATCCAGCCGTCAGCAACAACGTCTGCGGTTACAATCTGCGGGGTCTGGTTCGAAATCAACGATTATTTCTGCACAAATTGCTGGCCGGATCGGAAGGGACGCTGGGGATTGTAACCCGCCTTGCATTTCGACTCATCGAAAAACCCGCTTTCAACAGCCTGGTGGTGGCCTATTTTGACGACATAGTAGCCTCTGCCCGTGCCGTGCAACACATTCTGCCGCTCAAGCCGTCCGGTATCGAAATCATGGACAAGTCCCTCCTGAGACTGGCCGCGGATAACGAGCCGATGCTGGGCGAAAAAATCCCGGCAGGAATCGACAACGTCCTGTTGATCGAATTTGACGCGGCCGATCAGGCAACTTGTGCGAATCAGGCCAGGCAGGTCCAAACCCTTCTCAGGGAACACCAGTTGTCGAACCGGGTCTACCTCGCCGTCTCAGAGGTCGAAAAGGAGCAGTTCTGGGCGATACGCAAGGCGGCCGTGCCGATTCTGTACAGACTCAAGGGCCGGAAAAAAGTGTTGGCGCTGATTGAAGACGCTACCGTTCCCATCGATGCTCTGGTGGACTATTTTAACGGAATTTTTTCAATTTTAAATCGCCACAAACGGGACTTCGTTGTGTTCGGCCACATTGCCAAGGGCCTGCTGCACACCCGTCCGCTGCTTGATCTGAAAGACCGCCGGGATGTCGATCTGCTCAAAACCATAGCGGATGAGGTCTTTGATCTGGTCAATTCACTGGGCGGTTCCATTTCCGGGGAACACGGCGACGGCCGTCTGCGAAGCGCTTATATCGAAAAGCAGTATCCGCTCATCCATCCCCTGTTCGGCCAGGTTAAAACCATTCTCGATGAATTAAACCTTCTCAACCCTGAGATCAAAACGCATCACAATCCCCGACAAATGCAGGAACAGCTGCGATTCGGTGCGGACTACACCAGCGACGATCTGCCGGAAAAACGCCTGCTCTGGCCCGAGGGACTCGCCGCTGAAATTGAAAAATGCCACGGCTGCTCCAAGTGCACCACCGTTACCACGGCAACCCGGATGTGCCCCATCTACAAGTTTTCCCGTGATGAAGCCGCCGCCCCCAAAGCCAAGGCCAACGTGCTGCGGGCGCTGATCAGCGGGGCCGTCCCGCAGCAGGACCTGTATAAGGACCTCTTTCAATCGGTCATCAACCGGTGTGTAAACTGCGGCAGCTGCGCCCGGGAGTGCCCCTCTAACGTCAACATACCGAAAATGGCTCTGGAGGCCAGGGCGCAATATGTTTCAAAATTCGGCACCTCCCCGGGAAACCTAACAGTGGCACATGTGGAACTTGCCGGACGACTGACCCGCAAATTCTCTTCCCTTACAACGCCCCTTATGAACGCACCTGCCATCCGACGTATTGGCGAGCAGGTCGCAGGCATCGCACGGCAGCATGAATTGATTTCCTTTGCATCCCGCTCGCTTTTCGAACGGCTCCCCTCCCGCGTGGGCGGCGGTCAATGCAGCGTGCTTTATTTTGCCGGCTGTTACGCGGGATACATTCGACCGGAAATCGGGGAGGCGGCTGTGGAAGTACTCGAAAAAATCGGTTTGACCGTTCACATCCCTTCCCAGCATTGCTGCGGTCTGCCACTGCTTTCAAAGGGACTGGCAGCATCGGCCCGGCGCAAAGCACGCGCCAACCTGGCCAAATGGTCCTCGTTACTACAAAAAGTGGACCACGTGGTAGTCACCTGCTCGTCCTGCGGATATTCGCTGATGCACGAGTGGGGGTATCTCCTGCCCCCGGAGATCGTATCGGCGGTTCAAGCCAAAGTGATTCACATCAGCCGGCTCGTCGACCGGCATATCGGCAGTCTTGCCTTAAAACCCGTTCCAGGCATTGCCGCCTATCACCAGCCGTGTCATCTCAAGGTACAACCCAACCCCCAAAGCACCCGGGATCTTCTCTGCCGGGTGCCGGATCTGTCTGTTGTCAATCTTGACAGCCACTGCTGCGGCATGGCAGGAAGCTGGGGCTTATCCGCCAAAAACTATCCGCTGAGCCGGCGGATCGGCGAGGATCTGAAAGATAAATGCGAAGCGGCCCAAGCGTCCGTGGGCCTGACGGATTGTCCGACGTGCCGTATCCAGATGGAGCATCTCGTTCCCATTCCGATTCGGCACCCGATCGAAATTATACGAAAGTGCCTGTAATGTTTACACCAGCCCCTGATCCAGCATCGCCTCGGCAACCTTGATGAAACCGGCGATATTGGCACCGACCATGTAATTTTTCGGCTTGCCGTATTCCTCCGCCACATCCATGCAAGTATGGTGGATACTTTTCATGATCATTTTCAGCCGATCGTCGACTTCCTTCCGTGGCCAGTTCAGTCGCATGCTGTTCTGAGACATCTCCAGGCCCGAGACGGCAACTCCGCCGGCATTGGCTGCTTTTCCCGGGGCATACAATGTCTCGCTGTTCAAAAGCACGTCGATACCCTCGGGCGTGGTGGGCATATTGGCGCCCTCGGAGACCAGTTTCACGCCATTGTCGACCAGGTGTTGAGCGTCCTTGTCGTTAATCTCGTTCTGGGTGGCACAGGGAAACGCGCAGTGGGCCGAATGGTTCCACAGCGGGTTGTAATCCAGCTCCGGATCGGCAGGTGTGTAGACAGCTTCAGTATATTTGTCCGCGTACTCCTTTATCCGGCCGCGGCGGACATTTTTCAGGAGTTTGACATACGCCAGTTTGCTTTTGTCTATACCCGTTTCATCATAGATATACCCGGAAGAATCCGACAGGGTCACCACCTTGCCCCCCAGCTCGATAATTTTCTCGGTGGCAAATTGAGCCACATTGCCGGAGCCGGACACCAGGCACGTTTTGCCGTCGACAGTGCCACCGTCTACACCGAGCATCTCTGCGGCAAAATAGACGCACCCGTAACCGGTGGCCTCCGGCCGGATCAGGCTGCCGCCCCAGTTGAGGCTCTTTCCGGTCAGCACCCCCGTAAATTCGTTTTTCAATTTTTTATACATGCCAAAAAGATAGCCGATCTCCCGGGCCCCCACTCCGATATCTCCGGCCGGCACATCGGTATTATGCCCGATGTGGCGAAACAGCTCACACATGAAGCTCTGGCAGAAACGCATCACCTCGTTGTCGGATTTGCCCTTGGGATCAAAGTCCGATCCGCCCTTCCCGCCCCCCATGGGCAGGGTGGTCAGGGCGTTTTTAAACACCTGTTCAAAGGCAAGGAACTTCAGAATCGACAAGTTCACCGACGGATGAAACCGCAACCCGCCCTTGTAAGGACCGATGGCGCTGTTCATCTCAATCCGAAAGCCCCGGTTTACCTGCACGGCCCCGGTGTCATCCATCCAGGGAACCCGGAAGATGATCACCCGCTCGGGCTCGACGATACGATCCAGAATACCGGCCTGCCGATAGTGCGGGTTTGCATCAAGCGCCGGTTTGATGGTCTCGATCACCTCGGTAACCGCCTGATGGAATTCCACCTCATTGGGGTCCCTGGATAGAACCTTTTCCATGACATCATTCATGCTTGTTCTCCTTTCACGAATGTGAATGAAACAAACCGGATACCCGGAATACATCTTCCCAGCCTGCAAGGGCACAGCGCGCTGTGCCCCTACCCTTGTGTGAAAAAGATGCAAACCCCGGTATCAAACGTCTAAAACGGAACTCGGAACTTAGAACTCGCTTTTGAGCCCTCGGACCAATTCGATTACGAGCACCGCTTCGCTGAGCACGAGCACGAAACTTGGAACTTTCAACTCGAAACCCCGAACTCGACATGTGATGCCTCAAAAGAAATTCGCGATTAAAACCGCTCCTACACGTCTGGCTGCCAGAAGTTCATCCATCGGCAGCATGGATGCTACCATGGCATTACGGCGTCCCCCCGACTTTGAACTCGAAACTCGGAACTCGCCTTTTATCCCTTAATCACCCGCGGCAATATCATCTGATGATGCGGGCAGATCGACTTCGGGTTCTGATAGGCCGCACCGGTAAAGGCTTCAAGATACTTCCGGAGGTCTTTCACCGGCACGATCTCGTCCACCAAGCCGGTTTTGGCACAGAACAGCGGCCGGGACTTGTCATGATAGGCCTGGGCGAGCTCATTCATTTTATCGACCACCGGTTCCAGAGATCGTCCTGCCTCTTTTTCCTTGACCAGCCGCCGGGCGTATGTGGCTACCGCCGCCGTTTCACCGTGCATGACATAAATTTCGCTGGCCGCCGTGCCCAATGTGAACGCGTTGTGGCGGTTGGCTGTGGGACCGCCCAGCACGTAATGGGCCGCTGCCGTTCCTTTGCGAAGCACAACCAGCATCATGGGGACATCGGTCTGCTGGATGGAATAAATCAGGGACTGCCCCAAACCGAGCAATTCGGCCTTTTCCGCCAGATCGCCCACATCGATTCCGGTCGTATCCTGAAACCAGATGATCGGAATGCGGTCCCGTCCGCAGAGGGTCACAAATTCATTCATCTTGATCAGCCCCTGACGGTACAATTTGCCGCCGAAACCGGGATAGTCGGCGTATTCCGGATAGTCCTTGCCAAGGTACCCCTGGCGGTTTCCGATACAGGCGACCAGAAAGCCGTCCACCTTGCACAGACCCGTGTACATTTCAGGGCCGTAATCCGGCCGGAACTCCATGTGCTCGCCGCCGTCAACCAGCCTGGCCAGAATCTGGTCGAAATCATACACCTTCTTGGGCTCCATCGGCAGCAACCGATAGATATCCTCCACCGGAAACTTTGTGGCCTTTGGGGGTGCTGCCCGGAAAAATTTGGGATGATAGGCCGGAACATCCTTCATGTACTCCTTGAGGCCATCCAGAACGCCGGTCTCCTCTTCGTAAACATAACGGAAAAACCCGGTTTCATCATAGTGGATTTTAACGGTTCCGGGAGGCTTGGCTTTGAAGGCTTTCGCCTTTTCAATGAGCCCTTCGGCCATCTCGATGTCAAAATTTCCCCTGGGCGCCATGCCGCTGACAATTCCGGCGCCGCCAACGGCAATGTTGCAGTTTTTGTGAGCAAACAACACTGTGGGACTGATGCTCTGGTAGCCGCCGCCGGCCGGGTTGGTGCCGTAAATACCGGCAAGGACCGGGATGCCCAGCTGCTCCAGTTCGGCGTGCCGGAAAAACGGGGTACCGGCCCCGCGCCGATTGGCATAGAATTTCTCCTGTTCCGGCAGTTTGGCGCCGCTGCAGTTGACCAGCCAGACCAGCGGTATATTCAGCCGTTTGGCCAGATCGGTCACCCGTAAAATATTTTCCGACTGCCCAGCCAGCCAAGCACCGGCCATGACCTTGTTGTCAAAACCGATAATAACCGCCCATTTTCCCGAGATCCGCCCCAGCCCGTCGATGACATTGGTGGTGCCCTCCTCGTTATCCATGGGGTTGAACAGTGTATGCAGCGGACACCACGTTCCCGGGTCAACCAGATATTCCAGCCGCTGCCAGACGGTCATCTGCCCCCGGGCATTAATTTTTTCAGTTGGAAATCCGGCGTTTTTCACCCGATCGACTTCACTGGCAATCTCCGCTTCAGCGGCTTCAAATGCCGACAGGTTCTTTTCGGTCTGCTTCAGCTGCCCTTTTTTTATCTCACGACCGAAATCCGCCATCGTTTCAAAATACGGTCTCATTATCTCACTCCCGTGCCGGCCGGATAAACCGGAAATAACAAAAGCAACAATTCACAAATTAGTTGTTATTTGTTTATTAAAATTCGCGTTCCTTAGTAACCCGCCATCCGATCAATCGTCGATAATGGCCAGAACGTCGTCTTCCTCGACCTGATCGCCTTCTTTGACCTTTATTTCTTTAACCGTTCCGTCACACGGGCAGAAAACCGGTGTTTCCATTTTCATGGCCTCAATGACGATAATCTCTTCATCTTCTTCCACACTGGCACCGACCTCAAGGTTCAGCTGGATAATGCTTCCTGCCAACGGGGCTAAAATTTTTTCTGCCATGATTATTCCTCCTGGTTTTGTTAGTTCCGAGTTCCGAGTTCCGGGTTCAAAGTAGAGTTGGTGGGCGGTGCCCACCCTGCGTAGAGGCCATTATTTTTGCAGTCCCCTTTCGAGTCTCCCCATTACGAAAGTCAAAGAATGTAGGGTGGGCACTGCTTACCATCTTTTCTTTGTTCAACACATCACCCCAGCAGGGTCAGAAAAATACCGGCGGCAATCACCGTGCCGATAACCCCGGCCACGTTGGGGCCCATGGCGAACATGAGTAGATAATTTTTCTTATCGTACTGGGATCCGATCTTGTGGACTACGCGGGCGGCCATGGGGACCGCGGACACGCCGGCAGCACCCAGCAGCGGGTTGATCTTGTCCTTCAGTCCGAGGTTCATCAGCTTGGCCAGCAAAATGCCGGTGGCTGTGCTGATGATAAAGGCAAAAAGGCCGAAAAAGAAAATGAAAAGGACTCTGGGCTGCAGAAAGGTTTCCGCATTCATGGTTGCGCCCACCGGGAGGCCAAGAAATATCGTGACGATGTTCAGCAGCTCATTCTGGGCCGCGTGAGTCAGGCGCTCGACCACTTTGGCTTCCCTAAACAGGTTGCCGAGCATGAACATGGCCATCAGCGGTGCTGCCGCCGGAATAAGCAGAATAATGACCAGAAGGGCCACAATGGGAAAAATCATCTTCTCCAGTTTGCTGACCTTGCGCCCTTTTTTCATGCGGATCACCCGCTCTTCTTTGGTGGTGAGCAGTCGCATGACCGGCGGCTGGATGATGGGCACCA
>ENA-ORCU01000910-ORCU01000910.1-marine-metagenome-genome-assembly--contig:-NODE-910-length-9942-cov-3.042473_pt1 | contig 9942 bp, 10 predicted proteins | sample MGYA00248631_ERZ508512 | MGnify/ENA primary metagenome ERZ508512 (study PRJEB26183, sample SAMN06268844) | marine metagenome | isolation source: Tt an P1 anaerobic enrichment on pine from sediment taken... | reverse complement strand
TGTTCTACACTGGCTTCCCGAAGCCGCTTCTCCCTCGCTGCCAGCGGATGTCCCCAGTCGGGCCTTTCCTCCTTGGATTGATACCAGACTTTCAAAAACTGATCGGTTAAACCGCGAATGTCCATTATTTTAGTTTTTAATGAATTGTTCCGGCAAATTAAATCAAAGAACGCCTAAAACAAGACATTTTTCCGATCAACCATTGAAATTCGTCGATAAACCGGCTCAGCAAAAGAAAATTTCGAAGGGATCGGCTTAGCTGAATTCAAATCCAATTGGTTAACTTGCCCTAAAAAATTTTCAATATGAATTCGAGTTGGTCAGAATACAAACAGCTTTTTTATAAGAACGGTTACCAACTGGGAACCGAAGCCGCCCAAAATGGTTATCAGGAGAAAGATTTGTTTCAGGCCATGGAAACGCTCTACCTGTCAATTGACCAGCTCATTGATTCACTATCGGTTGTCGCCAATAGACAAAACCAGCCGATTCACTGCAAGAAAGGATGTAACTACTGCTGCCACCAGGCTGTTTTTGCCAACTCCTACGAGTTGCACTACCTTAAAAATTTTATCGGAGTTCAGTTTGATACAGCTGCAATTAGACAAATCAAAGAGAAAGCGGCCATTAAAAATCAGGTGACATCGAAATTGGATGAAAAAACGGTATTGAATTACAAAAGTCCGTGCCCGCTTTTGAAAGACGGAACGTGTTCGGTGTACGCCGCCCGGCCAATGGCCTGCCGGATCTATCTTTCAACCAATGTTGATACCTGCATCGAGTTTTACAAAAACCCGTCGAATGAAGAGAATTACCCGGCATTGCTCGAATTTCCGTTGATGGCTGGACGCACGATGAACGAAGGTTTTATCGCAGCTTTAAAAGCAGCAGGCATTGAGATTGCTGAATTTAGGCTGGAGGAAGGATTGCTTCATCTTTTTCAGTCCGAATGATTGTCCAGTTTCGCGCGGAGGTTGGCTATTTTCTGTTGACGTTCCATCGAATAGTTCTGACTCTTATGCTCAACATACACGAGCAAAGCCAAAGCCTTGTGATAATAGACCTGCTGTCGCAAAAAAGTCTCATCCTCCAACGCCACATCACCGAGTTGTTCCAGCAAGAAAGCAAATTGCAGCATATTCTCGTCGGATAATAACTTCTCTTCCAAAACATCGACAAAAGCCTGATCTTCCAAAAAAAGTACGTCATCCAACTTTAGAGCCAACTCATCTTCCAGTTCTGCACGCACCGCTTCGAACTGAGCAGAAGGCAAATGCTCTTTTTTCAGACGAAGAATTAACCGCACCAAAAAAGCGCCCATTTCCTGTATTTGATGGATCAAATAATCACGCCGTTCCATAATCAGCATTAAAAAATTAACAAAATAGTTTGTCAGCCACAATTTAATCAAAATAGAACGAGTTGATATCAATTAAAGTGTGTTATTTTTGTTTGCATGAAATTTCTAAAACCTTTGCTAATCCTATTCACCAGCTTGCTCCTTTCGTTGCCACTAATGGCACAACGAAGTAATGCCACTGTTTTCGGAAGCGTTTCCGGAGAAGATGGACAACCGATCGAATTGGCAAACGTGACGATAAAAAATTTTCCAATTGGCACAACAACCGACCGGCAGGGGAAATACCTGCTTAGGATTCCGGCCAACCAGGAAATCATTCTGGTATTTTCATACACCGGCTACCACACCCAGGAACGGGTAGTTCGACCAAAAAGCGAAGAGCGGATCGAACTCGACCTTCGGATGGAAATTAACACGACAAAAATTGATGAAGTGCAGGTTTCGGGCACACCAAGCAGAAATGGAAACATGAACCGGATCGACCCGAACTTTGCCAACAGCCTGCCCAACGCTACAGGCAGCGGTGTCGAAGCCCTGATCAAAACCCTTCCCGGTGTTTCGTCCAACAACGAGTTGAGCTCCCAGTATTCGGTGCGTGGTGGCAATTTCGACGAAAACCTGGTTTATGTGAACGACATTGAAATTTACCGGCCTTTCCTGATTCGCTCGGGCCAGCAGGAAGGCCTAAGCTTTATTAATTCCGACCTGGTATCAACCATTGAGTTTTCGGCCGGTGGCTTCGATGCCAAATATGGTGACAAAATGGCTTCAGTGCTGGATATCAAATACCGCAAGCCAACTGAATTTAATGGAAGTGCCAGTGTCAGCCTGTTGGGTGCAACCATGCATGTAGAAGACCTGACAAAAAACAAAAAGCTCAGTTACATTGGCGGAGTCCGCTACAAAACCAACCGATATTTACTCGGAAGTCTGGATGAACAAGGCGAATACGATCCCAACTTTATCGACATTCAAACTTACATTACCTATCATTTTTCTGATCGGTTTGACTTGTCATTTCTGGGAAATGTAGCCAGCAACAACTATCAGTTTGTGCCCGAGACACGGGAAACAACTTTCGGTACTTTTCAAACCGTATACAATACCAAAATTTATTTTGAAGGGCAGGAAAAAGATCAGTTTGCCACTTCGCTCGGAGCATTGTCAGCCAATTATCATCCAAACAACCAGCTCAACCTCAAGTTTATTGCCTCTGCTTTTCAAACCCGCGAAGAGGTAAACTACGACATTTTGGGCGATTACTACCTGAATGAACTTGAGCGCGATCTGGCTTCCGAATCACAAGGCGACAGCGTTCTAAACCTGGGAGTGGGCACTTTTCTCAATCATGCCCGAAACAAACTGTCAGCCGAAGTTTTCAGTTTCTCACACAAAGGAGCCTACAACAGTAGCAGCCACTTGCTAAACTGGGAAATCAAGTTTCAGATTGAAGAAATTGATGACCGGGTGAATGAATGGGAAATGCGCGATTCGACAGGCTACTCACTCCCGTATTCCGACGAAGAAGTGAAGCTTTTCCGAGTGGTCAACACCAATAACCAAATGCAAACCAGCCGTTTTTCGGGGCACATGCAGGACACCTACGCTGCTCCCGTTAGAAAAGGCGAACTTTACATCACAGGCGGACTCCGTTTTCACTACTGGGATTATACCAAAGAATTTTTGTGGAGTCCCCGCTTTGCCATCAACTATTACCCTGCCTGGGAAAGCGATTTTACTTTTCGCCTTTCCGGAGGAAGCTATCAGCAACCTGCATTTTTTAAGGAGCTGAAAGACCGAGATGGTAACATCAATCCAAATGTAAAAGCGCAAAAATCAACCCAGCTGGTGTTGGGCTCCGACTACCTGTTTCAGGCTTGGGATCGTCCGTTTAAACTGACTTCGGAATTGTACTACAAAAACTTTTCACACCTGATTCCTTATCAAGTCGATAATGTCCAGATTCGTTATCTGGGCAATCAGGAAGCCTCCGGCTATGCTACCGGACTGGATTTAAAGATAAACGGCGAATTTGTGAGCGGTGTCCAGTCGTGGGCCAGCCTTTCGCTGTTGCAAACCAAGGAAGATATCGTGGGTGACGGGCATGGCTGGATTCCACGCCCGACAGACCAAACCCTCAACCTCAGCCTGTTCTTCCAGGATTATTTTCCGGGAAATCCAAGCTATAAAATGCACCTGGCGGCATTTTATGGTTCACGCCTGCCAACCGGCCCTCCCAATGGCGAACGCTACCAAGACACTTTTCGCATGCCACCCTACCGTCGCCTGGACATCGGCTTCTCCAAAGTCCTGATTGGCCCCGAAACCCGATCCTCCAGCAAACTGCTCACCCAGGTTAAGGACCTCTGGCTCAGCTTGGAAGTGCTCAACCTGCTTGGCATCAACAATACCGTTTCGTACTTTTGGGTTTCGAGCCACAGCGGCGACATGTTTGCTGTACCCAATTACTTGACAAGACGTAAATTAAACCTCAAATTAACCGTGAAATTCTAACTCATGAAGCTTCCCATTTTTCAAGTTGACGCTTTTGCCGAAGAACTATTCCAGGGAAATCCGGCTGCAGTTGTTCCATTAACCGAATGGTTGAGCGATGATATCATGCAGTCCATCGCCCTGGAGAACAACCTGTCGGAAACCGCCTTTTTTGTGCCCTCCCAAGCTGGCTTCGAGATTCGCTGGTTCACGCCTAAAGCAGAAGTTGATCTTTGCGGACACGCCACACTTGCGACAGCCCACACCATATTCAAAGAGGCGGATTATCCCAAGGATAAAATCTCATTTGGCAGTCGCAGCGGCGACCTGACCGTGACAAAAAAAGGGGATTTGCTGGAACTCAATTTTCCGGTAGACGAAATTCACCCCATTGAGGAACCGACGGCTTGGACCAAAGCGCTGGGGCAAAAACCAACGGCCTGCTACCTGGGAAAAACCGACTACCTGATGATCTACCAATCACAGGCAATCATCGAACAACTCAAGCCTGATTTTGGCATCTTAGCCCAAACGGGCGCTCGTGGAATCATTGTAACCGCTCCGGGAAAGGAAGTGGATTTTGTGAGCCGTTTTTTCGCACCCGGTGTTGGCATTGACGAAGATCCGGTTACCGGTTCGGCTCACACCACGCTCATGCCTTATTGGGTTGAAAAGCTCGGAAAAACAAAACTGTCTGCCAGACAAATTTCTGCACGAGGCGGCCAACTAGAATGCAGCTTGAAAGACAACCGGGTGCTGATTGCCGGAAAAGCAAAAACCTATCTGCGTGGTGAAATATTTTTAGACTAGCCGCCTGCACTCCCAGGTCTCCGGTCAAAGGGAAACACAAAAGCTGGTATAGAAAACTTTCAGAACACCCTCTTGTTTGAGTTTATAACTGAAATAAATTCAAACAAGGAAGCTATGAACGCACATCAACATACCAATGAATTAATCCACGAAACATCGCCCTATCTCCTACAGCACGCACACAATCCGGTGAACTGGATGCCTTGGGGCGAGAAAGCGCTGAAACAGGCCCGCGATGAAAACAAATTGATGCTGATCAGCATTGGCTACTCTGCCTGCCATTGGTGCCATGTCATGGAGCACGAATCGTTTGAAGATCCGGAGGTTGCACACATCATGAACGAAAATTTTGTGTGTATTAAAGTCGACCGGGAAGAGCGACCCGATGTAGACCAAATCTATATGAGTGCCGTGCAACTGATGACCCAGCGCGGAGGGTGGCCGCTTAACGCCATCGCCCTGCCCGATGGGCGTCCAATTTGGGGAGGAACATATTTTCAAAAGGAAGTTTGGGTAAACGCACTGGAACAAATACAGGCTTATCATGTCCAAAACCCTGAAAAGACACAGGAATATGCCGAACGCCTGAGCGAAGGAATCCGTGAAAGCATCCTGATTCCGGTTAGCAATAGCAGCCAACCTGTGAAGTTGGACCAACTCAAGGATGCGGTTCAGCGCTGGAAATCAAACTTCGACCGGCAGGAAGGCGGCAGCCAGGGCGCACCCAAGTTTATGATGCCCAACAACCTTCAGTTTTTATTGCGCTGGGCACACCAGATGGGTGATCACGAAACATTAACTCATGTGGAGAACACACTCGACAAAATGGCGATGGGTGGTATTTACGACCAGCTTGGCGGTGGCTTTGCCCGCTACTCGACCGATGCGCAATGGAAAGTCCCGCACTTCGAAAAAATGCTGTACGACAATGCCCAATTGCTTAGTGTTTATGCACATGCTTTTAAAAAAACACAAAAAAATCTGTATAGGGAAGTAGCCGAACAAACCATCGAATTCATGAAAAGGGAACTGCTTTCTCCTGAATATGGCTTCTATTCATCGCTGGATGCGGACAGCGACGGTGAAGAAGGCAAATTCTACGTTTGGGAAAAGCCTGAACTCCAGCAGCTGTTGGGCCATGAATTTGAGCTGTTTGCAGACTACTACCAGCTGAATGAAACGGGCCACTGGGAAGAAGGCAAATACATTCTGCTTCGAAAACAAGCCGACGAAACCTTTGCGGCTAAACACAAACTGCCGTTGATGGAACTGAAACAAAAAATTGCCGGATGGAAACAAATTTTGCTTCCGATCCGGGAAAAACGGACTCGCCCGGGCCTGGATGATAAAATTTTGACTTCGTGGAATGCCTTGGCCATTTCCGGCTTGGTGGATGCCTGCCAAGCCTTCGGAAACATGGATTACCTGGAACTGGCAGAAAAAAATCTGCACTTTCTCAAAACAAAGCAACTGGACCAGGAAGGTTTGCTTCGGCATTCCTATAAGAACGGAACCAGCAAAATCGATGGCTTTCTTGAAGATTATGCCTTGTTGATCCAGGCGCTGATCAGTCTATTTGAAACAACAGGGAAATTATCCTACCTGCAAGATGCCCGGCAAATAACCGACAAAGCTTTTACCGATTTTTTCGACTCAGAGAAAAACTTCTTCTACTTTACTGCCGTGGCACAAACCGACTTAATTAGCCGGAGTATCGAAGTTCACGACAACGTGATTCCTGCGTCAAACTCAGTAATGGCTAACAACCTATTTAAAATGGGGCATTTAACCGATCAGTCCAAATATCTGAAAATTGCAGAAACCATGCTAAGCAAACTGGTTAATGATTTTCTAAACTACCCTTCCGGCTACTCCAATTGGCTACAATTAGCGCTTAACTTCACCGGCCATCAATTTGAAGTGGCAGTGACCGGCGACAATGCTATTTTTAAATTGCGGGACATGCAAAGGCACTACCTGCCCAATGCCTTGTTCTGTGCCGGATCAAGCCCCAGTGATTTACCACTTTTGAAAGGCCGCCTGGTGGCCGGAGAAACACGAATTTACGTGTGTCAGAACCAAACATGTCAACTTCCGGCAAAGCAGGTTTCCGATGCACTGAACTTAATTCAGGAGTAACTTAATCGTCTGGTAAAATATTCTTTACGCGCCCCACTTCGCCAGTCTCCAGCTGCACCTTAATGCCATGCGGATGTGTCGCCAATTTTGTCAAAATCCGAGCCACATATCCCTCGGTTAACTCTCCCGTTCGCTGGTGATGCTTTTGTACAATCTCAACATGAGCCTCAATCTGTATGTTTGCTCGCTTCGTTCCTTCCATTTTTAGCTCGAAGAAACAATTATTTCGTCAGTTTTTAAAATCAAATGAAAATTGTGAATAACTAACTTAAATCTTCATGTTTGCTCCTGCTTGCATATTATGAGATATTTTTATCTTTAAAGCAAAATATAACTGCTGTTCATCAGTATAAATGTCAATAAGCATGGAAGAAAGCAAGCGTTGGGAATTTTCGAAAGTTAAAGCAGGAACTAAGTTTTCCAGGAATTCCGTTGAAGCTATTCATCTTGAAAGTTGCCCTCAAGGCGGCGACAACTGCAAAACACATCGCGCTGTTATTAACGAATGCCTGAAAAACTCGTTTGATTGCTTTGTGAATAGTCATTACGAGAAATCGATCGACGAATTGAAAACTGCATTTGAACAAACCTACGATATGGAAAATGAAACCTGCATCAAGTGCGCCGAACTTTTTCGCCTTCGAATCACCTCTTCCCTGGAACAAATTCAAAGCGAACTTCAGCAAATGACGACAGGATTTTTCAAAAGCAAACGACATAAACCCAGTCTGGAATATGCGACAACGGTGATCAACGAATTGAAAGGGAAAGCATAGGCGAACTGACCATCCCAAGGCTTTTATTTTCATTTTTAATTGAGTAAAACAGTTTAGCTCACTGTACTACGTTTATAAAATCACTAACAAAAACGAAAACCAATTAAGATGAAAACAATTCTTTTCCTGGTCACGCTCTGGGTTGGTAGTTATGTCGGACCAATTGATCCCGGAGATCCCCGCATGATTTTTAATGATTTCACTGAGGGTACGGTTTATTTAAACGATCGCTCACAAGTTCGTGCCCTGCTCAATTACGATGCCTACGATGAGCAAATGATTTTCAACAACAATGGCGAGATCATGGCACTTGCCAATCCCGAATTAATTGACCGGGTAGAGATTGAGAATCGTTCTTTTTACTGGCTTGAAAAGGATATTTTTCTTGAAAGAATCGATTCGGCGTCCGTTGTTATTTATAAGCGGCATCGGCGACAAATGCAGTCCAAAGGAAAGGAAACCTCCTTTGGCGGAGTATCACAAACCCAGGCCGTAACGACTGTCGATCGGTTAAACCGCGGCTCGGATTACGCTTCAGCCAGTTTGAAACAAAAAGAAGCATTTGGATTTAAGAATGATGATCTTTTCTACCTCTATTCCGAAGGTAAATTTAACAGCTTAACGACGCCAAAACACTTCACCAAGTTTTTTGGAACCAACAAGAAAAACCTGACAACATATATGCAGACTCATGCAATTGACTTGCAGAATGCCGGTGACCTCATTCGATTAATTCAATATTGCCGCGCAAACGCTGAACAATAATTGAATTCGGGGAACTCGCTGATCTGCTTGCGATCATGCAAAAAGCGAATCGACGCGACTCTCCATTGGCGTGTTCACAAAAAACAAATAAAAAAAAATAGCCAACCCATTATTTTTTAATTATTTATATTACTTTTATCCGTCAAATCCATATATGGATAATTTGATTTCTATATTTTCGATGCGTGAGAAAGGGTGTTTTTGAGTAACTTTTTATATAGAAAAAATGAAGGAAATGAAGGGATGGATATTTTCACGATTAACATCCAGTCGTGAAAAGAATGGGGCTAGCGAACCCATTCAATTCGTGAGCTGCCAGTTCAACGGCAGCAGGTGCATGAGTCAGCGCAAAAAAATCAATCAATGTTTATTCAAGTCTCACGATTCTTTTGTCGATAAAGAATACGATGACTCCATCGAGGAACTGAGAGCAGCCTATAACGAAACCCATGATATCATGGGATTCCCCTGTGCCAGTTGTGCCCAGCTTTTTCGTAGCCGGATTGCCCAGTCTATGGAACAAGTTCACAGTGAACTGGAGCGAATGACAACCGGTTTTTTCCGTTGGAACTGCCATAAACCAAGTTACGAGGTGGCCAGCACCATGATCAATGAGTTTCGGAAAAACAACTAGATCATTCCTTGTTTCCCGCTCTGGTTAGCCGTACGGATATATTTCGATCACACATTCAGCTTTTTTACTCTCAGGACGCTAAAACAATTGCGCAAAGCAGTTGCCGGAAAATCATATGCCTCTTCGATCCCCTGCACCGTGATTGATTGAAATAATTATCTTTGACATTCAGAATGGAGAAGATATCCAAGGACAATGATTCATATGTTTTACTGGCCTTAGAAGAAGGTCAGGAGAAAGCTTACGACTATATTTTCAGAAAATACTACAAAGCCTTATGCGCCCAGGCCAACGCCTATGTCAATGATCTGGATCTTGCTCAAAGTTTGGTTCAGGACTGCTTTATCCGGTTTTGGGAAAAACGCCAACAAGCGACAAAAATTGAAAACCTGTCCTCTTATTTTTCGTTTATGGTGCGCAATAAATGCATTGATCATCTGCGGAAAGAAGACCGGTTTTCGCAGCTTGAATACGCCGGCCTAAACGAAGCCGATAGCCAGGAATCAGATTTTCTGTTATTGTCACACGAATTTGAAGAAAAACTGGTTGAAGCCTTGTCTGTCTTGCCCGAGCGTTGCCGGATCGCTTTCGAATATAGTCGGTTCGAAAATCTGAGCTACCCCGAAATCGCCCGCGAAATGGAAATTTCCGTCAAAGCTGTTGAAGCACTGGTGAGCCGTTCGCTGAAAATTCTTCGTAAAGAACTGCAGGACTACCTCCCGGCGCTGACGTTCTTGTTTGGCATCATTCCTTAGCTCAATTCAAATAAAAGAAAACCAGGCCTTCATTGAATATTCAGACCAAAAGTGTTAAATTCAGAGGCAAAAAAAAATAGATGAAGAATTCAGCACTGCTCCTACTATTCGTGTCTCTTTCCTTTTCCCTGATCGCACAAGACCGCATTACAGGATTGAATTTTGCCACACGCAGCGAAGTCATTGCCCGCAATGGAATGGCCTGCACCA
>ENA-ORCU01000908-ORCU01000908.1-marine-metagenome-genome-assembly--contig:-NODE-908-length-9958-cov-120.465540_pt1 | contig 9958 bp, 8 predicted proteins | sample MGYA00248631_ERZ508512 | MGnify/ENA primary metagenome ERZ508512 (study PRJEB26183, sample SAMN06268844) | marine metagenome | isolation source: Tt an P1 anaerobic enrichment on pine from sediment taken... | reverse complement strand
GCGTTAATGCGCTTGGATGGCGACTAATATAACACACTGTTTTTGGGGCTGAAGCCTCAGGCGTAATAGTCTACCAGGCCAACCTTGACCGCCTGCATTGTCATGCCCTCGCCGGCACCGGCATCCCCGCCGCCATACCGCCCTGACCCTGCATGTCCCTGAGGGGCCTGATCATGCTGCCCCGACCTTTGCTGAGAAGACTGATCCGCCACCGAGGAGTCCTGCAGGTTAAGCCCCTGATCTGCAAACATTTCACGCAAACGTGGCATTTGCTGCTCCAGCGCCTCTCGCACCATCGGATTGGGACTGGTAAAGCTGACGCTGACCTGATCCCCTCCCTGCATGTGAATCCGAATTTGCATGGCCCCCAACTCCGGAGGATCAAGCTGAATCTGTGCCACTCGTGGTCCATGCTGAGCCATCATGATGGCACGCTCACCCATGGCGCGTCCCCATTTGGGTGACAGCAGTTGCTGTTGTGCAAGCGAAAAGGGCTGCTGCGGCAGGGATACCCCCGAGGGTGCGGCTTGAGCCCGACTTGTCGTGGTCGCCTGAGCCTGCGACTGTGCAGACTCCTGTCGCTGGGATGGCTGCTCACCGCTTTCATCACCCATGCCGCCATTATTGCTGAACTGTATCGCTTGATCCGCCCGGCCAGCCACGATGTCCGGCTGTGCACGAGCAGCGCCGACATCCCCCCCTGTCCGCAGCACATTTGCCGCCACAACAGGAGCATCCTGCGCCCCGTCAGACGATGATGTTGAGGGACTTGTGGATGACACACTTGAAACGTTTGCTGACTGCAGATTGACCGCCTGATTCATCTCATGCGCTGCAGATTCATGATCACCCTGGGACTGTACCGGCAGAGGCTCAGCAGCACCTCCCGACACTCCGGATGGCGCTGTTGCGTTGCTTCCTTGCAGGCTCTGTACCGGCTCGGCAACTGCATCAGTGTCGTCGACACCGGTAAAGGCTGCACCGGCAACTGCGACACCCTTCGCGACATCACGTGCCGTGTCGATAGGCGCCTGCCTGCGAATATCTGCAGCAGAGACAGCAGGCTCAGCCGGCTTGCCTTCACCCGGGAAAGGCTGGGCAGGCGTTGCTCGCACCCTGTCAGACGTTTCGTCGGACCGAGCCGCTGCACCCTGGCGTACGGCTTCCGCTCGGCCATCTGCCCGGTATCCGGATTCCGCCTCATCCGCCTGTCCGGCACCCGCCTGCTGTGCCTGCTGCGCCTGCTGTTCTTTCTGCTCTTGCTGTGTTTGCGGGGCCTGTCCAGGCTGTTGTGCCTGTACCTGGGTTACCTGTTCAGGCGATTGCGCTGTCTGTTGATTCAGGGGCGACTGTTGCTGGGCCGGTTGCACCGCACTGTGTTCTTCCGCTCCTCGTTCACGACTGGCCTGGGCAGCTGCCTGCTGTGCAGAGTCCGACGGACGGAGAGACGGGTTACCCCTTTCGCCTTCAACGTGTTCAGGCCGGTCTCGTTGCAGATCGTTATTTTTGTCAACATCGCTTTCTGTCGACTCTAGCGTGCCTGTTTGTTGAGACACCCGAGTCACTGCGGCATCTGCCCCCTGCGATCTGTCATCACCAATGGCCTCAGCAGACGGTACGACCACCGGTGATGAACCGCTTTCGCCTTGCAGCAGCGAGGCATCAGCGTCGACACCATCACCTGATACAGGCAGCAGCGATGACTCGACAGCGGCTGCATTAGCCTCCGAATCCGGCTTCACAGCTGAGTGCCCCGGCAAGGATTCGCCATTTGGTGGCAAAACTCTGCCTGCATCTGCACCTGCCCTGGCCTCCTGATAGGCCTGCAGTGAGCCGGTAAAGTGGAAATGAAAACCGCCTCCCTGGAGTGGCGCCCCAAGTGCCTGACCGCCAGTAGCACCAGCATTCAACGATGGCATGCTGCCGCCAACACCCAGAAGCAAGGGGGAAGAGGGGGAAGGTTGTGTGATCGCCATGACAGGCTCCTGCAAACAAGGTTACAGGACAAGAAGCAATTTAAGTGCCAATATCAGATAAAGCGAGGACGGACATGCTGCGAGCGCTCATCAATTTCCTGCTGCAGCTTGCGTTCCAGCTGCAGTTGCTCTTCCTCTTGCGCCTTTCGGATCAGACGCTCAATACCCTTCTGACGCGCGTAGGTCTGCTGCCAGTAGATGCGCACCTGCTGCAGCTGCTCTCGAGCCTGCTGCAAGGCACGCTCCTGCTCATAAATGGTGGTATTGATCTTCTGCATGAATGCCTGCTGCGACTGCAGGGCGCCAATCGAAATCCCCTGCTGTCCACTGGCTGTAAACTGCTGCTGGTACTCACGCAAATACCCCTGCAGCTGCTGAATGCCGACTTCTCCCTGATGGACTCTTTTTTGCGCATCCGCCAGAAAGCGATCAGCCTCCTGCCGCTTGCGCTCGGCAACCGAGAGAACAACCTGTAAGCGATCTGATCGTTTCACTGCCATGTTTCAAACTCTTATGGGGTTCTACGCAGCATCTGTGGTTGACCGGCCTGGTTTTTGGGTTGTGGTGGGGGCGACATCACCATTGCAAGTTCCTGCACACTGCGCTGCATGGGCATGGGCTCATCCATGCCCTGCTGCAGATAGGCCCGAATCGCCGGCAGCATGTCAACGGCGCGATCGGTTTCCGGATCGCTGCCACGGGCATAGGCGCCGACTGAAATCAGATCCGCATTTTGCTGATAGCGTGAGTATAGTCGTTTGAACTGCAGCGCCAGATTCAACTGGCTGTTGTCAACGATCTGCGGCATGGCACGGCTGATGGAGGCTTCAATATCCAGTGCCGGATAGTGCCCCTGCTCAGCCAGTGTACGCGACAGAACGAAATGTCCATCCAGAATGGCGCGTGCAGAGTCGGCCACCGGATCCTGTTGATCATCCCCTTCCGTCAGCACAGTATAAAAAGCGGTGATGGAGCCACCTCCAGTCTCGCCGTTACCCGCCCGCTCAACCAGCTTGGGCAGTTTGGCAAATACCGAGGGAGGATAGCCCTTGGTCGCGGGTGGTTCCCCGACGGCCAGAGCGATTTCACGCTGAGCCTGTGCATAACGGGTCAGGGAATCCATCAACAGCAGCACATTCCGCCCTTGCGCACGGAAATATTCCGCAATGCGTGTTGTCAGCTGGGCGGCACGCAGCCTCATCAGAGGAGAGTCATCCGCCGGTGAGGCTACCACGACCGAGCGCGCCATGCCCTCGGGCCCGAGGCTGTGATCAATGAATTCTCTCACCTCTCGACCACGCTCACCGATCAACCCCACGACGGTAATTTCCGCCTCTGTAAACCGGGTCATCATCCCGAGCAGGACCGATTTGCCCACACCACTGCCTGCAAACAGCCCCAAACGCTGGCCTCGGCCTACCGTCAGCAATCCGTTGATTGCACGGATTCCTACATCCAGTGTTTGCTCTATCGGATGACGGTGCAGCGGGTTGATGGTTTCACCGGCCAGGGTCACCATATCGTCCGGCTTGAGCGGCCCCTTGCCATCCAGTGGACGGCCGATGCCGTCAATGACCCGCCCCAGAAGACCGAAGCCTACAGGCACAAGGCTGGCACCGACGCGCGGCCGCACGGCAGCCCCGGGGGCCAGTCCATCCACACTGTCCAGCGGCATCAGATAAATGCGATCACCGGCAAAGCCGACCACCTCGGCCTCAACGCTGCCCGCTCCCTGCAGGTCCACCATACAATAGTCGCCCAGCGCCACTTTCAGGCCAACGGCTTCAAGCGTCAGCCCGATCAGGCGGGTGATTTGCCCTTCAACACCGGGACGAGGCGGCTCGTACTCGACCTGCAGATAGCGCTCGAGGCGATGGTTCAGATCCGGCAAGACAGACTCCGATGATCAGTTGGCATCAGGCGTGCTGATCAGACGTGCAAGCAATTGCTCAGCCACCTGAGCGAAACGCTCTTCAGTGCGATAATCCACTCGACAACTGCCACTTTCCACAATACAACTGCCCAGCGTCAGGTTTTCATCGGGCTTGAGTTGCAGGCGCACATCGTCCAGTAACGGTTCCAGAGCAGCCTGCTGTTGAGGATTCACACGCAGCAGTATATCGCCGCTGGTATTGGGCAGCTGGTCCAGTGCTTCACGCACACTTCGCGCCAGCAGTTCAACACGCTGGCTTAACTCGGCTTTGACAGCCGCCTCAGACAGGGCGACCACCAGCTTCAGCAAAGTGGCCTCCAGTACTTCTCGCTGCTGCTCGACAGGCTGCTGCAACTGCTCGATGAGGGCATCCAAGCGCTGCAACCGAGACTGAATTTCCGTCTGCCCGGCCTCCAGCCCTTCAGCAAGCCCCTGTTCATAGCCGGTTTGGCGACCTTCTTCATGCCCCTGCTTCAGGCCCTCTGAATAGCCCTCTCGACGCGCCTCTTCGCAGATTTCTTCCCACTGTGACAGGGTCAGTTTTTCTGCAAAGATCTCCTCCTCAACCACTGACACGTCCACATCTTCGAGCGGAGCCTTCGGCTTGCGGGCCAGCGCCTGAACAACCGGCGCTTCCACGCCGACATCGGGCGGCAGCCAGCGTTCGACACTGGCCACATCGGAGGCTCGAATTCTGACAGGCGAGTCCTGTTTCATCAGATCATCTCTTCGCCGGAGCCACCCAACATGATCTCACCCTCATCAGCCAGACGACGTGCAACATTGAGGATCTCCTTCTGCGCATCTTCCACTTCGGAAACGCGGACAGGCCCCTTGGCCTCGAGGTCATCACGCAACAGCTCGGAGGCCCGCTTGGACATGTTCTTGAAGATCTTTTCCTGCAATGCAGTATCGGCGCCCTTGAGCGCCAGCACCAGGCTGTCGGTGGATATCTCCCGCAGGATCACCTGGATGCCGCGATCGTCCACATCAATCAGGTTCTCGAACACGAACATGAGATCCGAAATCTCGTTGGCCAAGCCTTCATCATTTTCCTTGATGCCTTCCATCAGCTCGGCCTCAAGGCTGGTTTCAATATAGTTCATGATATTGGCCGCGGAACGAACACCACCCAAAGTACGCGACTGACTGGCCTTGCTGCCGGCAAACTGGGTTTCAAACATATCGTTCAATTCCTGCAGCGCCTGAGGCTGAATGCGATCCAGGGCGGCGATACGCATGAGTATGTCAAGGCGGACCTTTTCATCAAAATAGGTCAACACGACAGCCGCCTGGTCAGGATCAAGATAGGCGATAACGACCGCCTGGATCTGGGGATGCTCATAGCGCAACACCTCTGCCACCTGACGCGGGTCCATCCAGCGCAGTGTGTCCAGCCCAGAGGTGTTCGTACTGAACAGAATGCGATCAATCAGTGTCTTGGCCTTTTCTTCACCCAGCGCCTGATTAAGCATCGCACGGATATAGCGGTCGTTGTTGATGCCAATGCCCGTCTGATCGCTGACCACGTGCATGAAGTCAGCCACAACCGACTCGACCCGTGACTGCGGCACATTGTCCAGCTGCGTCATCGCCTCACCGATGCGCTGTACTTCCTTGGGACCGAGGTGCTTCAGGATCTCGGCGGCATCGGACTCTCCCAGGCTGATCAGCAGAATGGCCGCTTTCTGAATATCCGAGAGATCGCTCTCATCGCTCATGATCAATTACCCACTGCCGCACGGCCTGCGCCACCTTTTCCGGATCTTCGGCCACCATGCTCCTGATCGCGTTGAGCTGATAATCAAAGCTTTCGTTTGGTGTCGGCATAACACCCCTATCCGCCCCTCCGAGCGTCACCTTGTCATCCGCAATGCCGGCACCTTCCAGTCCTTCCAGGTCTGCCGAAATTTCACCCGCCGGCCCCAGCGTTGCCACTTCACGTCCCTTTCCCGCATCCGCCAGGCTGCGCAGTATCGGCCGCAACACACCCAATATCAGCAACACGACAAACAGGCCGGCCATGAGCTGCTTCATCAGGTCCCAGAACCAGTCCTCCTGCCAGAAGGAGGACTCCTCAAGTTCAACCTGTTCGGGTGGTACAAAGGGAGAGTTGACCACGGTCACGCTGTCGCCACGCAACGCCGAGTAGCCCACGGCGTTACGGACCAGCACCTGCAACCGCTCCAGTTCATTTTCTGACCAGGGCGTACGTACCGCGTCTCCGGTTTCTGGATTGATGCTCTGCAGGTCATCAACGACAACCGCAACACTCAGGCGCTTGACCACACCGGTTTGGTGTCGGGTATAGCTTAGGGTACGGTCAAGCTCGTAGTTACGCACCGCCTGCTCTCGACTTGAGCCAGCACGCGCAGTGCCCGCTGCTCCATTGGCGGCATTTCCCTGAATCTGTTCAGGTACCGAGTTGGGCCCGGGCGGCTGATTGGAGAGCGCCCCCGGCACCCCTTGCGCCAGATCACCGCTGGCGCGATTTTCCTCCAGCGTCTGTTCACTGCGCAGGGCCGGAAGATCCGGGTTGTAGACTTCATCCGCCTGTTCGACCTCGGTAAAATCGATATCGGTCGACACTTCGGCGCGGAAATTACCCAGCCCAACAACGGGCTGCAGAATGCTGTTGACGCGATTGAGCAACGTTTCTTCGATGCTGCGGGTATATTCAAGCTGCTTGGCTGCCAGTACCACGTCCTGATCCTGACTGCGCGTATTCAGCAAACGCCCCTTCTGATCAACAACGGTGACATCGTCCACATCCAGTTCGGGAATGCTCGACGCCACCAGGTTGGCAATTGCGGCCACCTGGTCACGCTCCAGTGTGCGCCCGGAGAACATTTCGATGAATACCGATGCGCGTGGCTTGCGCTGGTCTCGAATGAATACCGACTCTTTAGGCAAGGCAAGGTGAACACGGGCCGAGCGTACGGCCAGCAGACTGCTGATAGTACGTGCCAGCTCGCCTTCCAGGCCTCGACGGAACCGGGCATTTTCCATGAACTGGCTGGTACCCAGCCCCTGCTCCTGCTCCAGCAGCTCAAAGCCCACGGTTTTGTCTGCAGTAAAGCCTTCGGCTGCAAGTCGCAGCCGAGCCTGATGCACGTGCTCCTGTGGCACCAGAATCGCACGCCCATCGGCATCAAACTTGTACGGCATGTTATAGAGGCGAAGCTGTTCGATCACCTCGTTGGCGTCAGCAAAATTCAGGTTGGAAAACAGTACACGGTAGTCCGGCTTCTGAGACCAGAGCACAACGGCAAATCCGATGGCAATGCTGGCAGCCAGCCCCACCATCAAGCCCAGCTGGCGCAGGATGCCCAGGCTGTTGAACCCGGCCATCAGACTGCCCTTGCTGTTGAATTGTGCCGGTGTGTTATCCATTCAACCCTGACCGTACCAAACCTGAAAAATCATATCGGCATTTTCATAACATCTTCGTATGCCGTCACCAGACGGTTACGCACCTGTGTCATGGCCTGAAACGAGACCGATGCCTTTTGTGCCTGAATCATTACCTGAGGCAAATCGACACTGGGATCTCCGCGCTCATAGGCTTCACGCAAGCGGGATGCATCCGACTGATGCTCATTAACTTTATCCACAGCCCCCTTGAGCAAGGTTGCAAAACTGTTGCTTTCAGTTTTGCTGATCCCTTGCAGCCCTGAATCCATGGGCTTTATTTCCTGCAATTCGGACGGCCGCGTTGCCTGCTGCACTTCGGTCTTGATCGCGCGCATCTGCGACAGAAGACTGTTGATATCAGCACGTTCTATCATGCAGAACTTCCTCCCGGACGGCAATATTTTGACATTATAGAGACTAACCCTGCTGCTTCAACCCATAACAACGTCACCAATGACAATATACTGACGCCCCTTGGGTCTTCAAAGGGTTAAACATCGACTTACATGCCTAATAATGCAAAAAGCGGGCCACATAGCCCGCTCGGGAAATTGACGCACTCACGCCCATCAATATTGTCCACTTGGTGACTCACCATAGCGCAAGCGCACATACATCAGCGCGACCGTGATGGCATCGCCCAGCGCCGTGTGCCGCTCCAGAATGGGGATATCCAGCTTGCCGGCAATGGTATCAAATCGCAGATCAATGTTACCGCCGACATGTTTCCACTTGATAATGTCGTGATACACATGCGAAAGCTCGATTGCCTTGTTCGGCAGGCCGAAACCGTACTTGGGGCGAATAAACTTGTCCAGCATGCGAATGTCAAAATTGACGTAATACCCCAGAATCGGTCGATTTCCCACAAACTCGAGAACCTTTTCCAGCGCCTCATCCAGTTCGATGCCATCGGCAAGATCGCTGGCTCGAATTTTGTGGATCTTGATCGAGTCACCGCTGAGACTGGCGGGCGGCTTAAGCTTCAGGTCAAGACGCTCGCTGGTCATGACCTTGCGCCCCTTGATTCGAACCGCCCCGATCGACAGGATTTCGGCTTTTTTCACATCCAGACTGGTGGTTTCACAATCCAGTGATACGACCTCGTCACCCTTGTAACTCTCGAACAGATGCGCCCAGGGGCCTTGCTGGTGTTCACGTTTCTCTTTAAGGCGCCGTATTGAGCGCGGAATGATCATCTATCTCAGCCTCCCAGGTGGTAGCGCGTGGTCAGGTGCTTTTTGAATCCTTTCACGACGTGCAGAGCATCACGCAACAGATCACGCTCCAGTTTGTTCAGCTGTTGCAGGTCAATCATGTTGGGGGTCGGATCAGCCCCATCAGGACTTTCTTCCGCACGGCGTATCTGCTGCCGAAGGCGCAACTGAATGAACAGTGCCAGCGCCTCGGACAGGTCGCGGCCATGCTGCTCCTGCATCTGCCCACTCTCCATCAATGCCTCAATGCGCTGAAAGGTATTGGTTTTCAGAATCCTCTGTTCCAGCGCGATGGTGCGTATGCCATGCACGATCGGGAAGATCCCTCCTTTTTTGATATCCAGCTGCCCCTTATCCTTGAGGTTGCCAAAGAAGGTCAGAGGCGTATCAAACTCCACTGCGGCACGCGCGAAATGCGAAAAAAACACATCGTTATTGCGCAAGTGGCGCAGGAACCAGTTACGCGCCACCTTGAACAGTGCCTCGTTACCCGCAACCGGTTTCGCATCCACCGCAATCGCCAGATTCATTTGGGCATTGCCCTCACAGGTATCGGCCCAGTCACTGAGCCGCTGAGTCCAGTCGCCCACGGAGTTGACCCAGTCCGGGTTGGACACCATGATCTTGCCCGGACAAGGCGGGAAGCCAAAGGAGATCAGGGTTTCGCTGAACTGCTGCATGCACTGCTGCATTTCGGGCCATGCAAGGTTGTCGCGATAGATCAGTGCATTGTCCTGGTCCGTTTTCATGATCTGTTCAGCACGGCCCTCTGACCCCATGACGATCAGACATACATGAGGCTGCATGTCCGCCGGCACAATCAGGTCGAAGAGTTTGGCGATAATACGGCCATTCATGGCCGCCAGCAGATCCATCGTAAAGCGAATCTTGACCCCGGTGGATATCAACGCCTTGATCAGCTCATTAAGCCCCTGCGCCGCTTCACGCAGCTGGTCAATGGTTGCGGCACGCTCAATTCTCAACCCGATCACATGAGAATGACTGGAGAAATAGCTGAGTACATCGGTCAGTTCGACGACGCCCACCATTTCCTGGCCGTCCATTACAACCACTCGCTCAATCTGCTGCTGGGTCATCATGACCAGCGCGTTGAACAGATAATCCTGATGATCGATGGCAATGAGCCGATAGCTGGCTATGTCGGACACATCCGTTTCCAGCGGAAGCTGCTTGAGCACAACGGCATCCAGCAGGTCGGTCCCTGTGACCATGCCATAGCGCCCACCCTTGCGCGCCAGCACACAGTCCGCCTTGTGGGCGCGCATCAGCTCGGTAGCGGCCTTGATACTGGTCCCCTGCTCTACAACCAGAGGCTCGCGTACGGTCGCATCCGTGATTTTGGCCAGCATGAACTCAGCCATATCCTGGTTACTGCCATGCTGCGCCACAATCTCACG
>ENA-ORCU01000906-ORCU01000906.1-marine-metagenome-genome-assembly--contig:-NODE-906-length-9967-cov-2.676441_pt1 | contig 9967 bp, 4 predicted proteins | sample MGYA00248631_ERZ508512 | MGnify/ENA primary metagenome ERZ508512 (study PRJEB26183, sample SAMN06268844) | marine metagenome | isolation source: Tt an P1 anaerobic enrichment on pine from sediment taken from... | reverse complement strand
CGCGCGCCTTTCCGCGGTGCAGCTCGCCAGTGTCGAAATCGCCCGGGAAGAAACCGTCGAATCCCGCCGGCGTGTCTTCGACGATCGCGAGCGGGCGCCCGGCGGCGGCGTTGATCTCGGCCGCCGTGATGCGCGCGAGGTCGGCGGTCGTCTTGCCCTCGGCGTTCGGCGCCTCGTCGGCATAGGTGACCACCACCAGGTCGATATGGGTGCGCGGATAGTTCACCGCAGCGATCCGGCGCATGGTCTCCGAGATGGTCTCGGTCTCTTCCAGGGCGGGCACGAACACGGTGAAGGCCGGTATCTCGCGATCCTTCTCCTCGGCAAGAGCCACGATTTCGTCGAGCGAGATACTGGGCGCGGTCCCGTAGCTCCGCCCGTAGGTCGCGAATTCCCAGAGCCGCGCGCAAATGCGAAAGAACGAGAACACGAACAACGCCGCGGCGCAGGCAAAGAGCACTTCGGTCGGCGTCATGAGCAGAACATCAGGCCGTCCAGCGGCATTTCCGGGAGCCCCTTCATCGCGTCAGGATCCGGCGCACCACGGCCGCCGCAGGTTTTGCAAAGGGGGAATAGCCCGTGCTGGCCGGGTCGACGTCGTTTCGGGTCGAGGCGAAGATGCCGACCCCCCTGATTTCCGGATGCCGGGCGAGGTGCTGCTCAAGCGCGAGGTAGCAGCTGAGCTGCTCGGTCACGTCCAGCCGGCCCTGCTCGTCCGGCGCCGCGGTGTAGGGGTAGACACTTGCATAGGGCTGGGCGGCGTAGCCGATTTCGCCGAACTCGACCCGCAGTTCAGGGCGCTCCCTGACCCAGGGCGCGACCTCTGCCCAGATTTCGTCCCAGGCGGCGACCAGGTCGGCCACCTCCGGGAAGGGCGTCTCGGAGAGCGGCCAGTATGCGGCGACGGCGAGGTAATCGATCGCGTCGTCCCAGGATATGTCGGTCATCACGTCGAAATTCACCTGGTAGCCGATCAGACCGCGATAGCCGACGCCGTCGCGCACATCCGCGGCCAGAGAGCGCCATTGATCGGCCTCGCCAAGCAGGGCGCTCATCTCGGCGCCGATATCCAGCGCCTCGACCTCGTGGTCACGGGCGAAGGCCGCATCCTCGAGCAGGATCTCGCGATAGCGCGCCCACCACAGATGGCGCCCCTCCCCGGTGGCGGGATCGCCCGGCGCGATCATCCCGCGCCAGTCGCCCGGCCGCACGCTCTTCTCGGTCAGGTTGACGACCGGCACGAGGCGCACCTTCAGCCCCAGCTTATGCGCATCCGAGACGATATTGGCGAGCGATTCCAGGGTCGCTGTCCGCTGCGGGTCGCGAAAGATCTCCGTCGCGAACACCCCGTTCTGATAGAAGATGCGCTGGATGACCACCCATTCGGCACCGGCGTCGCGGAGGCGGACAAGGTGCGAATGCAGGTTGTCGCTGTCATAACCGTCCAGCGGGCCGTGGATCTCCGAGATATGGCTTTCTGAGACGTAGACCGGCAGATGCACGGCCGCGGCGAAGTCGTCGGCCCTGGCCTCGGCGATCCGGTCGGGGAAGGCGGGCTGCCGCCGGGCGGGTCCCGACAGGGTGGCGAACCTGTCCAGGGCCAGCTGCACCAGCGCGTCCATGCCGGCCGTGCCGGGGGCGAAGTCCGGGACGATCGGGGCATAGGTCAGGCCGCCGCTCTGCGCGGCGCCGATGGCGCTTTCCCCGTCGCCGTCGCTCAGGAGCAGCGACGCCGTGGCCGGCTGCGAGACACGGAGGGTCCCAACCAGTTCCACGGCCGCGCCCGCCGGCCGCCCGGACGGCAGGCGGTACTTGCCCGGGGGTGGCCCCGAAAGCGAAAGGCCGAGGCTGGCGAGCGTCTCTTCCCCCAAGAGACCGGCATGATGCCCGACCCACAGCAGGGGTTTGTCGAGCGACCGCATATCCTGGACGAAGCCCGCTTTCGGCGGTGAACGCTTGTCGAGCCCGAGGAAGACGAAACCGTCATAGGCCCGCATGTCGATCAGGGGCGCGTAATCCTGCGCCGCCACGACCGCGGGCCGGGGCTGCCCGGCGGCGGCGATGGCGTCTGCCAGGGCCGACCCCGCCTCCATGCCCCGGGACGGCACCACGATGAGAATGTGCGGATCAGGAGTTTCGGACGAGGCCGGGCCCGGGATGCCGCCGCCCACAACCGCCGCTGCAAGAAGCAGAATTTGAACCAGGACACGCACTTTCGGGGAACCCCTCGGCCGGACTCGTCAATGGAATCGATAGTGCCCGAACGCAACCATCCGTTACAATCAGTTTTTCCCAGGCCGGGCAGGTTTGCGGATCGCTAAGGGCCTCGGCGGCCGGGGAAAACGCCAGCTGCATCCTGCGGCCCGGGCCGGTCTTTTTCGGCCCTTGGCTTGCACTGCCCGGCCTGGCGCAGATCACCGGCGCCAACGCGGGCGGCCGCAGGTCGAAGGCATTTGTCTTTGCCCCGCATAACCGATAATCCTGTTGACCGTAGACGTTTGTGAAATGCGGCCTGGGCGCATATCTTGGGAACGGAGCGTAGCATTTGGAAAAGACGACACGTCCAGGTTCCGTTTTCTTGGTGGCCGGCACAAGGCCCGAGATCATCAAGCTGGCGCCGCTCTACCGCAAGCTTCAGGCCGAAATCGGAGAGCCCCGGACCGAGTGGATTTCCACAGGCCAGCACCTGGAATTGGAACGGACGACGCTGGAGTCGTTCGGCATCGTTCCTGCGATGTCGCTCGACATACGCGCGCTCAGCGACGACCTCCTCGATGCGCACGCGGAGGCGGTGAAGGCCGTGACCCGGCTGATCACCGAGCGGCGCCCCGCGCTGGTGATCGTGCAGGGTGACACCCTGAGCGCCGTCAGCACCGCTTTCGCCGCCTTCCATGTGCAGACGCCGCTGGCCCATGTAGAGGCGGGCCTGCGGTCGGGAAACACCCACAACCCCTTTCCCGAAGAAGCCTACCGGCGGATGATCGACGCGCTTGCGGATCTGCGGTTCGCGCCGACCCAGCAGGCCGCCGAAAACCTCCTGGCCGAGAAGATGCGCCCGAAGACGATCTTCGTGACCGGTAACACCGCCGTCGACGCGCTGATGGAGAATGAGGCACGCCGGCACTCGCCACCGGCGATGGATATCAGAGAGGGCGCACAGCTTGTTTTGGTGACGCTGCACCGCAGAGAGTCCTGGGGACACACGCTGGAGCAGATGTGCCACGCCCTTCTCGACATCGCGGAACGGCACCCGGATGTCGAAATCGTCCTGCCGCTGCACATCAATCCCAAGGTGAGAGACACGATCCGCCCCATCCTGCGGAACAACCCGCAAATCCGGGTCACGGCCCCCCTCAGCTACGCGGATTGCCACGATCTCATGCGGCGGGCGGCCCTTATCCTCACCGATTCAGGCGGCATCCAGGAGGAGGCGCCGAGCTATGGCGTTCCCACCCTGGTTCTGCGGGAGACGACCGAGCGGCCCGAGGTTCTGTTGAGCGGCCAGGCGCTTCTGGTTGGCACGGACCGCAACAAGATCGTGGCCGAGGCGTCACGGCTTCTGTCCGACGCCGCCGCAAGAGCGGCGATGCGCGGAAACGGCAACCCCTTTGGCGACGGCAAGGCAGCGGGCCGGATCGCGAAGGCGGTGCGGCGCTTCCTTGAGGGGGAAACGGTTCTCCTGACGGCCGAAGAGCAGTTCTCCAGCCAGCGGGACCCGGTGGCGGCGACGAACTGACCTTGCGTTTCCCGCGAAGCGCCCGGCCGGACGCCGGCGCAGTTTTTCAGGCGCTCAGCGGTCCGGCGCCTGTTTCAGCATATGGGCGATGGCCTGCAGGATGACGCCGTTGGTGTTCACGTCCGAGTAGTTCTCGGTGACCTTCTCGCCTTGCAGGAAGATCCCCACGGAAAAGCCCGCGTCAGCCGTGCGCGCGCGGGAGCGGACATAATCCAGCAGCTTCCGCGAATAGGCGTGAGGACGCATCGCCGCCCAGAGATAGGCCGCCTTTGAGCTGGTCATCAGGTGCCTCTGGCGGAAATCCTCGGTCTTGAGGCTTGCATCGGAGGGCAGCGTGCTCACCTTCCAGGGCGTTTCCGGGTTGATGACCGAATACCCCTGGTAGGAGAACCAGGGATATTCGGGAAGCGGCCCCTCGGACGCGCAATACATCTGGCCGGTTTCCTCATGCATGGCCAGCTGCGCCCCGAACAGCATGTCAGCCAGATAGGCCGAGGGCGCGGACAGGCCGAACTCGACCCCCTCCAGCAGCAGCGGCTCCGCGCCGATCGCGCCGATATGGGCCACCGCGTAAAGCAGGTTCATCTGCGCATCGGTCGGGGTCGGACCGGCCATCGCCGCATAAGGCGACTTGGCCTGGAGGCCCCAGCGGCCGAAGGCGCGCGCGGTGTAATGCGCGCAGTGGGTGTCGAAGCTCTCGACATCCCGGCCCCTCACCACCGAATGAAGGATGCCGTCCTGTATCCTGCTCTCCAGATCCCAGCCGTCGACCAGGTCCTCGATCCCGCCGGGATCGGCCGGCGACTGGCGCAGCGCCCACAGCGCGCTCAGCAGCCGGCCGGTGTCGCAGGTGCTGAAGTCGCGGGACGCCGTGGCGGGACGCCGGGCCAGGATTTCGCCGGGCGGCAGGCTGGGCGTTCTCAGGGACGCCGCGCTGAGCCCTTCCACGATCGCGGCGGCGCGCTGGCGCGCCTCCTCTCCGGCGATCAGCCCCAGCCTGGCGGCGCTGACGACCGCGAAGATCAGGCTGCCCATATCCCACATGGTCAGCGTGTTGTTGATGCTGACATGGCTGGCCGTCCTCAGCGCGGTCGAGGGTAACAGCCCGCTTGTCTCGTAGGTCATCAGGTCGAAATAGCGCCAGGCGGTTTTCGCATCCTCGATGAGCGCAGCCCTGTCCTCGGGCGAAAGCGGCACCGGATCGGGAAGGATGGCATGGCCGCGCGCCTGGGTGGCCAGCATCACGCCGAAGACCGGGTCGGGCGCCTGCCGGTCCGTGGCATATTGCCCGAGCTCCACGATGCGGTTCGACGGCAGGTCGGCGAAACGCCGCAAGGCGCTGAGCACGGTGTTCCTGCGCGCTTGCGTGGCATAGGCCGCGGGCGCAACCGCAATCATCGCATCCCGGTAGGGGCCGAAGGCCGCCTGCAGATCGACCGCGTCGCTGCTTCCGTCCAGGACCAGCTGGGGCGACAGGTGATGCAGGCCCTGCCTGTCGATCCCCTCGAGGCCCCCGCCCATCGCCGACACCGCCACCCTGACCCCCGCCTCGACCAGCGCCCCGGAGGCGGCGCGCGGCTGGTCCAGCACCACCACTTCGGGCATCGGGGACGCCTCCAGAAGGCCGCGCAGCTCGCCTGCGTCAGCGGGCGCATCGGCCAGCAGCGGCACGGCGCCGCTTTCCGCGAGGGCCGGATCGGTCACGGATCTGACCACCGAAAAGCCTATCTCCAGCTGTTGCAGGCTGGCCTGGAACTCCTCGAAGGCGGCGAGAGCGTTCGGATCCTCGCCGGACGGATGGTCCAGGCGCAGCGCCAGCAAGCGCGGCGAGACCAGGCCCGACCTTGTGATCAGCTCGCGCGGGAGTATCGGGGTCAGAACGCCTCGGCCGGTCAGCTCGGCAATCGCGGCGGCCTTGGCCCGTGCGGCGGCAGCATCCGCGCCCGCCGGCGCGGCCAGGTCGAGAACGATCTGGACATGGCTGTCCCGCCGCCGGGCGGCATCGAGTTTCTCGCTCAGCACCGCGTCCGGATCGGCGATCCCGAGGCGCAGGCCGCCCGTGGTGCAGGATGCCGGGCCCGCGCAGCCCAGATCGGTCGGCGCGGTTTCATCCTCCGTCAGCACGAGGTTGCGGAACCCCGCCACGCGCAGCCCGTTCAGCCGGACGCTCTGCTCTGGCGCCTGGCTTGCGAGGCTGACCGGCCAGGAATGCCACGGCAGGCCCAGCGGTGCCGCGCCGATGGCCTGCCGGACCGTTTCGGCCAGATCCGTAACCTTGCGCATCTGGAAATAGGGCTTCTGCAGCGCCAGACCGTCGCACCACGGGACCAGTTCTATCATGTTGGGCTGGGCCCGCACATGCGCCGCAAGGCCGTCAGGCAGGGCCGGGGCATCCTCCTCGAGGCGCAGGATCACCCCGACAGGCAGGGCCTGATCGAGGAAAGCCTGGATGGCGGCGCCCAGAAGGTCACCCGAAATGCCAGGATCGACACCATCGAGAAGCACCGAACAGGACGCCTGGCCCGTTTGCGCCAGCACCGCCGGCACATGGGTCACTTGGCAAACTGCGCCGAGACTGATTTGCTGCAGAAATAACCGGCGTCCAATCCGCATATCCGGGTCCAGTGCAAGCAGGGGGATGGCAATCCTTCCCTTCAATAACTATCCCTGATAGCATCGATTTTGGCCGATGGGAATGTGTCAGAAAATCTTCGGCTGCCGCCGCTGTTGGGGGCCATCAGAGAGGTCTATCGCGGTGCATTCGTCAAACCGCAAGAGGGGGGGAGAGGGCGCAGGCTCGTCGCGGAAAGACCCGATCTTTTTCGACCCCAGGCACCGGCGGAAGCGCATCGTCAAAGCCCTGTTTCTTGTCTTTTTCTCCTTTGGACTGGTCTGGGTGCTCGGGTTCGGCCTGAGCATTTACTACGTCGACAAGCTCTCGGGCGCCGAGCAGGTGCTGGCGGGGCGCGCCCAGGCGACGGCCGATCCGGATGCGCCCGCCCCCCTGCCCCGGTCGTCATGGCCCATTTCCAGGGAGGTTGAAGAGGAGGCGTGCCTGCCGGAAGGCGCGCCGGGCCCGGAAGGCCGGGCCGGGCAGCCTGGCAGGGTCAATTTCGCCTATCTTCCCTACGAGGACTACTGGTCCTTCGACGCGCTGCAGTCCCCCTGCGCCGAGATCGATGTGCTGCTGGTGGAGATGTTCCGGGTCAGGGAGGTCACGAAAGGGCCCTTCGCGCTGGGCCCCGATGACGAAACCGCCCTGCTGACGCAGCATCTCGCGTCGCGCGCGGGAGCACAGACCGCGATGCGGCCGGTGGTCCACTTCCTCAGGGGGGCGCTGAACGGCTGGGAGGGCGATGTCGCCGTGCCGCCCGAGACCCTGGCCCGGCAGGTCTCGGAGATGCTCGGGGCCGAGGGGCAGGACGGGGCGTGTCTGCTTCTGGAGGACGTGCCGCCAACGGCGCGCGAACCGCTCGTCGAATTCCTGAACGAGTTGCGGGCCAAGCTGCCGGCATCGCAGGGCGGATTGTGCCTGGTCCTTCAGGGCGACACCGACCTGATAGAGGACCCCCGCATCGTAGAGGCCGCCGACCAGGTGATCCTGCGCGGGTTTCACGAGCCGACGCTCGGCTCGGCCGCCGGTCCGCTGGCGGCCCAGGCGTGGTTCGAGGCCATGATCGAAAGGGCCGTCGCGGCCGTTGGCACCGACAAGCTGGTGATCGCGCTGGGCAGCCATGCCTATGACTGGAGTTCGGGCTCGGCCATTCCCGAGCATATCCCTTTTTCAGAGGCGATGCGGCGCGCGGCGCGGCACAAGGGCCAGGTCAGGTTCGCCGAGGGCGTGCTCAACACCAATATTCAGCTGATCGACGCCGACGGCCGCCGCCAGGACATCTGGGCGCTGGATGCGGTCTCGGCCTTCAACCAGCTGAAGCTGCTCAGAGCCCATGGGCTGCACGCAACGGCCGTGTGGTCGCTGGGATACGAGGATCCCGGCATCTGGACAGCGCTGCAGCTGCCGGACGACATGCCGGTTGATGAGGCCGCCGCCCTGCTGTCGCCCGTCGATCTGGAGGGCTATGTGGGCTACGAGGGAGAGGGGGCGTTTCTCACTGTCGCGCAGTCCCCCGAGCCAGGCCGCCGCATCCTCGGCGGGGATGCCGGTTCGGGCCGGATCACGTCGCAGCGCTACGAGACATTGCCGCAGCCCTACACGCTGCTGCGCTACGGCAACAGCCCGACGCCGCATGTGGTCCTGACCTTCGACGACGGCCCTGACGCCAAGTTCACCCGCGATATCCTGGACATCCTGGAGGAAAACCAGGCCACGGCGACCTTCTTCCAGGTCGGGAGCAACATCCTGCGCGCGCCGGACATGACGCGGCGGATCGTCAGGGACGGTCACGAGATCGGCTCGCACTCGTTTTTCCACCCGCGGATCGACACCGTTTCCGACTTCCGTCTCAGGATGGAAATGAACGCCCTGCAGCGGCTGTTCGCCAGCGTCACGGGTCGCGGAACCTTGCTGTTCCGCGCACCCTACGGGCGCGGACAGGGGCCGCTGAGCGGACAGGCTGCCCGCCCGGTCGAGCTGCTGGAGGAGCTGGGCTACCTGGTCGTCGGCAGCGACATCATCGTGCCGGACTGGAAAGGCATGACCCCGGCAGAGCTTGTCCAGCATGTGCGCGCCAGGCAGACGGCAGGCGGCGGAAACGTGATCGTGATGCATGACGCCGGGGGCGACCGGCAGGCCACCATCGATGCCCTGCCGGGGCTGATCGCCGCCCTGCGCGCCGATGGCTACCGGATCGTGTCTCTGTCGGAGCTGATCGGGGCCGAGCCCGACCAGCTGATGCCGCCCGTCACCGGCGTGCACAGGTGGTTTGACGCCTTGTCCTTCGGGGTTCTGTCCGTCGCGGGGCAGGTCCTGGCGCTTGCCTTCTGGGTGATGATCATCTCGGGCGCGCTGCGCTCTCTCGCCGTGCTTGGCCTCGCCCATATCCGAAAGCACCACGACACCGACGGGGAGGACTATGCGCCGCCGGTGACCGTTCTGATCCCCGCCTATAACGAGGAGGGCGTCATCCTGAAGAGCATTGCGTCGGTGCTCGCCTCGGATTACGGCGACGTCAGGCTGATCGTGATCGACGACGGGTCGGAGGACAACACGCTTGGGCAAGTGATGAAGGCCTATCACGACCATCCCCGCGTCACGGTGATCACCGAGCCGAACCAGGGCAAGTGGAAGGCGCTCGACACCGCCTATGGCGAGATCGATACGCCCATCGTCGTGACCCTGGACGCCGATACCGTCATGGCCCCCGATGCCATCGGCAAGCTTGTCCGTCACTTCAGGGACCCGGAGGTCGGCGCGGTGTCGGGCAACGTGAAGGTGGGCAACAGGGTCAACATCCTGACGCGCCTGCAGGCGCTGGAATACATCACGGTGCAGAATATCGACCGGCGCGCAGCCGAGCTCCTGAACGGGATGCTGGTGGTCCCCGGCGCGATCGGGGCGTGGCGGGCCGAAGCGGTGCGCAAGGCCGGGCTCTATTCGAACGAGACCCTGACCGAGGATGCCGATCTGACGGTTTCGGTGCTCAGGGCCGGCTATCGCGTCGCCTTCGAGGAGCGGGCCTATTCGATTGCCGAAACGCCGATGACGGTGCGGGCCTTCATGGCGCAGCGTCTGCGCTGGACCTTCGGGATGATGCAGACCGGATGGAAACACCGCCGGGCCGCGCTTGAGAAACGCGCGGTGGGCCTGATCTCGATCCCGGATCTGTTCCTGTTCGGCGTGGCGCTGCCCCTGCTGGCACCGTTCGCCGACCTGGTCTTCCTGGCCACGCTTGTCGATTTCGGGATCAACTATGCCACCGGCCAGCAAGAGCTGCTCAGCCATGGCTCCAGCCTTATCCTGCTGGGCTACCTTGCGCTGCCGCTGATGGATTTGCTGTCGGCATTTCTGGGCTTCAGATTCGAGAAGACGGAAAGCTACCGCCTGCTGTGGCTGTTGCCGCTGCAACGCCTTTTCTATCGCCCGCTGCTCTATATCAGCGTCTTCCGAGGCGTCTACAGGGTGATCACCGGGCGCTTCCCGGCCTGGGGCAAACAGGTGCCGCTGAGCGCTGTCGCCGAAATCCGGTGAAAAGCCCGGCTCAGGCGGCGCTGTCTTGCTGGTATCGATGAGGGGCAGCATCGTCTCCGGAGCCGATGCATTCCATCGCGCCT
>ENA-ORCU01000901-ORCU01000901.1-marine-metagenome-genome-assembly--contig:-NODE-901-length-10005-cov-2.879734_pt1 | contig 10005 bp, 6 predicted proteins | sample MGYA00248631_ERZ508512 | MGnify/ENA primary metagenome ERZ508512 (study PRJEB26183, sample SAMN06268844) | marine metagenome | isolation source: Tt an P1 anaerobic enrichment on pine from sediment taken... | reverse complement strand
GAAGTTACACCAAACGGGCGCGAAAAGATTATCGTCACTGAAATTCCATATTTAGTGAACAAGGCAGAATTGATTATCAAAATTGCCGAACTAGTCAACGATAAAAAAATTGAAGGAATTTCGAATGTTAATGATGAGTCAGACCGTGACGGTATGCGCATTGTCATTGATATCAAAAAGGATGAAATTTCAAATGTTGTCTTAAACAAACTCTATAAATACACTCAGCTACAAAACAGCTTCAGCGTAAACAACATTGCCTTGGTTAAAGGACGCCCCAGAATGTTAAATCTGAAAGACCTAATCCGGTATTTTGTTGAACATCGACACGATGTCGTAGTTCGACGCACACAGTATGAGTTGGATCAGGCAGAAAAACGTGCGCATATTTTGGAAGGTCTAATTATTGCCAGTGACAACATTGATGAGGTTATTGCAATCATTCGAGGTTCAAAAACTCCTGATGAAGCAAGAGAACGATTGATGGAAAAATTTGAGCTGACAGAGATTCAGTCAAGAGCGATCGTCGAAATGCGTCTGCGCCAATTAACAGGGCTGGAACAAGACAAATTGCGTTCCGAATACGAAGAAGTCATGAAATTTATCGAGCGGTGCCGGGAAATTCTGGCTAAAGAAGATCTTCGTATGGGAATCATTAAGGATGAGCTGCTTGAGATTAAAGCCAAATATGGTGACGAAAGAAGGACAGAGATTGTTCCCGACGCCGAAGAATTTAATCCGGAAGATTTTTATGCCGATGAGGAGATGGTAATTACCATTTCACATATGGGGTATATTAAACGGACTCCGCTTACCGAATTTAAGACACAGGGCAGGGGAGGAACCGGCTCAAAAGGAGGTTCAACGCGAGATGAAGATTTTCTTGAGCACATGTTTATCGCTACCATGCATAACACCTTGTTGCTTTTCACTGAAAAAGGAAAATGCTTCTGGCTGAAAGTCTATCAAATACCGGAAGGCACTCGAACCTCGAAAGGAAGAGCGATACAAAATTTACTGAACATCGAACCCGATGACCAGGTGTTGGCGTATAACAAGGTCAAAAAGCTGGATGATCCGGAATACATCAACAACAACTTTATCATACTTTGCACAAAAAATGGTGTGATCAAAAAGACTTCATTGGAAGCTTACTCTCGTCCTCGTCAAAATGGTGTCAACGCCATCACGGTTCGCGAGGGTGATAAATTACTGGAAGCGCGGCTGACCAACGGTAACCAGGAAATAATGATCGCAGTGAAATCCGGGAAAGCCATCCGTTTCCACGAAAATATTGTTCGTCCAATTGGTCGGACAGCGTCTGGAGTGCGTGGTATAACACTTGGAAATGAGAATGATGAGGTAGTTGGCATGATCTGTGTTGAGAATGAGTCCGAAGATGTTCTTGTTGTTTCTGAAAAAGGCTACGGTAAACGGTCTAGCATTGAAGATTACCGGATAACCAATCGGGGAGGAAAAGGCGTCAAGACGATCAACATCACTGAAAAAACAGGTAGCCTGATTGCAATAAAGAGTGTTGCTGACGAAAATGATTTGATGATTATTACCCAGAACGGACTGACAATTCGTCTTCCAATATCATCGTTGCGAGTCATGGGACGAGCAGCTCAAGGAGTTCGCTTAATTAACCTGAAGGAAGTAGACCGGATTGCGTCGGTAGCCAGGGTTAATTTTGAAAGTGAAAATGAGATTGAAGAAGAAGAGGAAGGAGAAGATTTGATTTCTCCAGACAATAAAGAGAATCCTGAAAGTGAATCGTAAAACGTTTTGCGATAACCAGTTTGAAAAGGATAGTAAATAAATTAAATTTGTAAAAAAAAATCTAAAAATAAGAATGATGATGAAGAAAACAATTTTTCTATTTGTACTTATAATTTCAGTAACAGCTGTATTTGCGCAGAAAGGAAAGGTATCCAGTGCGCAAAGTTATAAGGATGCCGGCAAGCTGGATCAGGCAGTCGAGACCATTGAGACAACCATTGATCCAAGTAATGATAAATCGGATAAAACTTTGGACTGGCCAAGAACCTGGGAAGTACGCGGTGAAATTTATCAAGCCGTTTACCAAAGTAAAGATGCAAACTACAAAAAGCTGGCGGAAAACCCACTTGCTGAAGCTCTGAAATCGTACAAAAAGGCACTGGAATTAGATGACAAAGGGCGTAATGAAAATGCCGTTAAAATTAAATTGACGCTATTGGTTTCTGATTTTACCGATCAGGCCGTACAAGCGTTCAACGATAATAATTATGACCTTGCACTGCAGTCGTTCAAGCATATTCTTGAAATTCAGGACATGCCTTTAATGCAGGATGAATCAAATGCTGAAGCAGTTGACACCGTGATCATCTTCAACGCTGGCTTGGCTGCCTATAATGCAGAAAAGTACGACGAAGCCATCAAATACTATGAGGAAGCTGCAAAACACGATTATAACGGAGCACGGACTTTTGAGTTAATTTCATCAAGCTATATTTTACAGCAAGACACAGCAAGCGCTGTAGATGCCTTGCAACGAGGTTTTGAGAAATATCCCGACAACAGTTCAATCATGGTGGCGTTAATCAATATCTATTTGAACTCAAACAAGGTTGACGAAGCCATGAAATATCTTGAACTGGCTATTGAGAATGATCCGGAGAATGCGTCGTTTCACTTTGCACGCGGCTCGTTGTATGACAAGACCGGAGAGACAGACAAGGCTATCAAAGCATACAAGGATGCTATTGCAATAAAAGAGGACTTTGCCGATGCCTATTATAACTTAGGTGCCATTTATTACAACAATGGTGTGAAACAGATCGAAGTGGCCAATGCTGTTCCAACAAATCAACCGGAAAAATACGAGGAGGAAAAGAACAAAGCTGACGAAATATTTAAGGAAGCTATTGCTCCAATGGAAAAGGCAGCGCTTTATGCAGCTTCTGCTGAAGTAGCAAATGAAAGTACCAAGCAAACAGAATTGAGTGCTTTGGAAACACTGAAGACTTTATACTATCGCTTGAAAATGATGGACAAGTTTGATGAAGTGAATGCCAAACTGGAAGACTTAAAACAGTAATTCGATAGAAAATTCAAAAAAGGAGGGTTTCATTTACTCTCCTTTCTTTCGCCTTACACAAATAACATAATATCAACTATAGGACTCATGGTACTTCAAATTTAGATCCTCATTCCAGTTCTAGCTCATGTGTCTGACTTTGTCAATTTCTACCGGTTAGCTTTCCCTACGATCTGTTGCTTCAGATTATTTTTCCCGAATTATATCTGGAGACAATTTCATATTTCCCTCAATCACATCTTGACTACGAGGCTGACAGCAATTATTATCAGCAGTAGAAAATCTACGGACTGTGATCGATTGATGCAGAAATATTAAAATCTCAGCGGGTTAATTATGTATCCAAAAAAACACGATCGATTTAGATACAAAACTTCGGAGTTCTTTTTTTTGGAATCTAGCATGAACCTTGACCAAAGATGAAATCTCGAGACAAATTGAATATGTCGCATTTACCTGGGTAACATCTAAATTCGGTCGATTCGAGACAAAATAAGTAACACACAGCTATTTAAGTATGTGAATAAAAAGAACCGACAGCTTGATTGAAGATTGATAATAAATTGTTTGTGGATTTACATTTGTGTATGACAAGGCCTTTTTAGACATTCACATCTCTCATGATATAAGTGGAATAATCTTTAATAATGGGCTTATAGTACTGATGGAATAGCTTGGACGAAACCAGGAAATCAGCGGTTGACCGATTCATAGCGATGGGTATATTGTAAAGTGTTGAAATTCGCAGTAATGCCTTTACGTCAACATCGTGTGGCTGTGGCTGCATCGGATCCCAAAAGAAGATCAGCATATCGACTTTTTCTTCGGCAATATTAGCTCCCAGCTGTTGGTCTCCCCCTAAAGGACCTGATTTTAAGCGGGTAACTTCAGGAGGAATTACTTCATTTTCCTGACATTTGCGTAATAGTGTTTCCTGCACTAGTTTCCCGGTAGTACCGGTACACATGAGATTGTGATGGACAAGTTCTCTCCAATTGAAGGACACCCACTCCATGATATCTTTTTTCCTGTTGTCATGGGCCACAATGGCAATAACTTTCTTTTGCTTGATCGCTTTCATAAAAGAAACTTTTTTCAAATATACATTTTCCTTAGACAGAAATCATATTGGATGTGGGGTCTATTGCTAGCCCCTACCTATCAAAAAAAAAGCATGGGCAGAAATAACCGCCCATGCTGCTAACTTTCGAATAGCTGTCAGAGTCTATTTGAAAATCTTTTTAAGATCTTCTATCCAATTCTCAATTCGCTTTTTTGACAATCTGGCCTGATTCTCCTGGTCCAATACCAATCCTAAAAACTGACCATTTTCAATGGCATGTGAAGACTCAAATGTATAATTATCAACATCGGTCATTCCAACGATCTCAGCACCCCGATCACGCAGTAAGCGCGCCAGAATTCCAACACCATCGGCAAAGTTTTCCGGATATCCTACCTGGTCGGCAAGACCGTAAATAGCTACTTTCTTTCCTTTCAAATCCATTTCTTCCATAGCCGGAACAAATTCATCCCAGTAATGTGGTAGCTCTCCGTCGAACCAGGTTGGAACACCTAAAATGAGCTGATCGTATGCCAAAAAATTTTCTTCCGTTAAATTATCGGCATCAACAACTTCCAGCTTTAAGCTTTTGCCAAAGCCATCAACGATTTTTTGCCCTGCCTTGGCGGTTTTATTCGAAGTAAAACTATAGATAACTGCAGTACTCATATTTTGTGTTTTTTAATACGCAAGAATTTTCTTGGCTGCTTCGTAAATTTTGGTTGTGTTGGGTAAAATTGCTCGTTCCAATATGGGATGAAAACCAACAGGCGTGAAGGGTGACCCCACACGGTGCACAGGTCCGTCGAGATATTCGAAGGCTTCTTCCATGATGGTTGCCGCAATTTCAGCTCCAAATCCAGAGTGTACCTTGTCTTCATGAACAACCAACACTTTTCCAATTCTCTTGACTCCGTTTATTATCGCTTCTTTATCCATCGGAACCAACGATCGCAGGTCAAGTACTTCGCACTCGATACCTTCTTCGGCAAGCTTTTCTGCTGCTTCCAGGCAGTGATGGGTAGTATTTCCATAGGTCACAATAAACAGATCGCTTCCCGCTCTTCTGGTACGCGCTTTCCCAAAAGGAACTTCAAAATCGTCGGGGATCACAGCCGCTGCTTTCGGATCGTTATACAGAGCCTTAGGCTCCATGAATACAGTCATACCCTTTGAGCGTATTGAACTTCTTAAAAGCCCTGCTGCATCGTCGGCAAATGAAGGATACACAATGCGCACTCCTGGAATGGAGGTCAATGCTCCTTCGATATTTTGCGAGTGGTATAGCCCGCCGCCAATGTAGCCACCTGACGCTAAGCGGATGGTCACGTTAGGGGTAAATTTTCCGTTTGAGCGCCAGTAGTCATGGCTGGAGTCAACATATTGCTCCATGGCCGGCCAAAAATAATCGGCAAATTCAGCACCTTCAACGACGATTCGTATATTTTCGCTAAATCGCGACATGCCGTTGGCTGTCCCCATAATGAAGTCCTCTGCGATTGGGGCATTAAAAATACGTTTTGGGCCAAATTCCTGCTGAAGACCTTTCGAAACGTTAAAAATGCCTCCCTTGTCTTTATTGGCCATATCCTGGCCCCACATAAAAGTGTCGGGATTGTGTTTAAATTCTGCTTTAAGTGTCTCATTTAAGCCGGTAATCAGCTTCTTTTTCTCCCCTTCCTCTTCATGGGTGCCATCCGGATATTTTTCAGAAATATAAGGCTCGGGAAGCACAAAATCAGTATAAGAAGCAGGATCAGGATCGGGAGCGGCCAAGGCTGCTTTGTGCGCAGCCTTAAGTGTTGCTTTAGCCTCTGCTTCGAGCTTCACAATTTCTTCTTCGGTGAATCGCTTGTAACGAATTAGCAACCTCCTGAACTTGGCCAGCGGATCATAATCCAACACATACTGACGTTCTGCTTCGGAACGGTACAAATCATGTCTGTCAGAGTTGGAGTGAGAGCGCATACGGACGCAGTTTGCCTGAACAATAACAGGTTCTCCAGCTTCCAGCACGTGCTTTTTTGCTTCAGTCATGGCATTCATCGAATCAAAAACATCTTTTCCGTTACAATGAATAATCCGCAGGTTTTTGAAGCTTTTGAAATTGTTGGCCACTTTTCGGGTTGCCGTCTGGTCTTTCTTTGGAACCGAAATTCCATAACCGTTGTCCTGAACGGCAAAAATTACCGGAAGTTTTTCTTTTGAAGCGCCGTTGATTGCTTCGTACACGTAGCCTTCCGACAGAGATGATTCGCCCTGAGAACTGATGGCGACTGCCTTTTCTTCGTAATATTTGATGGCACGCGCTACTCCCACCGCATGAAGGGTGTGGTTTCCAGTTAAAGATGAAACATTGTGAATGTTCCATTCAGGCTTGGCAAAATGGTTTGACATGTGACGTCCACCGCTTGATGGATCGGTAGCCTTTGAAATACCGTTTAAAATAAGCTCTTCGGCAGTCATTCCCGCCGAAAAAGCAGTCAGCATGTCTCGATAATAAGGAAACAAATGATCCTTTTCTTTTTCAAATATCTGCCCAATGGCCAGTTGAATGCCGTCGTGCCCAGCGTAAGGAGCGTGATACGACCAACCAATGGCTTGTTTCAGGTAATTTGGAGCCTTGTCATCAATGGCGCGTCCAAGCGTCATTAATCTGAACCAGGATTCAAGTGTTTCTTTAGGTGTATTCTTTATAGTGTATACTTTTGGTATCGTTGTCATTTCTTAATTCTATCAAATTAGTTTAAACTGTCAATCAACTCTCTTAGATTTCACGATCCATACTGAAATCCTCTAAGATGTCAGCAATACGCCTTACGAAAGCTCCACCCATAGCCCCATCTATAATCCGGTGGTCGTAGGAGAGCGAAAGAAACATTTTGTGGCGGACAACAATTACATCGCCGGTTGGCGTTTCCATCACTGCGGGTTTCTTTTCGATCGTTCCTGTAGCTAAAATTGCAACTTGTGGTTGATTGATAATCGGAGTGCCGATTACATTTCTAAATGAACCGAAGTTTGTAATGGTAAAGGTTCCCCCTTGGTATGCCTCAGGTTTTAGCTTATTGTATCTTGCCCCTTCAGCCAGCTCGTTCAGGCTCTTAGTGATGCCAAGCAAATTCTTTTGCTCCGCTTCTTTAATCACCGGAACCACCAGATTACCATCAGGTTTTGCAACTGCGATTCCGACATTGGCAGACTTATGCAAATAGATTTTATTGTCATCTACTGATGAATTTACAATTGGGAATTCCATCAGTGCTTTAGCCACCGCTTCTGTAAAAACGGGCATAAATGTTAATTTCTCATTGTATTTTTGCTGGAACTGATCTTTAACCTTGTTCCTCCAAAGAACCAAATTGGTCACATCTGCTTCAACGACCGAAGTTACATGAGCCGAAGTTTGTTTTGATTTCACCATGTGATCAGCAATCAACTTACGAACCCGGTCCATTTCGATGATTTGCTGGTCAGCACCAATTGATGTGCTGATTTTTGGGGTTGCCGAAGGCTTCGAAACATCAGCTTTTCCAGCAGGTGTAGCTTTTCTATCCTCCAGGTATTTCAATAAATCGTTTTTCTGGACGCGTCCGTTCTGTCCGGAACCTTCAATGGTTTCGAGCTCCTCCACAGAAACGTCTTCTTTCTCGGCAATGCTTTTCACAAGCGGAGAATAAAAGCGTTTTGATTCACTCGAGCTTGTCTTGGCAGACTTTTCGCCGGCAGTTTGAGTCGCTTTTGCCTCGGGTTGTTTTTCCGGTGCAGCATCTTCTGTTATCGCTTCAACTGTTGGGGGCGGAACCTCTTCCTTTTCTTTATCCGTTGTTTCTGCTGTTTTTTCAGCCTCGCTGCCATTATCACCGTCGAGGTTAACGATGGCAACAACTTCTCCCACGGGAACCAAGGCTTCCTCCTGAAAGAAGATTTTTGTGATAACACCGTCAACGGGCGATGGAATTTCAGAATCTACTTTGTCGGTTGCCACTTCGAACACAGGATCATCCTCTTCAATTGTATCTCCCTCTTTGACAAACCATTTGGTAATTGTAGCTTCCTGAACACTTTCGCCTAATTTAGGCATTAGGATCTTGAACTCTGACATACTCCAAAAATTATTTATTTAACATTTAATTATCCTTGAAAATTCAACTTATTCAACAAGCTAAGTATTGAAAAGTTCAAGGCCGAAAAATGTTCTCAAATGATGTTGTTTGTTCAGAATGTTCTTGAAAAATGTTTTCCTTTTGTATGAGATTTTAGCAGAGTCAATTCAGAAGTAAAAATCGCTATTCGATTACAATTCTATCAAAAACACTTATAATATCTTTTGAATTGTTAGCTTGCCTGAGTTCTTGCTCTACTGAGTCGGTTTCCTGGTTGAAAATGAGTATCGACTTGTTGATGATCTCCACCATCTCCTTTTCGATCTTTTCCAGACTCAATGTCTCCTTCTTCTTACACTTTCTGTAATGATTGGTCAGTTTTTGAACGGAGTAATAGAGGTCTGGTTTTTTAATTTCGATAGAAGCGGTATAACTTGGTGGACCAAGATTCACTTTCCGTGTGTATACGCGGTTAAATTGCTCCAGTTTTATTGACAGTGTTTCGCCAAGCAATCTATCGTAAGTACAATCGTTAATCTCGGGAAATTCACATGGTGTTTGTTCGAACTGAAATATTTCCTGGCCTTTTGAAGATACTGCAATTAAAAAGCAGCAGATGCAAAAAGTTAACTTCATCATATCACTCCTCCTCTTTTCAGATTTCCTCTAAATTTAGAAAAAAAAGAGTACGAAAATGAATTTAAGGGAGAATAATGCTAAATAACAGGTTCTTATTTGACAGCTAACGACAGGCTTTCAATCGGGTAATAATTGAAAAGATCCTGCTCTGGCCATGCTTTCACTTTATTGGTTAGGCCTTGCATAAAACTATTAATCCCATGGGTAAATTGTGATCCCTGCCAGCTACTCGTATTGGATAAAAAGATCCAGCTGATCCCATCATTTTGGCGTTTAAGCATGGCCACTGATCCGGCCATACTCCCGGTGCGTGCCCAATTTCCATAATCAGTAGTTGAACGCCAGCCCAGCGGCCCCTTCGCATAGGTATTGTCGGTCATTTCAAGAATGGAGCTGTCTTTTAAAATATCCCTTACATTTGGATAACCATCAATCAAAACCAGCAAGCGAGCCAGCTCAACCGAAGAACAGATCCAACCACCGGCTGCGCCCAGCAGCTCAATAGGATTGCCACCGTAAGATTTCGGCACTTGGATACCACTGCCTTCGTAGCTAAATATGAGCCGACTGCCAGTTTGCTCAAAATAATCGACTTCATTTGGGTACTTATAGGCAAAACGACTACGTCCGATATGCATATCAACAATGCCATTCGGAATGAGGATCTCTTCGCGCACGTAATCTTCATAGCTTTTCCCGCTAACGGCCGAGATGACCTCACCCAAAAACATGTATCCCATGTTGGAGTAGGAAACTTGTGTGCCGGGAGGAAAAGAAAGTCTTCTGCCGGCAATGTATTTCGAATAGGTCGCCATTGTCGCAGGCGGCGTGTCTCCAACTTTGTCGGCGATACTCAGCGAATGAAAGGCTGGATCTCCATAGCGCTGGGACCATCCGCCCGAGTGCGCCAAAAGGTTTCTAACAGTAATATCGTAAAGCTTTTTATCACGTACGTCAACGAAATACTGATTGTCTAAAATAGCACCTGGTCCAAAGACCTTGTCTGAAAGGGTCAGCCTGTTTTCTTCCACCAGCTTCATGATTGCAATGGCCGTCAACAGTTTGGAAACACTGGCAACGCGAAACAGGTGCCCGGGCTGAACTTCATTATCTTG
>ENA-ORCU01000898-ORCU01000898.1-marine-metagenome-genome-assembly--contig:-NODE-898-length-10018-cov-2.769037_pt1 | contig 10018 bp, 6 predicted proteins | sample MGYA00248631_ERZ508512 | MGnify/ENA primary metagenome ERZ508512 (study PRJEB26183, sample SAMN06268844) | marine metagenome | isolation source: Tt an P1 anaerobic enrichment on pine from sediment taken... | reverse complement strand
CACCAGTGGCGGGGTGCATACGACTGGGTACTTACAGAGCGTAGATTCAATTATCTATTGGTTCTGGACGGCCTATCCGTGCTGACCAGCAGCCAACGGATGATTGGAATCAAGCTTTCGTGTAGGCGAGCAATTCTGCACCAAACTCGGATAAGCCGAGGCTCAGAGCGTGAATAGATCCCTCCAATTCATTACGGTCCAGATTTTCCAATTGGAGTGTGTCCCGAAATAAGATCATCTTTCCGGCATCATCCAGCACGAATGCGCCATGCACTAAACCCCGGTTCATTTGAAGCAGTCGTTTGAACAGATCTCCGGACTGGGCTGGAACGGCCAGGATAGCCTGTTCTAAAACCAGAATTGGCTCTTCACAATCGATAACCAGATTTTTTATCCCGTTTTCTTCATCATCGACAATCACCAGTTCTTCAGCTTCATCTTCATCGACAATCAGCATTTCCATATCGTGCAGATATTGCTTGACCCGTTCAAATTTTTCGCCCATGCAACCCTCCCGGCTATGAAATGTTAGTTTCAGGTACCTGTTTAACGATATATTTATTGATTCGATTACCATCCATTTCTTCAACCGTTACGATATATTTCCCGATGGTGATTTTTTCCTTTTCCTTAGGGATTCGACCGATGACATCAAGGATATACCCGGAAAACGTATCATACTCTTTTGATTCCGGGATATCCATACCCAAGAGTTCATTTGCCTCTCCAATGTCCGATTTGCCCAACACCAGCCACTCCCTGGGGTTCAACTGGACGATATGCAGTTCCTCCTTATCGGTTTCATCTCGTATTTCCCCGACAATTTCTTCAAGCACATCCTCCAGGGTAATCAAACCGGAAACACCGCCATGTTCATCGACGACGATGGCCATGTGATGTTTTCGCTTCTTAAATTGTTGAAGCAGGTTGTCTATCTTTTTGTTTTCCGGAACAAAGTAGGGCTTGCTCATCAATTTGCGTATATCAATTTTCTGATTCGAGGTCACCATGTGCCTGAACAAATCCTTGATGTTCAAAATTCCGATGATCTGGTCAATGTTGCTCTCAATCACCGGAATGCGTGTGGTGCCTGATTCGACAATGGTTTGCAGATCAATCGCATCGTTGGCATCAATCACGAACATATCTGCACGGGGAGTCATGATTTCCGAGGCATTGGTGTCATCGAACTCGAAAATATTGCTGATCAACTCTTTTTCCTCTTCCTTGATTTCCCCTTCCTCTTCAACAACTTCAACAAAAGTCATCAATTCTTCTTCGGTGACCTTGGGACCGGATTTCATTCGTCCGGTCATTTTGGGAATAAAGTTCAGAAACAGAATAACGGGGAAAAACAGGATGGAAAGCCAGTAAATCGGGTAAATAGTAATCCGGGCGATGAGAATGTTGTTGCGTGTTGCAATCGACTTGGGAAAAACCTCACCAAATACCAGAATTAAAAATGTCATGATCCCTGTCGCTGCACTCAATGCGTAACTGGGAAAAGCGGTAAAGGCCAGGGACGTGGCCAGGGCCGAGGCCCCGACGTTGACCAGATTGTTGCCAATGAGAATGGTTGATAAAAGCGAATGCGAGTCCTCTTTCATCCTCTGTATCAGTGAGAACGCTTTTCCCTCTGTTTTGGCGAGGTGCCTGGCTTTTGTTCTGCTGATCGAAAACAATGCTGTTTCAGCAGAGGAAAAAAAACCCGATAGCAAGAGCAAGATTAATAAAACCACAACCTGGTCTATCATTATTCCGAAATTCCCGATATATGAATTAAGTCGTTTCGTTTGCCCCGAATCGAACCAGAACCAAAATCCGGCTGCAGGTGTTCTTAATTAATAATATAATGCTGGATCACCGGCGGAGAACACGTAAAACAAAACGGTTCCGGGGTCTAAATGATGCTGGAAAATGGATGGGAAAGAAATATATAAAGAATGGATCGTCCATGGATTGCAATTTGTGCACCTTTCTCGTGGACAAGAATGTAATTGTTGCGGTTTATGCAATCTGCAGCAATTAAATATAACCTCGTTTAATTTTTTTTCAAGAAAAATAAGCTAATTATATCGGATCGAACCGTTAATCGACCCGGTGTTCATCGTTGCAAGCCGAAAACATATGAAAATCGCATCGGATATCAATGAGTATATCCAGTCCCTGATCACCTCCGGACGGTTGGGGCATCTCGTGGCTCATCATATGATCGCGGATGGCCGGGATGTAGTGTTTTCTTCGCCGGCGGTTCCCTGGTCGTGTGAAATGAAACACGTGATTCAGTCCGCCGGAATACAACAGCTGTACTCTCATCAGGCTGCCGCCATCGACCGGGTGCGGGAAGGCCATCATGTCGTGGTGGCCACACCGACCGCCTCCGGAAAGACACTGGTGTATAACCTGCCGGTTCTCGAGCGTGTGCTGGCCGCCCCCGAGTCCAGGGCACTTTATATTTTTCCGCTGAAAGCGCTCGCGCAGGATCAACTCCGTACCTTTAACAGCATTGCCGTTCATTGTCGAAGTTTTTGCCCATCAGCCGCTATCTATGATGGTGATACCAGCGCATGGCATCGGCGGCGAATTCGGGAAAAGCCGCCCAATGTCCTGCTGACCAATCCGGAAATGATCCACCTGTCATTACTGCCGCATCATGGGAAATGGGCTGAATTTTTTTCCGGGCTTTCGATGGTGGTTGTTGATGAGGTCCACACCTATCGCGGAGTGATGGGATCACACATGGCCCAGGTTTTCCGCCGGCTGCTCAGGGTATGTGAGTTTTACGGCGCTCGGCCGACCTTTGTTTTCTGTTCAGCGACAGTGGCCAATCCGGATGAACTGGTGAACCAGCTTACCGGGTTGACAGCTGAATCCATTATCAGCAGTGGCGCTCCGCAGGGCCGCCGGCATGTCGTTTTTATCAACCCGGTGGAGGGGCCGAGCCAGGCCGCGATACTGCTGCTTAAAGCGGCACTCCATCGCCGGCTTCGAACAATTGTATACACTCAATCCCGAAAGATGGCTGAACTGATTGCCCTCTGGGCATCGAATCAGGCCGAAAAATATGCCAATCGCATCAGTGCCTATCGGGCCGGCTTTCTTCCGGAGGAGCGGCGGGAAATTGAGTCCCGTCTGGCCTCCGGCGACCTTCTTGCAGTGATTTCCACCAGTGCACTGGAACTGGGCATTGATATCGGGGATCTGGACCTTTGCCTGCTGGTCGGATACCCGGGCTCAATTGTTTCCACCTGGCAGCGAAGCGGGCGGGTGGGGCGAAGCGGCCAGGACAGTGCGCTGGTTCTGATTGCCGGCGATGATGCGCTGGACCAGTATTTCATGAGGCACCCGGGCGAGTTGATTGACCGCGCACCTGAGTCGGCGGTAATCAATCCGTTTAATAGTGAGATTCTCGAGCGTCACCTGGTTTGCGCGGCCGCCGAGCACCCCCTTGGTAAACACGAATCGCTGCTGCAGGCCTCGGCGGTTCGGGAGTGCATCGATCGGCTTGAGAAATCCGGTGAGCTTCTGAAAAGTGGTTGCGGCCAGCGTTATTATGCCCGCAGAACCGCACCGCACCGGCATGTCGATTTGAGGGGTATCGGCAGTCGATTTCAGATCCTTTCAGATGACAGCGGCCAAACCATGGGCGAGATCGACGGTCACCGGGCATTCAAGGAAACCCATCCCCGAGCGATTTATCTCCATAAGGGTAAAACGTTCATAATTCGGAAGCTGGACCTGGACACGAGGACTGCCGAGGCATCATCCGTCGTTGTTGATTATTTTACCCGTTATAGAGGGACGAAAACTACAGAAATACTGGAAACGTATCGCACAAAAGATGCCTGGGGAACGACTGTTGGTGTTGGTAAACTTCGGGTTACCGAACAGGTAACTGGCTTTGAAAAATGGAAAATTCGCCCCCGGAAACGATTGAACGTTCTCCCGCTGGATCTCCCGCCGCTGGTATTTGAAACCGAAGGGCTTTGGGTGGCCATTCCATCCGGTATTCAGCAACGGACCGAATTGAAAAAGTTGCATTTTATGGGAGGGATTCATGCGGCCGAACACGCCATTATCGGAATCCTTCCTCTTGTTGTCATGGCGGATCGAAATGATTTTGGGGGAATATCAACTCCCTTCCACTCCCAAGTGGAAAGGGCGGCTGTATTTGTTTACGATGCGGTCCCCGGCGGTGCCGGGTTAAGTCGGCAGGCTTTTGGGCAGATCGAGAATGTCCTGGGAAAAACCCTTGATGTCATCCGAACCTGCGGGTGCAACAACGGGTGCCCTGCATGTGTGCATTCCCCAAAGTGCGGTTCGGGGAACCGGCCCATAGACAAGGCTGGGGCTCGCTATATTCTCAGTGAAATGAAATCTGTCCAATTGAAATCAACGGCAGTTTCGATGGCGGCAGAGACCAAAATACAGCCTGACCGGCCGGCATTGCCAGCGGTTGCTTGGATTTCTGCCAATGGCACGGAAAAAGAAATCCCTGAAAACAAGGGTATGCGAATCGGATTTGAACTCAATCGGAGAAAAGCTGGTGTCGATGGCTGCCAAAAAACGGTGAAAAGAATCGGCCGGAAACAGGCAAAATTGCTTCGGCACCGCGTCCAAAGACGCCGGCTTGGGTATACCGGTTCTTCGGGCCAGGCGAAACTTTCCAAGCCGGCGATTCATTACGGTGTTTTTGACCTGGAAACCCAACGAAGCGCGGCCGAGGTCGGGGGATGGCATCGGGCGGACCGGATGGGAATCAGCTGCGCCGTTCTATACGATTCAGTCTCCAACCGGTTTCATGATTTTTCCGCTAACCAGGTTGAACAACTGACCGATCATCTTCAACGACTGGATCTGGTCGTCGGCTTTAACATCCGCCGATTCGATTATCAGGTTCTTCGTGGATACGTTAATTTCGACTTTCGAGCCTTCCCCACGCTGGATATTCTGGAGGAAATACACAGCCACCTGGGATTTCGCCTGTCCCTGGATCATCTGGCCGGCGAGACTCTGGGTACAACGAAAACAGCCGATGGCCTCCAGGCTCTGGAATGGTGGAAACAGGGGCGAATACGCGAGATCGTCGAATACTGCCGCAAGGATGTTGCCATCACCCGGGAACTTTTTCTGTTTGGAAAACAGAACGGCTATTTGCTGTTTCGAAATAAAGCCGGCAATTCAGTCCGGGTTCCCGTCAACTGGTGATCACCCAACGGGTCGAAAGGGAAGGGCCGCGGAAACGTTCGATACACCACAGGGATTGCCAGCGAGCCCGGTTTCTGTTCATCATCACCCGATATCTGCCACATCGATCAACCGACGGTCATACATCATACCGACTCCATATTCGGCCCGACGCATGAATTTTTCCTTTGAGGGACCAATCAGCTGCATTTCCGGATGGGCCTGCTGAACCTCAAGGGCAATTTTCATTTCCTTGGTACAGCCTGTGCTGAATGTGGCGTCTTTTCCCACCCATTCCGGCGGCACTTTCACCTTCATAAGCTGAAAGGCCGTGGATATGTCATCATAACTCTGAAATCGCCAGATATCGATCAATCCGCTTCGCTGAACGATTTCCCACATGTACATCAGATCATCTGCGTCCATCCCCGGCTCATAATGTTCAGAAGGGTTGATGATGTATGTCTGGGACAACTGACTTTTCAAGTGGTTGATAAACGTCTGCATAACCTGTTTGGCCATTGTAATCTTACCGGGAATCGAGCCGATAATACCGCTGTAAAATATTACCGTCATCCCGTTTCGTTTGGCATTTTTCATTTCGTCGATGATCGTTCCTGCTTTAATTTCCAGATCTTCATGCGAAAATTTGATAAAGTCGGGATGTCTCGGTTTAAAATCGACGATGACACGGCCGCTATCGTCTGAGGCGATACTGTATATATCCTGAGTGTACTGGAAGTGGGAGTCAAACAGCCTCCGTTTCTGGTCCTCCCCCCGGGAGATAACCCCGTCAACCTCCTTGAATATCCGGGCAAATGTTGTCGATGTCAGCAGCAGATTCAGATTTTCAGCGATTCCGTCGGAAATAATGATAATATCATGGTCGCTTCGGAGCATGTTGACCAGTTCATTTTTTCTCATGTTTTTATTCCGGACCACCAGGGAGCCCTTCAGTTCGCCGGAGAGAATGGGATCATCGTGAACATCCTGAAAATTGGTTTTCGTGTACAGAGGCCCTTCTTTGAAGACCACGATAACCTTATGACCGAGGGTGACCAGGAATCGGATGATTCTGATATCGAAAATAATTTCACCGGATTCATCGGCAAGCCATAGAATTTTTTTGGACCGACTGCACCACCGGTTCGAATTCGTGCAGCTAACGCCTGTAAAATCAAACAGTTTATCGACGCCGTTTCCGGTGATAGACCGTTCAAACAAGCTGATAAAGTCATCCCGTGACCACGTTCCGTTTTCGTCGGTATCCCATAAACGACGTTCAACCGAAACGGTAAGCAGGCGTTTAAGTTCCATTAACTCCGCAAGCTGTTTAATTCCGGTGAGAGTGGCCGGCAGATTGGCCGGGCCGATATCATCGACGGTATTCAGGGCCTCCTGGAAGGAATACGATTCCAATATCGCTTTGGTTCGCCGGTTTCGGCATTCTTTTTCAAGGACATACGGGTCCTCGATCTGGGTACGCTTGATAAAGATCCGGATCAGGCGTTTTTCCAGCCTGGACGGGATCATGATTTCGTCTTTGGTTTCATGGTTGTACTTGATGCTGATCAGGGCACGAAGATAGTCCCTCTCGTAAGGGTCTTCGATATACTTATCGATCAGACCGATGACCCTCTGAAGAACCTCTCTGTATTTTTCCTGAAGGTAAAGCGATCGATTCCGATCCATGATCGCCTCGAACATCCTGTCGGAACATGGGAAATATCGCTCATTGGAATCAGTGTATACCATGAACCGCACTTGTTCCGGGCTGGCAGCCTGTTCCGGATAGGACAGATGATCAATGTGATTTTCAATGAAAAAGGCCGTGCACCACGCATCCCGCTCAGGATCCTCACCCGGGCAGAAGGTTTTGTTGCCTGGCTTAATCTCACTGGTTGATACTTTTACGTGGGTATCAGAGGGCATTTGTACTCCTTATAGGGATGTATGGGGTGCGCTGATGAATTCGGTGAGTTGCAGCAAATCCGTGATAACGATATCGGGTTTGAGCTTTTGACATCTCGGGTCGTCATCCCGCGTGCGAAGCGAACGGGTGTCTCCGGCAAACAGGGCGGTGCTGAATCCGACCTGTTTTGCCGGAAGCATATCGTTGAGCATATCATTTCCGACATACAGAACTGAGGCATGTTTTACACCATGGATGGTCAGACGCTCGGCAGCACGTTCGAAAAGAGCAACCGAAGGCTTGGCACGACCCTCTTTAAATGAAAATATTGTCAACTCGGGGACAAACCCCATATCGCGAAGCCCGGCTTGAAGAAACCATTCAAAAAGCAGTGGCGTGTAAAACTGAGCGTTTGAAATAATTCCAAGGATCACGCCCGATTTGCTGCAGGCCCTGAGTGTTTTACGAAGATGCGGCATTGGATATATCGGGTTGACAATCAATTCGAATTCAATGGCAAACGAGCGGATTTTATCATAGGGCAGTCCCGGCAGAATGGTTTCCCAAATCCGGTCGATTTCCACTTCCGGAAAGTCCACCCCGCTGCCTCTGAGCTCACTGTGTCGGGCCCTGATGGTCTGGTGCAGGCGCGACACAACATCAGTGGCGTACATTGTAATCCCATATTTTTTCAGCAAATTGTCCAATTGATCCTGTTTCGGCGTTTTTTCTCCGGCCATACCAATGTCGCCGGAGTCGCTGATAAGCAAGGTGCCGTAAATATCAAACAGGATGCTCTGTACGGGTTCGCGAAGCGACCCCTGACGCCCGACCGACGTCGGAATTGGGTGCAGCGGCATAACGTAGGCTGAAAAATTCACATCATTCAACATAATCGCCCCACTTGAGCAAACTGAAATTCTCAAGGTCCAGGAAACTCGATACAAGACTGTGTTTGTCGATGGCGTGGTGAATCGGTATGTTGATCACCCGTTGATAAACCTCCATTAGCTTGTGCCGGTAGGCAGCCTCGCTATAGCAATCCAACACGGTTCGCCGGTTGTTGTGGATCAGTTCCTTCATTTGATTGGCACGGCCAATTTCATATAGAAACGGATTAATTTCGGCAAGCTGTTGTGTATGTCGCTTGTCCGTGCAGAGATATGTGATAACCTGTTTCTGAAGTGGCTCGTCAAGTACGCCAAAATCGATTTGTCCGTCTCGTGATAATGTCAAAAAGGCCGTTTCAATCTGCCGGGTGTCAACTTTTCTGCCAAAGCGCGCCAGATTGTTCGATACACAGGACGTCCAACGGGTTTTAAACATATCGATGTCCAGCCAATCCACGGGCACCATCAATCGGGTGTACAGATGGTCAAGGTTGAGGCCATCGGTTTCAAAGGTTCGGCAGATATCGGGAAGTTTTCGTCCCCATAGAAATTTGCCTCCGGTCCAGGGCTCAAGAAACGAAAAGCCGAAGCCTTCGGTGATGCTGGTTGTGATCAGATACTTGGAGGAGCTCACAACGTCATGGAATTTCCGGTTAACGCCGAAATCAAATTCCACAGGCAGACGCATCTTTTGAACAAATTGTTTCCACCCGTTATAGCTTCGGATGTCCACCGGACTGTTTGGCGGAAGGGTAACGGCCAGTGATTCCCCCGGGTTGAAATAAAGAGATAAAAGGATTGCCTCTCCGATATTTTTTCGTCGAATGGCCCGTATGGGATACAGGATACGGGAAGATGACGGTTTGTCACCAGAGGACAGGTCAAGCGGGGAAACGGTATTTAAAATCAGGTGAAGTCCTTCAGGCTTTAGCCCGGCTCGCTTCAGGATCCGATAATCGCGTCGGTTAATGACCCCATAGTGGCAATTGGCCGTATAGGGTTCCTGAAAATAGCTATGGGGGCGACCATCTTCCGCGAAATCATGAATTTGAAGAAAGAGAGTGATTCCCTTTTCCTGCAGGGAGTGGAGAATTCGTTGCAGATTTCGGTTCTTAGCCAGCGTCGGGTTGTGGACATGCAGAACGTCGCATCCGTTTTCCCACCGGGAACGGATGGCACGGATAATTGAATCTGCAACTTTGTCAGGGGGTATTGATTGCCGGTCCGGCCGGTCGTAGGCCAGTCCAGGGATGTGGATCACTTCAGTCGGAAATGGAGATTTGGGCGGCTCCCCGGTAAGAACCAGAACATCGCAGGTATCCCGGATGGAGGAAACCTGTTGTTTGATTACGGTGGTCACGCCTCCGGTTTTCAGGTGATAGTGAATAAATGCAATTTTCATGGTGGTCGGCGGCGCGGCGGGAAGTTGACAGCCGGCATCCCCGGATGCCGGCCATCAGTCAGTGTTATGGAGTTGTCTGGTTCGGCTATTTGATGCCCGCCACGGCCTGAGCGATATTGTAACAGTAGTCGCCCATTTTTTCAAAGTTCGACAACACGTCATTGTATTTCAAACCCGGGTCGATCGTGCATTCGCCCGATCGCAGCCTGGAGATGTGGGCCTGGCGCATTTCCTCACGCATGTAATCGATTTCGTCCTCCATTATCTGGGACTGCTTCATGAAATCGGCTCCCTTGCGCTGAATCCCCTCGATAACAAGGTCAAGAAAGCTTAGCACCTGGTTGGATATCGTTTTGATGTCGTCAATGGCAACTTCTGAAAAATGCGCTTTATCATCAAGCAGATCTTCAGTTATTTCCGCGATGTTTTCAACCGAATCGCCGATCCGCTCAAAGTTATTGGTCATTCGCATCAAACCGGATATTTCCTTGGCCTCGGCGGCGTTGACGTCCCCCTGGTAAATTTTCGTCAGGTAATGGTTAATGGCGCTCTGCATAGCATCCAGATGTTCCTCGTATTTGCGCCATTTACTGAGCCGTTTGGTATCTTTGGATTCCATGCATCCGA
>ENA-ORCU01000897-ORCU01000897.1-marine-metagenome-genome-assembly--contig:-NODE-897-length-10018-cov-3.054723_pt1 | contig 10018 bp, 8 predicted proteins | sample MGYA00248631_ERZ508512 | MGnify/ENA primary metagenome ERZ508512 (study PRJEB26183, sample SAMN06268844) | marine metagenome | isolation source: Tt an P1 anaerobic enrichment on pine from sediment taken... | reverse complement strand
CCAGGAAGCAGACTGCCGCGATGAGCGTCGTTGATTTGAATGGCATAAGTTGCGTGTTATGATTTTTGAACAACCAAAAGTGCTTATTTCTGATGGTTATTCAAAATGCCAATGGAAAGTTGCGGGAGATACAACTCCAATTTCAAGAAATGCAACCACTTGTTGCAGGCCCTAAGTATCCAGTATTCTGGATCTAATATTAAGCATCCATATCCAACAATCTGCTGAGTTTATCGTATATTACGGCAAAAAAACAACCAATTATGAAACGGAAATCACTGTTTTTGACGGCCCTGTTTTTTGTGTTCTTCTACGGCTGTTTTGTTTACTCTTTTTACCCCTTGTACACTGAAGATGACTTATTCCCTAATGATTTACTGGTTGGTGAATGGATCGATGCCGACTCTGCGATTTGGAAATTTGATTTTTACTATCGCGGTGAGCGTCTGCCGGAAAATCGCGATAGCACCGCTTTTGTTTTGCAAATGAAGGAAAAGGACAGCACGGACTTTCACGCGCACCAGTTTACGGTCCACGTTATTCAGTTGGATGGAACTTACTTTCTCGATTTTTACCTGGAAGAGTATTTTGACGATGATAACTTCACGATCTTCGATTTGCATGTGCTGCCCATGCATACGTTCGCCCGGTTGGAATTGGATGAGGATCGTGCCGAAATCAGGTGGTTTGCTCCCGATTGGCTGGAGGAAATGCTCAAACAAAACCCGGCAGCCATCCGGCACGAGAACAACGGCAACCACATCCTGATCACGGCAAAGACGGAGGAATTGCAGCAGTTTTTCATTCAGTATGCCAATTTGGAAGAGGCCTTTAGTGATGGTGTGGATGCGCAGCTTCGGAGGGTAGGGCAGTAATTTAAAACTGAGATCGAAAATGCCTTGGGAATTGGCTATTTCGGTTGGATTTATCCAACGGAAAGGAGATCACATCCGCAGGCTTGGCTTTAGCCATATCAGGTCATGCGGCGAAGTCTTCATCCTGTTCTTCTTTGATTATCCGTTGGCTAAAGCTCAACGGTAATATGGAACGGAAACCTGCTGCCGCAAATCACCCGGTTCCTGAACTTAAAGCTCAAACCACTCTTCCACTTTCAGGTGATAGTCCTTTTCATCTTTATGGCGAAAGGTGTTGGTTCGCGGAACCGGCTCATAACTGGTTGAGTAGTCCTGAAAATGTTCCAGAATATCTTTCAGTCCGGCGATGAAATGTTTGACTTCATCGTCGGTCATTGTGGGATGTAGCGACCAGCGGACCCAGCCGGGCTTCTCTGATAAGTCGCCGTGATTGATTTGGTCGGTAATCTCATTGGAGCGTTCGGCGGTGACCTCCAGCAGAAAATGGCCATAGGTGCCGGCGCAGGCACAACCGCCGCGTACCTGAATGCCGTGGCGATCATTGAGCAGTTGCACCAGCAAGTTGTAATGAATGCCGGGTACATAAAACGAAATAATGCCCAAACGATTGCGCTGCCCGTCGGCCAGTATTTTGACTTCGGGAAGACTGTCGAGTCCGTCAAAAGCAAGCTTGAGCAGTTCCTCCTCGCGCGCCCGGATCTTTTCAATGCCCATCTGTTCTTTCAGTTGAAAGCACAGGGCCGTTTTTATTGATTGTAGAAAGCCCGGCGTGCCTCCGTCTTCGCGTACCTCAATATTATCTACATACTTGTATTTTCCCCAGGGATTGGTCCAGTCGACCGTTCCGCCACCAGGGTGGTCAGGCACCGGATTATGGTACATCGACTTGTCAAAAACCAGTACGCCCGAGGAGCCCGGCCCGCCCAAAAATTTGTGGGGTGAAAACAGAATGGCATCCAGCTTCATCATCGGGTCTTCCGGGTGCATGTCAATTTCGTCGTAAGGAGCCGACGCCGCAAAATCGATGAAGGCCACACCGCCATATTCATGCATGATTTTGGCCAGCTCGTAGTAGGGCGTGCGAATGCCGGTTACGTTTGAGCAAGCTGTAAAAGAACCAATTTTAAAGGGACGGTTTTTGTATTCCTCAAGCTTCTGACGTAAATTGTCGGGTTTCACCAGCAGGTTTTCATCCGGCTCAATAATGACCACATCGGCAATGGTTTCGTACCAACTGGTGTGGTTGGAATGGTGCTCCATGTGGGTAATGAATACCACCGGTTTTTCACGGTCGTGAATGCAGGTTTTGCCGGAAATTTTGCCGCAAACCTTGAGCCCCAAAATTCGCTGAAACTTGTTGATGACGGTCGTCATTCCAAAGCCGGCTGTGATAATCACATCGTTGGGGCCGGCATGAACATGGTTTTTAATAATTTGATGAGACAATTGGTAGGCCTTGGTCATCAAGGCTCCGGTTTCGCTGGTCTCGGTGTGGGTGTTGGCCACAAACGGACCAAACTGCTGTAGTAATTTTTCCTCAATCGGACGATAAAGCCTTCCGCTGGCAATCCAGTCAGCGTAAAGAATCTTTTTGATGCCGAGCGGACTGGTAAATGACTGGTCAATTCCGACAATATTTTTCCGAAACTTGTTGAAGTAGGTTTCCAATGGGCGCATCGCTTATATTTTTTCTTCTGAGTAAAGCAAAATAAAGGGTTTCAACTGACATAAAAACAGAAATAAGTCATTCTTTTTTGCCGTGAAAAGCAGGCTGGCCTGAGCGACGGTGACAATTCGTCATTTTTGTTGAATGGCACAGGCTTTGGAAAAGAGCAGCCGTAAAATTGATGTTAAACTAAAAAGATAAATAAGATGCAAAAAGGTAAAATTGGCGTTTCCAGTGACAATTTGTTCCCCATCATCAAAAAGTTCCTGTATTCTGATCACGATATTTTTCTTCGTGAAATTGTGTCGAATGCGGTTGATGCCACTCAAAAGCTAAAAACACTAGCCGGACGCGGTGAAACTTCGGTTTCTGTTGAAAATGCGAAAGTGCGTGTTTCGCTTGATCCCGATAAGAAAACCATCACGGTTTCAGACAGCGGGATTGGAATGACGGCCGAAGAGATTGAAAAGTACATCAACCAGATTGCTTTTTCGGGAGCCAACGAATTCCTCGAAAAATACGAAAATGATGCCAATGCCATTATCGGACATTTTGGGCTGGGCTTTTATTCGTCGTTTATGGTTTCGAGCAAAGTTGAAATCGTAACCAAATCATACAAGGAAGGTGCCCAGGCTGTAAAGTGGTCGTGCGACGGTAGTCCGGAATACAGCATTGAAGAAGCCGAGCGCGATGAAGTAGGTACAGACATCATCATGTACGTTAATGAAGATTCGAAAGAATTTTTGGAAAAGGAAAGGCTGTCGACCATCTTGAATCGATATTGCAAGTTTTTGCCTGTGCCGGTGGTATTCGGAAAACAAACCGAATGGAAGGACGGAAAACAGGTGGAAACTGATGAGGATAATCAGATTAACGAAACCAACCCGGCGTGGACCAAAGCACCGGTAGATTTGAAAGACGAAGATTATGCTTCGTTCTATCGCAAGCTCTACCCCATGGCCGATGAGCCACTGTTTAACATTCACCTGAACGTGGATTATCCATTTAATCTGACCGGAATTTTGTATTTCCCCAAATTGAAAAATAATATTGAAGTTCAAAAGAATAAGATTCAGTTATACTCGAACCAGGTTTTTGTGACCGATTCGGTCGAGGGGATTGTACCTGAATTCCTGACCTTGCTCCACGGAGTGATCGACTCGCCGGATATTCCGCTCAATGTTTCGCGCTCGTACTTGCAAAGCGACTCGAACGTGAAAAAAATCAGCAGCCACATTACCAAGAAAGTGGCCGACCGCCTGCATCAGCTGTTTAAAGACAGCCGTGCCGACTTTGAGAAAAAATGGGATGACCTGAAAATTTTCATCGAATACGGCATGCTGACCGACGAAAAGTTTGCCGAAAGAGCGATGAACTTCTTCCTGTTTAAAAATACCGAAGGCAAGTATTTTACTTTCGAAGAGTATGAGAAGTTGATCAAGGAAAATCAGACTGACAAAGACAGCAAGTTGGTTTACCTATACACGAGCAACCTGGAAGAACAGTACACCTTTGTGCAAACCGCCAAAGATAAAGGCTATGATGTGCTGATTATGGATGACGTGCTGGCCACGCCCCTGTTGAATAAGTTTGAACAGCAGCACAGCGACAAGCGTTTTGTGCGGGTAGATTCGGATGTGGTTGAAAACCTGATTCCGAAGGAAGACGAAAAAGAAGAGCTAAGCTGGGACGAAAAAGAAGAGTTAAGCCCGGTATTTAAGGCTGTTTGCCCCGAATCGAATGGCTTGAATTACATTGTTGATTTCAAGAACCTGGGCGAAAACGGCCAACCCATTGTGATTACCCGAAACGAATTTATGCGTCGTATGAAAGATATGGGGCAGCTGCAGGGTGGTATGAATTTTTATGGCGACTTGCCTGATAGCTTAAACCTCGTGGTGAATACTGCTCATCCTTTGGTTCAAAAGGTATTGGAAGCCAAAGAGAAGAAGCTGGGTAAGGCTTATGTGACAATTAAGTCTGATTTGGAAGCGAAAAAGCAGGAACGCGAAGCGCTTGAGAAAGCGAAAGAAGGTAAAAAGGACGAAGAAGTTCCGACGGCAGATAAGGAAAAGCTGGAAGATCTTGGCAAGTCGATTGCCGAGCTGGAGCAGCAAAAACGCGAGAAGCTAAGTGATTTTGGTAAGAAAAACAAGCTGACCAAACAGTTGGTCGACCTGGCCTTGCTGGCCAACGGCATGCTGAAAGGCGAAGCGCTCGACCAGTTTGTGCGTCGGAGCGTCGAGCTGATTAAATAGGCTCATGTTAATACCCAATAGAAACTGAAAAATGAAAAAGCGATTTGGCGTGAGCCAAGTCGCTTTTCTTTTTTCAGTGGCTGGCAATCATCCAAACCAGGCTCTTTGTCGGCTGTGCAGGTTGGCCAGCGTGTCGATGGTAATGTTGACATCCTGCACCAACTGAAAATCGAACATGCCCACGCAGATAAAGTCGGCGCCATTTTCGAAAGCCCAGCGAAAGCCGTCTTCCGGCTCGATGGCTCCGGCTGCCAGCACTTTAAAGCCCATCACCGGCACTTTGGCACGGTTCACAAACTCAACGGTCCGATCAGGAAACAGGCAAAAAATATTGTTGTGGAATTTATTGTGATCCAGGTAGTTTTTTCCGTCGACTTCAAACGGCACTCGGTTTTCTAAGGGGTGAGCGGACCAATAGCGGTCGTGATGCATTGTTTTCATATAATAATCGGGAATGATTCCCTGTTCTTCACAGGCAATCAGGGAATCGACGGTGTGCGAAGCCAGTCCTGCAGTGTAACCCTGTGAGCGTATTTTGTCCATCATTTTTTCAATCACATCAATCTTTCCGTCGCGCACCAGCCAATCGCACCAATTGCCTTGAATCTGAACAATGTCCACGCCATAGTCGATGGCTTTGTTGATGTTGACAAAATAATCTTGATTCTCCATGTCGGGCCCGACCTGAGAAATTACCTTGATTTTGCTGCCTGTGAGTTTTTTGTACTTCTGAAGTAGCGGGTTCGATGGAAAGCCAATGTTGATGGTGTCGATGCCGGCTTTTTCGGCCAACATCAATGTTTCGTATACTTTTTTTTCATTGTTGTAGGCTTTGAATAAAGTATCAACATAGCGCAAATCGCGGGCATGCGACCAGCCGCCAATTAGGTTGCCCCCAGCTACCAGCCGGCTGATTGAGTGTTGCCCAATCTTACCTTTTGGCAGTTCACCTTTCAGTTCGCGCAGTGCAGTTTGTTTGACTTGGATCGTCGCGCCGGACATCACATCAACCGCGTACTTCTTCTGATTTTGAAATGCTCCCCATCCCAGCAGTCCGAGGAAGGGAATGGTCATGAGATTTTTCAACGCTTCCCGGCGGGTGTCAGCATTTTGGTTATTTGCTGGTTCTTGATCTGCTTTCGTGGTTTGTCTGTGGAATTTTAGAAAATATCCGATGCCGTAGCCCGGATCCCTCAGAAATACAAACAGCAGCAAAACAGCGGCTTCAATAAGGGTTTGGTTGACGATAAACAGACTGTTGCTTGGTTGCATCATCATGGATGGGCCAAATGGCGGATAAGCGAAATAATACAACAAGAGTAACAGTACTCCCGAAGCTGCAGCGTAGCGGATCAGGATTCCGGCAAACAGGGCCAGCCCAATCAGGATGAGTCCATAGATATTGATTAGATCGACAAGCGGCATAAGGCTGGAAGCGGCCAGCCAGTGATAAAGTCCAGCCATAAAACTGTTGGAGTTTGCCAAAAAATCGCAGGCCGACCAGCCTTCGGAGGTTAGTTTGACCCCGCCTTCGTATAGAAAATGCCAGCCAATGGATGCACGCAAAATCGTTAGCAGAAATTGGTTGGCAGGTTTGGTTTTTTTTGTTTTCATCCGGTTGTGTTTGATGGGTTAGAAATCGGGAGTCTAATTTATAAGGCTTTTCATTGGTTTGCAATATGTTGTGCAGACGGAATTTTTAGGAGTTCCCAGCCTTTTTGGACTTTAGCCAGTCAGTGCCAAATGATTTTGGACATGTAAAAAAAAACGCCCCCTTTTTTGTAAAGGAGGCGCGTTCATGTGTTTGGCTTGTTATCTTATTTGATCGGAACCTGCCGTTTAAATTCCATTTCAAGCGAAATAAAGGTTTCCGTGCGGGCCAGACCATCTATTTCCTGCAACTCTTCATCAATAATCCGTTTCAGATGATTGTTGGTTTTGGTTTGTATTTTTATAAAGATGGCATACGAACCGGTGGTGTAATGACACTCAACAACCTCCGGAATTTTTTTCAGTGCTTCAACCACTTGAGTGTGGTACTTGGCTTTATCGAGAAAAAGCCCCATGTAGGCACAGGTGTTATAGCCCAGTTTCGAGGGATTAACAATAAACTCACTTCCGGAGACAACGCCAAGGTTTAATAGTCGTTGCACACGCTGGTGGATGGCTGCTCCCGAAACGCCACATTCCCTGGCTACCTCCAGGAACGGAATTCTTGCGTTTTTGGTAATTAAGCGAAGGATTTTTTCATCCAATTCATCGATCTGTGGTAGCGGATCTATATGGTCTTGATTCATTATTGATATTTTTTTCAACTACGAAATTAAAAGCTAAAGATATAAAAAATCGACAATCATTAAGCAACCGTATTTTAAAACATGTGCTTGGTGATGATTTGTAAGTAAATGTTAGAAAATAGTAATAATTAGTTGTTTCAAATTTTGACGGCGAAAATAGCTTATTTTTTTGAATTCCTGATTCATGATCGACTGGAAATAATTTTTTGCCTATGCCTTTTTAACCGGCGTGTATTGCTGATTAAGAAAGTCTGATATATCGTTTCCACTTGGGTTTTGAAAGACCCGAAGTCCAAACTCGGGTAAAATGGCCAGCACATGATCCATAATATCGGCCTGAATCGATTCGTATTTTGCCCATTCCTGGCTTTTGCTGAAAACATAAAATTCGAGGGGCAATCCTTTTTCCGAAGGTTGTAAATGCCGGACCAAAAAAGTCATGTCTTGATGAATCATCGGATGCTGGTGCAAATAGTTTTCAAGGTAGCGACGAAAAATGCCCAGGTTGGTCTGCCGCCGGCCATTGAATACATCGCCTTCCTGAACATTAAGCTTTTTGTTGTATTCTTCAATTTCTTTTTCGCGTTCAGCCAAATAATCTTTCAGCAGATAAAAACGGCTCAATTTATCCAGCAGCGCTTTATCGCAGAATCGTACACTTCGCATATCGAGATTAACAGAACGCTTGATTCGGCGTCCCCCGGATTCCTCCATTCCAATCCAGTTGCTGAACGATTCGGATACAAGGGCGTAGGTTGGGATCGTTGTGATTGTTTTGTCCCAGTTCTGAACTTTTACCGTATTCAGGCTAATGTCGATGACGGTTCCGTCGGCGCCGTGGCTGGGCATGGCAATCCAGTCGCCGGGTTTTAGCATTTTATTTGCCGATAGTTGAATACTGGCTACCAGGCTCAGAATGGTGTCTTTAAAAACCAAAAGCAGCACGGCCGCAATGGCTCCCAAACCACCAATCAGGTAGACTGGTGATTTCCCAATCATGATAGAGATAAAGAAAATGACGGCAATGCAGACGAACAGGATTTGCATCAATTGAATGTAGCCTTTGATTGGACGGTTCACCGCGTAAGGTGTGGTTTGGTATATGTCGTTGGCAGCGCTGGCCAGCCGCATCGCAAAGAGGGTGAGAATAATGATAAAGTAGATATTGACCAGGTTGTACAACAGCTTGCCAATGAATTCAAGCCCGGAAAAATCATACGAGTAGTAAATAAGGAGTGCTGAAGACAAATGAGCCAGTGCGCTAAACACTTTTCGTTTTACCAGAAAATCGTCCCACTGGGTTTTGGTTTTGGCTACAAATTGATGAACAATCTTGGCCAGGATTCGCCGGGTAAGCCAGTGCACGAGGTAGGCCAACAAAAACAGGACAATCAAACATGTAGCAATGGCAATGGCATTTGCTGTTGTTTCCGGCAGGTAAAAGTCGAGCAGAATGTTTTTAAAAAGCTCCAATAAGTACTTCATATGATAAAAGTCAAACGAATCTGTTGTTTTGTTAGTAAATTTAGAAGCTAAAATTAATGAATTTGTTATGATTAGAAAATGGGGATTCGTCAGCTTCATGCTTTTCTTTTTGCCAGAGATTATTCTGGCGCAGGGAAATTTTTCAGACCATTTCATAAACAAGACGTTACGTGTTGATTATTTACTGACCGGAACTGATAGTACGGCGGAAGTTATTCTCAGACAATTGAAAAAGGAACCGAACTATGGTGGTTCGCATGTTAATTTGATCGATACCCTGGAGATGGGGACCTACCGGTATCGCTTGTTTGATCAACTTTCGAACGAGCCGATTTTTTCGAAAGGGTTTTGCCCCATTTTTCAGGAATGGCAGACAACCGATGAGGCCAGGGAGCAGAAACGTGGGTTCTACCAGGTGGGGATTTTTCCGTTTCCAAAGAAAACTTGCCAACTGTTAATTGAGGAGCGAACCTGGCAGGGCGAATTCGTTGAGGTGTTCAGAACAGAAATTGATCCTCAAAATTATTTCATAGTGGAAGAACAGGTTCCGGCTTACGAAGTTGCCGAACTTTCAGTTCACGGACCAGCGAAAAACAAAGTGGATGTGGTTATTTTACCCGAAGGGTATACGGACGGAGAAATGGATAAATTTGTGGCAGATGCCAACCGCATGATTGAGGCCTTGTTTGAGACGAAGCCTTTCAGCCGGCACAAGGAAAATTTTAATTGGTACGCGGTAAAGGTTCCGTCAGAGGAGTCGGGTACCGATGTTCCGGGCGAGCACCTTTATAAAAATACCGCATTCAACTCGCACTTTTACACCTTCGACACGCCGCGCTACCTGACTTCGCAGGATATGCTGTCGATTCATGACGCTGCTGCTGTCGTGCCCTATGATCATATTTATTTGCTGGTGAATACCGACCAGTATGGTGGAGGAGGGTTTTATAACTTTTTGTCGGTGACCTCAGTTGACGACCGCTTATCAGAAACCGTATTTATTCATGAATTTGGACATGGTTTTGCGGGCTTGGCTGATGAATATTATACTTCGGATGTGGCTTACAGCGAATATTACAACTTGAAGGTGGAGCCTTGGGAACCGAATATAACAACTTTGGTCGATTTCGATTCGAAGTGGATTGAAATGGTGGATAAAGATATTCCTAATCCCACGCCACGAGCCAGTAAGTACAATGATGTAGTTGGTGTGTTTGAAGGTGGCGGCTATCTCGAAAAGGGGATTTACAGCCCGGTGATGGATTGCCGCATGAAGAGCAACGGCCCCAAAGGCTTTTGTCCGGTATGTCAGCAAGCCATTGAGCAAGCCATTAAATGGCATTGTAAATGATAAAAGAAAGAGGCTGTCTAAAAAGAGGACAGCCTCTTTTTTTTATTCATTTTTCATTCATTAACTCAATGATATTTAGTAAATTA
>ENA-ORCU01000896-ORCU01000896.1-marine-metagenome-genome-assembly--contig:-NODE-896-length-10026-cov-3.088552_pt1 | contig 10026 bp, 9 predicted proteins | sample MGYA00248631_ERZ508512 | MGnify/ENA primary metagenome ERZ508512 (study PRJEB26183, sample SAMN06268844) | marine metagenome | isolation source: Tt an P1 anaerobic enrichment on pine from sediment taken... | reverse complement strand
GCGGGGTTTTTTATTGCCCGTATTCAGTGCATGACTTCCGGATGATCAGGTCCGTATCCAGATGGTATTGCCGCACTTGATCGGAGGTGCCATTGATCATCTCGGAAAGACAGGTCATGGCATGCATGCCCATTTCATAGGCCGGCACACGCACTGTTGTCAGCGGCGGTTCGCAAAAGGCGGCAAATTCGATATCGTCAAACCCGGCAATCGAGATATCTTCGGGCACCCGGACACCTTGCTGCCGGGCAGCTGCCATAGCACCGATGGCCAGTGAATCGCTGGCCGCAAAAATCGCTGTCGGTGGATTTTCCCGGGACAGAAGAGCCCCCATCGCCTCTTTGCCTTCGGTAAAATTGGGGTCCCGCTCGTACACCAGGTCCGGATCAAAAGGGATCTTGTATTTTTCCAAGGCTGCCCGGTATCCGTCAAAACGGTGCTTTACCCGGTTCATTTTAAAATAAGGACCGATGAACAGCCCGATCCGCCTGTGTTTCAAACCGACAAGATATTCAGTAACGGAAAAGGCGGCCGCAAAGTTGTCAAATCCCACATAGCTGTATGCCTCTCCCTCCAGTTTCTCCCAAGTAAAAACACAGGGGGGTCCCTTCTTGAGAAATTGCTTGATATAGTTTTTGTTTTTCAAGTGATACCCGGTAAGAATCATACCGGCCACCCGGTTTTGGAGAAATTGTTCGATGAGTTTGCGCTCAACACGATGGTCGTACTTTGTGTTGCCAATGATAATGGAAAAGCCCAATTCCTGCGCTTTGTCTTGGATGGCAATCAGAGATTTTCCGTAAAATGATTTGTTGGCGCTGGGTATCAGCACCCCGATCAATGTCGATTTTTGACTGGAAAGGCTACCCGCAGCAGCATTGTATATGTAATTCTGCTGCTCGGCAATCTGCATGATCCGCAGGCGTGTTCTCTCGTCGACGAGGTCCGGCGATTTGAAAGTTCGAGAAACTGTTGCCGGAGACACACCGGCCAGTTTGGCAATTTCTTTCATGGTAACATTCGACATTGCATGGCCCCTTAAAAGCCTTCGTAGGATTCAGCTTACCTACAAATGAAATCGATACCATTCCTCTCATACGCCAACTCTATATGTCAATAAAAAATTGACTTTTTTATTTGTAATTATTTTAACCAGATATGTATTTAATAAAAAAATTATATTGCTTTACCAAAAGATTTCTTGCCCATAGCGGTTATTTAATGATATCGATTTCATCGCTGCTTGTGTTTAATTACCTGGTATCAAAAGGAGCTTTAGATGAAAAATATCGGACTAATCGGAGCCGGCGTCATGGGGCTAACCATTGCAGAAAAAATTATCGCTGCCGGCAATTCACTGCTTGTTTATGATGCCTTTCCTGCTGCCATCGAAAAAGCGAAAAAGCTGGGGGCCATACCAGTCCATAGCCCGGCAGAAATGGCCGCAAAGGCAGATATCGTTATCCTTTCCCTACCGGGACCCCGGGAGGTCGCAATATCCGTAACCGGAGAAAATGGACTGCTGGCAGGGGCAAAGGCCGGCATGGTTATCGTGGACATGAGCACCGTTGAACCCGCCGGAACTCAAAAACTTGCCCAACAGGCACTGGCAAAAGGCGTGGGATATCTTGACGCACCGATACTTGGCAGACCGGCCACTGTCGGGAAGTGGGCGCTGCCCGTGGGTGGCAAAGAGGGGGACCTGGAAAAATGCACCAACCTCTTCAAGCTGTTTGCGGCCCATGTCATCCATATCGGCCCCCCGGGCAGCGGCAACAAGGTCAAACTACTCAACCAGCTCATGTTTGGTGCCATTAATGCCATGACCGCCGAAATGATGGCCATTTCCAAAGCCATGGGCATATCGCCCAAGCTTTTGTACGATACCATCACTGCCAGTCAGGCCGGGACAGTAAGCAACCTTTTCAAGGAACTGGGGCAGCGGGTTTCCGACGAAAGATACACCGAGCCTACCTTCACAGTGGATCTTCTGATAAAAGATGTCCGACTGGGAGTGGAAATGGCCAAGGCGCATAATGCCCCACCGGTGGTTGCAAGATCAGTGGAATCACTGAATGAAATTGCCAAGGCTCAGGGCTACGGAAGCGATGACACATCAATCATGTGGAAAAGTTACCATAAAATCTGGGGGCAAAAAAGCGTGATCTGACGATGCTGTGAAAGTCAACATTACGAATTATATTTTTTGATTAATAAAAACATAGGGGGCTGGTCTTGATCTTGACATATTTTTGAACCTGATATTGATGTTGTTGGCTTAATAAAACCCAAATAGGCACCCATTAATATGGTGGGCCTACGCTCTTCAGCGTACTGATTTTTTTCTCAATTTTTTCAATTTTTCTTTTCAGTTTTTTGTCCTTTTGGATTTTTCCACGAACCTTTCGGCTGGCTTGGGATACGCCGGATTCACTGATGCCGAAACGAGCGCCGATATCTTGGAGTTTTTCAGCGGTATTTCGTTGACAAAGATACATTTTCACATTTCTGGCCAGTGCGGCCTCACCTGCTAAAACGGCGTCCACTTCGCCAAAGATGTCCACCATTGGCGCAGTTCGGGTGATGGCTTTCAGAGCCGTACGGTCCTTGTCGGCTTTTTTGCCGGATAAAAATGACGCATGATCTGTGGCAGGTTGCCGGAAGGCGTCTCCAGCAAAAAGTGGTAATGTTATCAACCAGGCAATGCGCGAATTAGGGCATCATACCGATAGGATGCAGATTCAAGATACAGAAGGAACTACTCCTGGTCTCGCCTGCTTATGAATATGGGGTTCCGCTCATTGCCGCGGGATGTGACGTGATAAAAGGCTCCTGGGTAGGTAATTCTCAGCACTGTGCCATAATAATTGCTCACCGTATTTTAATTCGCTGGTTGGTGAGGAAATATTACCGAAAAGGAAAATATGTCAATATCAAGTCCTGACCCTACGTCTTTAAAATTGTCAAAATAAAAGATACGACACCTTTCGTTCCCGTATCCTCGAACTGATGTCCCTGGGGTTTTTGGAAGCCAAGATGGATATCATTTTGATTGGCAATCCCGGTGTCGGAAAAACCTTCCTGACCAAGGCCGTAGCCTATACCGCCACCCAGACCGGCAAGAAGGTCCTTTTTACCACCGCCATGGATATGATCAATCACTTGATCGCAGCCGAGGCTGACCACTCGCTTCTGAAAAAACTCCACTACTATCAATCACCGGAACTGCTGGTCATCGACGAGATCGGCTACCTGGCTCTGGGCAAACAGGGCTCAAACCTCTTCTTCCAGGTCATCAGCCAACGGCACGAGGCCAAATCAACCGCCATTACCACCAATCTGCCGTTCGCCGACTGGGGAAAAATCTTTGACTCCACCTCTGTGGCTACCGCCATCGCCGACCGACTCGTCCATAACTCGCAGGTCTTCATCCTGGAGGGATCAAGCTATCGAAAGAGGGGAAAGTAGAAAAACAGATGACTTATAGCTGAATGGCGACTTGCTGAAATACTGCCTGCCTTTTTGGTCATGTAGGATGCACCAGTGCGCTTCAGCTTTGCACTGGCTGGATTTTAAACGATGATTTTGGCGGGATTTTTGGCCGGCGGTAACACCAAGTGCTTTGGGTCCGATGAAACCGATGCCCGGGCCGTGCCGCGGTTCGCGCCGAAACCGGCCCGGAACGGTCAGGAAGGAAAAGGGAAGGCTTCCCGCGAATCCTTACGGTACCTGAATCAACATGGCATCTCCCTGGGCGTGGCCCGAACAGATGCCGCAAACCCCTATGCCGCCGCCCCTTCGCCTCAATTCATAGCCTAGGGTCATGGCAATCCGCGCACCGGTGGCCCCGACCGGGTGGCCGTAGGCGATGGCGCTGCCGTTCACGTTCACTTTTTCAAACATCTCTTGCCTTGACATGCCGAGGATGGAACAGGCGCTGACCAGAACCACGGCAGCAAAGGCCTCATTGATTTCAACCAGGTCGACCTGCCCGATGCTCATTGCGTTTTGTTCCAGAACCTTTTGAATGGAGAGGCCCGGAACCGTCGCAATGTCTTTGGTCGGCTGGGAGACCTCGGCGTAATCCAAAATGGTAAACAACGGCGTCATGCCCAATTGCTCGGCCTTTTCCCGGCTCATCAGCAGACAAACATCTCCACCGTCGTTGATTCCCGGAGCATTTCCGGCCGTGATGCTTCCGGGCCCGCCGGTCACAGGGCTTTTGTGGTTGAAAACAGGCGGCAGTTTGGCCAGCTTCTCCATCGTCGTTTCCGGCCGGATCCCCTCGTCCCTGTCCACAATGAGAACCTGTTTCCCATTTTTGACTTCGACGGGAAATATCTCTTCGTCGAGTTTTCCCGATTCCACCGCCGAGGCCGCCGCCATCTGCGAGTGCAAGGCCCATTCATCCTGCATGGACCGGCTGAACCCGAATTCATCGCCCACTTCTGACCCGTGAATCGCCATATGGCGGTCGTAAAATGCATCCCAGAGCCCGTCGTGAACGGTCAGGTCGACGGCCGGTCTTGCGGTCAGCCCCATACGGGCCCCCCACCTCATGTCGGGCAGGGCGAAAGGGCCGTTGCTCATGCTTTCCTGGCCGCCGGCAATACAGATCTCCGCCCTTCCGGACTGGATCATCTGACAGGCCAGGTCGAGGGTCTTGATGCCGGAAGAGCAGACCTTGTTCACGGTAATCGAAGGGACGGTATCGGGCAGCCCGGCCAGAATGGTCGCCTGGCGGCTTGGCACCTGGCCGCAGCCAGCCGGCACGACCTGGCCCATGAAAACATAGTCGATATCTTCAGGGGAAACCTTTCCCTTTGTTCTTTCCATCAATTCCCTGATCGCCAGGGCGCCGAGCTCGGGAGCCGAGAGAGAGCGAAAGACGCCGCCGAACTTTCCGTAAGGGGTCCGGCAGGCCTCGACGACCACCACATCAGGAATGATGGTGCGCCGATTCTTCTTTTTCCGCACTTTTCCGACAGCCCGGAAATCCGGTTTTCTTTCGCCGTATTTCTCGATCAATGCGCCAGCATAGATTTCTTTTTTCTTTTTTTCCAGTTTTTGCGGTTTTCTTTTCATTTTTTCATTTCCACTTCAACGCGATGGCGTCCATCGATGGGCGCCCGTGAACGGTTTGCCCTATTTGACGACCATGGTCGGCAGCCAGGTAATGGTTTGGGGAAAGATAACGCATAGAACCAGGCCGAAGAGCATCAGCAGGACGAAGGGCACGATCCCCTTGTATACATCGATGGTTTCAACGCCTTTGATTCCGATTCCCCTCAGGTAGAACAGGGCATATCCGAAAGGCGGCGTAAGAAAAGAGGCTTGAAGGTTGATGGCCATGATGACGACGAACCAGATCTTGTCAAAACCGAGCTGTTCGGCGATGGGCAGAAAGAGCGGAAAGCAGATGAGGACAATTCCGATCCAGTCGATAAACATGCCGAGCAGAAAAACAATTCCCTGCATGACCAGAAAGGTGCCCCATTTGCTGAATCCCAGGCCCAGAACAAACTCGGTCACCACATCGCCGCCGCCGTTGCCGAGAAAGACGCCGGTAAAACAGGTGGCACCCACCAGCACCACCAGCACCATGGCAGAGGTCTTGGCGGTCTTTTCAATGGCCGCAAACAATGTTTTCCAACTGAATTTGCGGTAGGCAAGGACCATGAGAAAGGCAATGAATGCGCCCCCGCCGGAGGCTTCCGTAGGGGTGGCGATGCCGGCGAACAAGGTTCCGAGCACGCCCATGATCAGCAATACCGGCGGCACCAGTGATTTGAGGACCTTGAGTGCGATCTGCTGCCTGGTGACCTTGGCCAGTTCGTCCTTGCCGATGGGCGGTCCGAGCTTGGGGTTGCGAAAACAGCGGACGGCGATATAGCCGGTATAGAGGCTGGCCAGAATAACACCGGGAATCACGGCGCCGGCAAACAACTGCCCGACGGACAAGGAGGCCTCGCTGCCCATCACCACGAGCATGATACTCGGCGGAATCAAAATCCCAAGGGTTCCACCGGAGCAGATGGTTCCGCATGACATCTGTTTGTCATAACCGTAGCGAAGCATCATCGGAAGGCCCAGAAGGCCCATGGTGACCACCGAGGCGCCGATGACCCCGGTACAGGCGGCAAAGACGGTGCATACGATGATGACGGCAATTCCAATGCCTCCGCGCAGGGGGCCCAGCAAATAGCGCAGGGCATCGAAAAGTTCTTCGGTAACGCCTGCCTGATCGAGAAATTGGGCCATGAAAATGAACAGCGGAATTGCCAGCAACACATAGCTGTTCATGGTTCCGTAGATTCGGTTGGCAAACAGGGTGAAAATGCCGGGCCCCCAGTCTCCGATCAGGCCGAAAATAATACTCAATCCTCCCAGAACGAAGGCCAGAGGGTGACCGGAGAAAAGACCGATAAAAAGACCGGCAAACATCATTATGACGAGCCATTCCGGCGAAAAGTCGATCATGCGTTCTTTCCTCCTATCAGAAAAATGATTTTCTTGGTGACTTCGGATACCCCCTGCAGAAACAACAGGATAAAGGATATGAAAATCACGCTCTTGATCGGGTAGATCGGACCGCCGTACACGGTCATGCTTACCTCCCTGATGGCCCATGATTTTGCGGCAAAAAAGTATCCATGCCAGATGCAAACCATGGAAAATGGAAAGAAAAATATGAAATAGGCGCAAACGTCGATGGCTGCTTTTTGCCTGGGCGAAAGGTAATAGGTTAAAACGTCAACCGAAACATGGGAATTGTGCAGCAGGGCATACCCTGCAACAACCATAAAATAGAAACCGAAGATCTGGGTCGTCACTTCAAAGCCCCATATGGTCGGGCTGTTAAAGACCACCCTTTGAATCACCTCGAACACGGCCAGCAGGGTCAGAGCAACAATGGCCCAACTGAATATCTTTCCGATCCACTCGTTGAATGAATCGATATACCGACTGAGTCTGATCATAAAATCCTCCGGGAGTGAGGCCGTCGATAACAATCTTTAGAAGATTTCTATCTTTTTGGCCGCAAAACAGCATTGTTCCGGGAAGGATGATCATTGCACCCTTCCCGGAACTCTTCGATAGTCAAAAAATGGTCTCGTTTCTACTTGATTGCCGCCTTGATGGCCTCCAGATCGGGGGGATTGGTTACATTCCGGCCATGGGAGAAGGGATCTGCGACCGAACGCCACTGGGAGAAATCCTTGAGGAATTTGTATTGGGAGTAGGCGATTTTGGCAAACAGGGGGTTCTTCTTGCAAACATCGAGGGTGTGTTTATTGACCGATTTCTGGATCTTTGCCAGATCGTCATTCTTCAATTTGTTGATTTTGATTCCTTTGTCCAGAAAATCCTTTGTGGCCGATATGTTGTTGTATTCGAAGAATGTATAGGACCACAGGAAATTGGCCATGGCGGCGGTTTTCAACATCTCCTGCTGCGCTTCGCTAAAACCGTCCCACACCTTCTTGTTGATGATGACGCTGAAAATAGCGCTGGGCGCATGCCATGCCGGCGAGGCCCAATATTGAGTGATTTCCTGCAGACCCATCATTCGATCGACGCTCGGAATATTGTATTCACTGGCATCGATCACCCCCTTTTCCAAGGCTTGGTAGACTTCGGACCCTGCCAGATTGACCTGCACCCCGCCGAGATCCTTTAAAACCTTTCCCTGCAATTTCCCGCCCATCCGGATCTTCATCCCTTTGATGTCTTCTATGGAATTGATCGGCTTGTTTCCCCGAATTCCCGATTCGGATCCATGGCCGCCAAAGGGCAGGGCCACAAGCCCGTATTTCCCATAGACTTCCTGAATAAGCTCGAACCCGCCGCCCTGGTAGATCCAGATAACGTAATCATGGATGGTCAGCCCCAAAGGGTGCGATCCGATGATGTTGAAGGCCTCATTCTTTCCGGGCCAATACCCGCCCCAGTCTCCGCCCATGTCGAGGGTGCCGTTGGCCACCGTGTCAAAAAGCTCAAAGGCCGGAACCATGGTTCCGCCGTCGAAAAATTTGATTTGGAAATTCTTTCCTCCCATACGATTGACAAGTTTTACGAAATGCCGGTCCACTTCGATCAATTGAATTCCTGACGACCAGACTGAACTCATTTTCAGCCGTACCCTCTTTTCTTTTGCGGCTGCGTGCATCGGGGCTAGAAAAGACATCAAAAAAACGAGAATGGTGAAAATGGCCATCTTGGAAAACATCGAATTCCTTCCACCCAGAATTTCAATTTTCATCTTGAGACACTCCTTTAAACTTTTCGTTTGAATGCTTCGGCCGCAACGGCCAATAACTAATATAGACTATTGATGTATTATTCAACCTTGACGATCTCGTAAAAAGTCGAAATCAGAAAAACAGCACACAATATATTGCTTTCGACTATTCGAAAAAACCATACATGTTGTGTAGATTTTTTATGACGCAGACTTTTTACGAAACCATCAACCTTTATGGGAATCAGCCCCGGGAACCGAGTCTCAAGCCGCCGTGGATAAAAAAGACATCGCCGGCCAATGCCTCGTTCCTGTAGAGTTCGCTCACCAAAGATGTAAATTCCGAAGGCTCGATGAGGCGGCCGATGGGAACATCGAGAAGAATTCTTTCCAGCGCATTTTGGTTCATTCCCCTGGCCATGGCCGTGTCGCAATATCCCGGAGCCACCGCGACACAGCGAATCCGGTGGGAGAGCTTTCGCCGGAAAAACTCGGCGGTAATGACCTTCGGAAGTACGGACATGGCGGCCTTGGTGGATGAGTAATTCACCTGGCCTGCCGTTCCCAGGGACCCCGTCGAAGAGACCAAGCAAATCAGGCCCTTGCAATGATGGTTGATCATCCGTTCGGCGCATTCCCGGACCGTCAGGAATACGCCGGTCAAATTCAGGTTGACGACCATCTGAAAATCCCCGAGAGACATTTTTCTCGTGACCTTTCCCGTCTGGCGGTCTGGGGACAGCATCAGGCCGTCTTTGATGATGCCGGCAAAGGGCGCGATCAGGTTGATTTTTCCGAATTGTTCGATGGCCGTATCGGCAAGCATGGAACAATCCGACTCCTGGGTCACGTCGCATACGACGGTAAAGCAGCTATTTTCCGCCCAGGCCAATTCCGAGGCCGCCTTTTCCAGGGAGACAGGGGAGATGTCCGCGAGGACGACCTTTCCCCCCGATTTTACCCAATGGCGTGCCAGTTCCAGGCCGAGACCCGACCCCCCTCCGGTGATCACTGCAACAGAATCTTTGATTTCCAACACTTTCCTTACCTCCTTGGTAAAATTGGGTGAATGGTCGCTATTCTTTGAGCATTTGCATGATTTCTTCCTGGTGTTGCCCCAGAGAGGCCGCCGCGCCGGGCTTTCCCGGTGTTTTGGAAAATTTGATCGCGGTGCCCCGGATCTTCAGCCGCGGCTGGGTTTCGGAGAAATTTACATCGACTTCCGACAGGGTTTCCCGGTGGTTGAGGTGGGGGTCCTCCAGAACCTCTTTTACCGTTCGGACTCGTGCACAGGGAATGTTGTTTTCCATGAGCAATTTTTCCAATTCCTTCAAGTCTTCAAAGGAGTCGACCCAATCATCGATCATCGGGATCAGCTCATCCTGGTTCTTGATCCGCCCGGCCACCGTGACAAACTTCGGATCATTTGTCAGATCGGGCCGCTCCATCAACCTCGTCAGAATCTCCCACAACTTCGGATTCAGGGCCGCAAGCATCATTCCGCCCGATTTTTTTCCGAACACTCCGTAGGGGGTCAGCATGTTGCTGTGGTTGCCGTTTCGGGTCGGGTCCTCGCCGGCGGACGCCAATTCCAGGCAATCGATCTGCATGGTCATGCATTCGAGAAGCGAGACATCGATAAACTGGCCTTCCCCGGTCCGAAGCCGATGATAAAGGGCGGCCGATATGGCCCCGAAGGCATGGTAGGCCGTGGTATTGTCTGCCACCGCGGGCCCCAGCCGCATGGGGGGGCCGTTGAGAAAACCGTTGATAGCCATGACTCC
>ENA-ORCU01000895-ORCU01000895.1-marine-metagenome-genome-assembly--contig:-NODE-895-length-10026-cov-3.109659_pt1 | contig 10026 bp, 10 predicted proteins | sample MGYA00248631_ERZ508512 | MGnify/ENA primary metagenome ERZ508512 (study PRJEB26183, sample SAMN06268844) | marine metagenome | isolation source: Tt an P1 anaerobic enrichment on pine from sediment taken... | reverse complement strand
TTTCCGGCCCAGAAAGGCATATTCAGTTCAGGGCCTGCCCAAGGCCAGCAGATTGTCGGTCAGTCCCCCTTGGTCGGCTCCGGCCCACCAGTCATACCGCTTAACCTCAAGGATGTTCAGGCTCAGGGAAGAGGCCAGGGCTTTCCAGTCCTTTAGGGAACGGGTCTTTCGCATCACACCACGCTCCTGGGTGGTATCGCCGAAATCACCGCCTATTATAAGAACTCCGCTCTCCTTTAGCAGGGAGGCAAGGTTGTCGATCGCTTTTCGCCATTTTTCATCATCGACGATGTGGAAGACGATGCCGACGGCATTGATGAGGTCGAAACGGTTAACTGAAAGTTCTGCGGGAATCTCTGCCGAGATGTCCCATCGCTGAAGCTGGACGGAAGATCCGAATTTTTTCTGCAGTTTGTCGAGTGGGCCCTGGGCAAAATCGATACCCCAGAGCTGAGCCGGTTCGAAGAAGGTTCGATAGAAGTCGAGCCAGTGGCCGGTGCCGGATCCGATATCGAGAATGTTGCCTCCCTGAACCGGGAGATCATATTTAATCATAATCTCCATGATACCGTTCTCGACCAGATTGTAGTGATATCGTGTCCAGAAGAGAGGCCAGCTCTGGTTGATGAGCTTGCTTTCGGCGTCGGCTTCGGCATGGATGACCTCGTCGAAAAATTTCCCGGGGTTTTCCCGGTATAGCCGATATGCCTCGTCCCGCGTATATTTGTAATCCGACATGCCTAACCTTAAACTTTGAGCGCCATTAAGCACCCCTTGCCCACTTTCCCCGGATCTGTACCGGGGTAAATCCGATAAATGAGCCAACCACCTGGAAATCTTTGACCGCATGGTGATTGATCAGGGTTTCTCCCCGGCTCTCGTCGGTAATCACGAAAGAGAGGGTATAGATACCGGGATTCAGATTCAACTCACCGACATTGACACTGACGGAAAGCATATCCCGATCATTGACAAGGCGGAAATCGCTGTTCAGGGAATATATTTGGGCGACTCCCCGTAGTTCCTTGTCGAAAAACGCGATGTTGATATTTAGAGCTTCAACGGAACGATCGGCCCTCAGGTCCAATTCAATAGTCAGGTCATCGAGATAACTGACGATAAATCTTTCGCCCGCTATTTCGCTATTGCCGCCGGAAAACAGTCTTACCTCCAAAATTTCCGCCCTGCCGCTTCCGGATATGAGGCAGTTTTCACTGGCGAAATTCGAGTAGTACTTTTCGATTCCCTTCGGAACATCCCCCCCTTGGAACTCAGCCTGTCCCTTATTCAGCAACAGAACGTCATCGCAGATCCTGGCTACTTGGGGCATAGTGTGGCTGACAAAAATGACGGCTGCCTTTTTGGATATCCGGTTGATTGCATTGAAACATTTGGAGCGAAATCCAACGTCACCAACGGCAAGGACCTCATCGATTATCAAAATGTCCGGGTCCATCTGTGCCGCCACGGCAAACCCTAACCTTACCTTCATCCCCGAACTGTAATTCTGCACGGGCGAATCAATGAACTCCCCCACCGCGGCGAACTCTACGATCTCATCGAACTTCCGATCTATTTCCCCTTTTGTGAACCCGAGCACCGTCCCATTGACATAAATATTTTCCCTCCCAGTCAGGATCGGATTAAACCCTGCCCCGAGTTCGATCAACGCCCCGACTCTGCCCCTCATGGTAATCCGCCCCCTGTCAGGCTTGATCAGACCATTCAGCATTTTAAGCAGAGTGCTCTTTCCCGCGCCATTGGGGCCAATAAGCCCCAAACATTCACCGCGCTTAAGTTCAAAACCGATATCCTTCACCGCCCAGAACTCGCCGGTTCGCAATTCTCCAGCCCTTCCATGCCGCCGGCCAAGCAGTTCGCTGCCTAAATCTTTAATGCCGTACCACAACGATCGTTTGAGGCTTCGACAAAATTTCTTTGAAACACCTTCTACCTTGATCAATGTCTCACTCATATCAGGCGCTCATGCGTTCAATGAGAATCGGCATCGCCAACCGGTAGATTCCCCATACCACCAGAAGCAAAATCACTGCGGCCACGTTCACCAGCAGGAAATAACCAAGGTAGTCAGGGGTAAAACCTGTCAACCAATCTCGGGTACTGAGAATAACGGGCGTAAGCGGATTAATGGCAAAGAGGGTCGCCGACCATCCCTCTTCCGGCATAGGAAAGACTACCGGTGTGACGAACATCAGGAACTGCATCAGCAGAGGCAGGGCGCGACCTATATCGGAGTAAAGCATGCCAACGGGAGTGATCAGCAGACCCAAAGCGGTTCCGACAAGGACCAGCGAAAGGATTCCAAAAGGAAAGAGCAGCAAACCTCGGCCAGGATGGATTCCAAACCAAACCAAGGCACCCAGCAGCAACACAATCTTGATGACAGCATTGAACAAGGTCTGGTAGATACCGGAGACAATCAGGGCTTCGCGCGGAAAGTTTAGCTTGGTCAAAATCGACTTAGCAGCCTTTGCTTGCTGCAGCGGCGCATTGAGGGCATCCATGAAGATCGCCCAAAGCATGGTTCCGCTAAAGACATAGGCTGGGTATGGCAACACGGTGTCGGAAATTTTGACCACGCCGGAACTATTGAGAAAGATCCAGGCGATTGTATTTGCCATCGGCAGGATAAACGCCCAGAGAATGCCGAGGAAGGCCTGACGGTACTGTGCACTGATGTCGCGTACCGTCAAGCGCCAGGCCAATTCGCGGCCTGCGGCCAGATCACGGAACATGTCGCGTGCCAACCTGAGTGGGCTGGCAAGGGAGGATTCTGGCGTATAAACAGTTACTTGAGGATCTTTCACCGATGATCTTCCGATTGAAATTTTCCCAGCAATATCACGTAAGGGTCACACATCACAGGTAAGAACAAATTTTCCTGTGGCGCGGCAACCAGTCACTTAGGACCCCGGCATTCAGATATTTGTGGCTCTCCCTGTCATCCAGTGTCAAGGTACAATAATCGTTATACAATTCACCCCTTTTGTAGGACTCGTACCAACGGCGCCACTGCCATCCACCTGCCTTTGATGGGTTTTTTTCATATGCCAACCCGCCATTTAAAACCTTACGTTCAAATTGGCCATAACTTCTCAAGGGATAATGGATTATCTGAATATCCAATGATTTTTTTTGCGAAATAGATACATGAGGGTCAACGATTCCATGATTTCCCTGTCCTACTTCCAAATAACCATTTCTGGTTCTATATATAACTTTTCCCGCAGACTTAAAAAGAAAAAGCGATCTATCGAGGCTGTCGACACCATGATTAGTGCTTTGCAAAGGTTTTGTTACGGCATAATAGAGACTCTTAGAAAAAGAATCCATTTCTCCGGTTCGTACAAAAATCATATTATTTACATTTACATCCAACACATCGACTTTGTGTCTATGGGACAACTCGTTTTTTAAAGATCCGCTGCTTGCCCACCAGAACTCATCTGCGTCGCAATGGAAAATGAGGTCGGCATGATATTGGTTACAAGCAATTCGCCCCATCCTGTTTACCCATTCGCACTGAGCAAAATTTTGTTCCTCTTCCCTGATGAGATGAAGGACTCCTTTTTTTTGATATTGTTCGAGGATTTGATACGTACCATCAACAGATCCGTTATCTGTAGCTATGATAAAATCGACGCCATGATCAAGATGATATTCGATATTTGCTCTAACGATATCGGCCTCATCACGCACAAGCAACGTCATGACAAGCCTTTTATTGCCTGGCTTGGCAAAACGGCACCAGTATCTAAAAGATTGTTTGGCAACCTTCTCAGCGAAATTGTGTATATTTTTTTTCATCTTCTTGGGAGTTGAAGGACAGATTTATAGGTTCAAAAATTTCCTAATTCGCAGAGGTTTCGAAATCTTGGTCTAAATTTGTCAGCGGCATACAACGCCGTCCCTGCCTGATCCGCCGGGCGATCTCCACTGATCGCGAGCTGTCCTGAAACGCATGTGATGTTTCTCGATAATTATAAATATAGGTAATGCGATGAATGTGCCGGGAGTGTTCGCCGGCCAATTCGAGCAACGCCAAATACAAGGCCTGGTCATCGGCACACTCCCAATAATCGCCCGTCTGGGGATCGATCATAACACCGTCTGGAAGATGATCGGCCAGCCTTTTCCTGAAGGTGTGCAAATGGCTGGAAATCCAGTCCGGCTGCTCCCGGAAGGAGTTGTTCTTGATCACTTGCCACGGGATCGGACCAGCCCACGGAGCTGGCGGACCATTGTTGAGTCGCAGCGAGTTGTAGGTCATCCACACATCATCAGCGGCATACACACGGTTCAAATAAGCCAAGACCCGAGAGTCAGGAAACCAGTCGTCGCCATTCAACTCAACCACGATATCATCGGCTTCTGCAAGGGATATCCCCCTGAGCGTATTGTGTGTGCCTCCCAGCCGTTTTTTATTGCGGATGAACTCCACGTTGTGGTCAGAGTGGGTAGCCAGCCAGTTACGAACATATTCATCCGTGCCGTCATTCGAAGCATCATCGACAAAAATGTGCCGTACGAGATGTCGAGGGTATTTCTGACAATATACCGAGTCGAGGCAATTTATCGCATATTTCCCGGAATTGCGCTGACATGACACAATCACGAATTTGTGTTGCCGATCTGTCCTTCCCCACCCATACCGAAGGTATTCGACCGCGGTAAGGACTTTGCGCCGCAAGCGCCTGCGAAGGATTCTCACCCCTTCCCTCATCTTCCGAACCTCGCGACACGAGAGACCAGCCAAGAAAAAACGAACCAGGAGTTCATCGCATACAAACGGGGATGATTGCGCACAAGGCGCAGAAACATTAAAAGCTTTTGTCGGGTCGTCAAACTACGGGTCATCGAATCTTTTCGAATTCGATAATAAAAAACGACCTCGGGCAGCCGGACAACTTTGCAGCCACATTCCACAAGCGATATCCAAAAGTCCCAATCTTCCCATCCATGACACATAGCACCTCGGTACCCCCCGACAAGCTCCCAGTCTGAGCGACGGTAAACAGCCGAGGCCACGATCATATTCTCGCAAAGCAGGTGTGACACAGAAAAATCGGGTTGCGACCAAAGGCCGCTACGCTCGCCGAAAAACTCAACACCACCATAGACGATCCCGACTTGGGGATCATCTTCGAGTTCCCGCACGGCAGCTTGAAGATACCCGGGGGCGAGGCGGTCATCGGCATCCAGAGGCAGAATATATTTTCCACAAGCATGACTTATGCCATAGTTCCGAGCGGCCGCCAAACCCCGGTTTGAGGTATGCAATACTTGAATTCCACTTTCCTGCTCCAGTTCTTGCAATACACCGAGAGTTGCCATTTCGGTCGAGCCGTCATTGACGATGATGATCTCGACACCATGCAGTGTCTGCGCCCGAACTGAATCGACCGCCTCGCGCAAGTAAGGCCCAAGGTTGTAACAGGGGATGACTACGCTGACGGGGGGACTTGTTTCCGACATCTCAGCCTCAACCGCAACCGGCTATTCTACTGGTCCTCCAGCGGTGGTAGATCGCATGGCCTGCTCGACTCAAAGGACTGCGCAGATAGCGGCGGCGCACCTGGTATTCCTCTTCGAGTGCTGCCCTTTGATTGGCGCTGGAGAGACTGCCAGCATGAACGCGAAAGTCCACCAGAAGATCATGGAGTTCGATCGGCGGACAAAGCCGGGCGAGCCGAAGCCAGAGGTCGTAGTCCATGGCAAAGCGAAGGTCAGAGTTGAAACAGCCGACCCTGGCAAAGGCCTCCCGGCGGACAAAGGTCGCAGGATGCAGGATGATGTTGTTGCGCAAAAGCCGGCGACGGGAAAAACGGCGCACATCGATGTTTCGGAGCAGAGCACCAGATCCGTCGATCTCCCGGACCCCCCCAGTTAGCCAAAGAGCGTCTGGGTTTGCCGCCATAGCTCTAGCGACACGACGAAGCACGTCGCATCCAAGGTAGCGATCGTCAGCATGCAGGAAGGCGACCACATCACCTGTGGCGCGGGCTAGTCCCTTATTCATCGCGTCAGCTATACCCTGGTCCGGCTCCGACAACCATACGATGCGAGGATCGCATTGTGCGCGCCGGCGGATCAGCTCAATTGTCCCATCGGTGGAACCTCCATCGATGACCAGATATTCGATATCACTCCAATCCATCTCCAGCACACTGGCCATTGCCTCTTCCAAGTGCTTTATGGCGTTGAAGCATACGGTGACGACCGTCATTTTCATAACGGCACCGATGCTTCTGGGGCGAAACGCGGTTCATAACCCGCCAGCAGGCGTGCAGCTACCCAGGCCTGTCTCCAGCGCCCGAGAAACAGGCGAACCAGCAGGGCCGTAAAGACCGAAAGATAGATCGTCGGCAGCGCTTCAGGGAAAAAGCGTCGGGTAAAAAGGAGGCGATTTCGTAGCGCATAATAGTCGCAGGTCGGACTCTTGCGGCGAGGGTCTGAACTGGTTCCGATGCTGCGGCCGATCTTGTGATAGACGCGACTCTCCGGAGCATAGGCGAGTTCAAATCGACCGCGCCCACGCAAAGCCCAATCAGTTTCTTCAAAATAGAGGAAGTAATCTTCACACATCAGCCCAACTGTCTCAAGGAATCCCCGGGAAACCAGGAGAGAGGCCCCTACCACGTAGGTCATCCAGCGCTCGACCCGCTCTCGCTGCGGTGGATCGGACACCGATTGAAGTCTTCCCAAATGCCAGGGCAGACCAATCCAGCGGCAATACCAGCCCCCCGCCCGAGCCTGAATTCGCTCAGGTTCGTCGTAGTGTAATAAGGTTGAGCCAACCATTCCTGCCGCAGGTTTTTCGTCCAAGCGATCCAGCAACCCCTTCAGCGCCTGCGGTTCGACAACCGTATCGTTGTTGAGAAGCCAGACGGCGTCAAAATCGCCGCGCGCCAGGACATACCGCAGACCGACATTGTTACCGCCGGCGAAGCCGAGATTGCCTCCCGTCCGGATCAACACCAAGGGAGGGCCTCCCCCATCCCCTCCAGCCTCAGCCTGACTGCGATCGTATTCGGCAAAAGCCAGAGGCTTGCCCGCCGGTGGCCAGGAAAACTTCCGCAACGGACCCGGAGCAACCCGACTGTCAAAGCGCCCCTCGGCCCAGGCCCGCAATCTTTCAACGGAATTATCAGTTGAGGCATTGTCGCAAACGATCAGTCGCAGATCAACACCTCGGCAGCGCATGAGGCTTTCGAGGCACTCGATGGTGTCCCCCCAGCCGTTCCAGTTGATAATCAGGACATAGACACGCTTCATCGGTAAACACTTACTCCCACCAGCACTACCCAGAGAAGGCCGATGATCAGCAGTGAGCCATCCAGTACCAAGGCATCGGTCGGATCTCCCTCCCCTCCCGACTTGATCCGCAGCAGGTAGCGCAACAGGCCAAACAGACAGAGGGGAACGGTATAGACCAGCGGCGGCCTGGAAATGGCGTAAATGGCGTAGGTCACAAGAACCGATGCCCCCGAGAGATAGAGCGCGCTCTCAAGAAAACCATCAGGATACTCATCCAGTGTCCGTCGGTGCTCGCCAGCCGCTTCTCCCAGGCTGCGCCGCTCACTGTATCTCTTTCCGACGCTGAGGAAGATGGAGAGCAGGAAAACCGTCAGAAACAACCAGTCGGAGATATAAACGTCAAAAGCTGCCCCACCGCCGTACAGGCGCAGAACGAAACCCAGCGAGATGCAGAATATATCGACGACAGCCACGTGCTTGAGCTTAAGCGAGTAGGCAGTTGATACAATCAGGTAGATTGCAACATAGATTAGAAATAGGGGCGAAACCCGCCATGCCAGCAGGGCCGCACTAACCAACAGCAGTGCGGCAAGGAAAAAAGCCGAAGCGGGAGAAACTGCTCCGCTGGGAAGTGGCCGCAAACATTTACGCGGATGCCGGGCGTCACTCTCCCGGTCGATTACGTCGTTGAAGATGTAGGTGGCACTGGAGGCACAACAGAAAGCAAGGAATGGAACGGCACCCCTAAGCGCCGTACCTGGATTCAGAAGAGCGCCGCTCAAAAAGGGTGGAAAAAAAACCATGAGGTTTTTCAGCCACTGATGAGGCCGAAGCAACTTAAGATAGAGCGGAAAGGTCATTCAGCCAAATCCCTGGCCAGCTTTGCGGATGGCTCGTAGTATAGGGAGTCACGCCTAAATCGTTTGGCCGCTTCGGAAAAGGCGCGCTTAGCCTCGGTCCTGTCGTTCAAAATCAGATGAACCCGACCGATGCGATAATAAGTAAAGCCATTCGGCCATTTATGGCACAGTCGCTCAAGCCACCCCAGAATATCCTCATAATAGGAACGTTTCAAGGTTTCGTCCCCGATTTTGCTCAGGTGGTCGGTAGTCATTTTGATCAATGTTTCAAGAATCTGGACTTCCTGAACTTCCGATTTATCAAGGAGACGAAGAAGATGCGCCCGTGCAGTTTCATAATCCCCGGCTTCCCAATAGGCAGCAGCACGGTTAATCGCTGCGGGATCGCTGTCGGGCATGACGTTTTCTGCCAGGAGTTGCCTGGCCTCGTCCACTCGGCCGTGTTCATAAAAAGCCAGGGCCAGCTGGTTTTTGGCAGGAGCAAAGTCAGGCGACTGGCGAACCGCATCCTGATACAGGGTCAGATTATCCTGCCAGACGATATTCCGGCATGCGGTTGCCCAAGCGCTGCCCCCGAGCAAAAGAGGTACGACTGCCATGGCGACACGCCGTCTAGCCGGAATTGTCAGCCGGGTACCGACCGCATAAACCATACCGATCACGAACGTCCCACAAGGTATATACATATACCGTTCGGCGATTGGAGTCCATGCGAGTTTCGTAAAAACAACCAACAGCGCCGAAACCCCGATCGAAGCGGTGAGCAGGAACAGCCACCCTCCCAGCCGGCGGCGCCAGACAAGAATCGACAAAACAATGGCCAGAACGAGGCCGGGGATGAGATAAAATGCCTCGAGACGATGGATGGCGAAATTCAACGGCAGCGGTTGTAACAATTTGACGGCGTAAAACCCACTTGCCTTTAGGCTAGTCAAAAGGGCATCGAACCAAGGAAAGGCGTCGACGACACCTGCCGGTACCGATCCGTCTCCAGCAGTGCCAGTCATACCCATGGTTTGAGCTGCCAACTTGGCAGTATGCGTCATCCCACGATCGGTGTGGAAAGCTCCGTGGCGCAAGACGAAATAAGTCGTTACTGCTGTGCCGTACAGGGCGAGCAGCACCCAGCGAAACGGCCAGCCTGGATGATCGGCATCAAGGTAACACAGAAGAAGAAGAAAACAGACGCCAGGGACGAGGAAAAGCGTGGTCTCCTTGCACAATGCTCCTCCAAGCAAAGCGGCTGCTGCAGCTACCCCCCAAAACAGACTACGCCGGTCAAGAGACTGGAGCAAAGCATAAAGCGAAGCGAAGACAAAAGTTCCCGCCAGCAGGTCGGTACGGGCAGCGATCCAGTTGACCGCCTCGGTATTGATCGGGTGTAAAGCGAAAAATAGAGCCGCAACAAGCGGTAGCCATTCGGAAGGGCTCCGGATGAACATGCCAAAACGACGGGCAAGCATCCAGACAAGGATCACATTGAATGTATGAACAAGCACGTTGACCAGGTGCATGAAGCTCTCCTGGAGCCCGCCGAAGTACTTGTCCATCTCGAAGGTCAGAGTCAGCAAGGGCCGGTAGTAGTCGTAAGTGCCGCCCGGCCTAAAATGGCGCGACCAGGAGAAACCCTCCTGGTTTAGCAGGTTGTCGACCATTATCTGATCGTCGAGAGAATTGAGTGGAGCAAACAGGGTGGGATAGTAGACGCCCAGTGTTACAAAAAGCAACAAAAGAATCTGAAAGGCAGGTGAAAGCTTAAACCTCATTCGGCCTCACGCTGGACGATGTCGCTGGACGATATCGAGAAAAAACTTTTCGAGATTGCGACGGCGGGGCTCCATTAACTGCACCTCGCCACCGTCGCGGGCAATCTCAGCCATGAAGCGGG
>ENA-ORCU01000894-ORCU01000894.1-marine-metagenome-genome-assembly--contig:-NODE-894-length-10028-cov-3.387800_pt1 | contig 10028 bp, 6 predicted proteins | sample MGYA00248631_ERZ508512 | MGnify/ENA primary metagenome ERZ508512 (study PRJEB26183, sample SAMN06268844) | marine metagenome | isolation source: Tt an P1 anaerobic enrichment on pine from sediment taken... | reverse complement strand
CGCCTATAGAAATTCTGAAGGAAAGACCGGTGACTTTTAATCAAGTACTTGCGTGCAAGACCAACTATCGCAAATTGCGCGACACAATCATTGTGGACGGGAAAGGATCTAAGCAGCCATTCTGTCTGAAAACAACGGGAGGAACAAAAATGTTGGCTTAGTTGGTCCTGGTGATGGAAATTCCGCTTATAGGAACTTGCTTGCTATGCGTCTAAATTTACTAAGACGGTTTTAACGTGTCAATAATCATGCCGGAACAGAATGCTATATGGATTGAAATTGGGGTGAAAACTGCAGCAATGGCAATATGCCAAACCTATAATGCGCATTTTGCCCCCAAATGAAGGACAATATCGGCCTCAAAATAGGTGGCATGTTAAAAGTATTTATTTTTAGATAATAAGTTAGCTTGGTCCGGCCCCAAATCAATTTTTTATTGGGGAATTACATGCTGGAGGAATCAAACATAACTAAACTGGCTATATAACGACCCCGAATTTCATATGATTCCGCAAACGGGAATTGAGCTGAACTACCTTCCCGGCAATTCCGTTCCGCGGTTCATGATCTCCACATAGCCAGCGTAGCTGAACAGGCGGTTTCGTTTCTGGGCGGTGAGTTCCTTCACGATGCCGAGTTGCTCCAGATGGCCGAGCGCCTTATTGACGGTGGCCGGAGTGATGCCGGTTTCCTCAACCAGCCAGCCCGAGGTGGCAATAGGATGCTTCAGCAGTGCCCGGTGAACCTGCAGGGTGGATGCCGCCGCCCGGCCGAGGCCGCTGATTTTGTCCCGGTCCCGGTTCGACAGCTCGAGAAGCTGCTGTGCCGTTTCCACCGCCTGGGTGGCGGTGACAATCACAGCCTCTGCGAAAAAATCCAGCCAGGCTTCCCAGTCGCCGGTCAGGCGCACGTTGTTCAGCTGTTCGTAGTAATATTGGCGGTGTGTCTTGAAGTAGAGGCTGAGGTAGAGCATCGGTTCCCGCAACACATTCTGCTCACACAAAAGCAGGGTGATCAGCAGACGGCCCAGACGTCCGTTACCGTCTAGGAACGGGTGGATCGTCTCGAACTGTACATGAGCCAGCGCCGCCTTGAGTAGAACCGGGGTCGGTTCAGGCTGATCGTGCAGGAACAACTCGAGTTTGCTCATGCATCCCGGCACCTCCTCGGCCGGAGGCGGTACGAAGGCCGCGTTGCCCGGCCGGGTGCCCCCGATCCAGTTCTGACTGCGCCGGAATTCGCCCGGGGTCTGATCATTGCCACGGCCCTTGGTCAGTAGCACGCCGTGGATCTCCCGGAACAGCCGCAGCGACAGCGGCAGTCCTTCTTTCAATAGGCGAAGGCCATGCTCGAGCGCGGCCACGTAGTTGCTGACCTCCCGCACGTCATCCAGCGGCACGCCGGGTTCCTGATCCAGTTCGAATAACAGCAGGTCCGACAGCGACGACTGAGTTCCCTCAATCATGGAGGAGAGCACCGCCTCCTTGCGGACGTACATATAGAGGAACACTGAGGTGTCCGGCAGCAGAGTCGAGACGCTGTCCAGCCGACCGAGCGCCAGCAGCGCCTGATCAAACTTGCTGCGCAACTCCGGGGTCCAGTTGATGGGTGGCTGCGGCGGCAACGGCGCAGGCACGAAGGCTTGAGCCTTTTCAACCACTGTGGATATGGTCGCGTATTTGCCTTGGAGCTGTCGCTTCATCTTGCCTGCCTCGAATCTAAAATAAGGTTCTTCTTTATTTTATTTTTAGAACGTATCCTAAAATAAAAGATTGGAGAGGAAAAAGCAAGTGGTTGCGAATACGTACTCGTTGAAACATATCCGCTACAATTCGGTTTTTTTTGATATCAAACTCAGCGGCACCTTGAAGACAACGATTATGTGGAGCAGGTACTTGCGGTAGCGGGGGAGCAGCTTGAGCGGAAATATCAGCTTCAGGCTCGGGGTATCGATGAGAATCCGCTGATCGAGATCGTCGCCAGGGTGACGGACGTTAAGCCGTTGCAGGTATGCTCGGCTGGCAAGGAGCGGGTTCGGTTTCGTGCCGGGAACCGTTTCTGCTACTGGGCGGTTCGGGATCTGGGGGTGACCATGACTGCCCGCTCCGGGAAGCTGTATCTCTCACCAGTCGGCGTCAGCCTGGCGGTTAAGCGCGGCGAAGAAATCGCCCGATAGGACGGATTTAAAAGGTCAATTGAAAAAAGGAAAGTCTGGAAACTAAGAGTACAGCCGTACTATGTGCAGGATAAATGGGAAATGGAGGAAAAAAATTATTTAAGATGCGACTCCACGCAGTCCCACATAGTCCCGTTGCCTCGCCTTAGAGTTGAATTTTATCGGTGGGGTACCGGGTGCTTTATGAAATGTGTGGGTTTGTGCCCCAGCGCTTTAATGGGTGCACACAGAATTTCAATTTAAAAGATCTGACCTCCGACGTTTTGGGGTTCCCTCACGGACCCAGAGACCGGAGATGTTTGGAAGGGAAGGCACCGAAGCCTACTATAAGCAGGATAAATGGGAAAGGGAGGGACGCATATTTGCTCCTCCCCCTTCATGGGGGAGGCCGGGTGGGGGTGAAAACTCAGAATAGGAGCAGTAACCATTTTTCGGTTATAGTTCCCGGAAAATTGGCCATCGATTCCCTTCGACTCTTCGTCGAACTCAGGCTCAGGGTAAGCGGGGAATATTGTCCTCAATGCCGTTCATCCTGAGTCTTGCCCTGAGCCTGTCGAAGGGTCGGAGAAGAATCGAAGGATCAGCTGAGGACCGGGCAAACTGAAGTATTTCAATCCAGTCTCCGGCACTCATTGCCTCGTCTTGGAATTGAATTTTATCGGTAGGATACCGGGGGCTTTCTGAAATATGTAGGTTTGTGACCCCGCCCTTTAATGGGTGCTGTTATTTTATAAAAGCTGTTATCCGATACTTTCACTTATCACCACCTTTGCCGCCGCCCTTGCCTCCACCTTTATCACCACCCTTGCCGCCGCCCTTGCCTCCACCTTTATCACCACCCTTGCCGCCGCCCTTGCCTCCACCTTTATCACCGCCCTTGCCGCTGCCTTTGCCACCACCTTTATCACCGCCCTTGCCGCCTCCCTTATCACCGCCACTGGAACCGCCGTCATCGGAATCACCTTCGCCGGAATCACCTTCGCCGGAATCACCTTCGCCGGAATCACCATCACCGGAATCACCATCACCGGAATCGCCGTCATCGGAATCACCTTCGCCGGAATTACCATCACCGGAATTACCATCACCGGAATTACCATCACCGGAATTACCTTCACCGGAATCGCCTTCGCCGGAACCGCCGTCATCGGAATCACCTACACCGGAATCACCTTCACGGGAATCGCCACCATCGGAACCACCACCACTGGAATCGCCGCCGCCGTCACCACCTCGACCGCCAGCTCTATAACCTCTGCTGCCAGGATCTCTACCGCTGCCGATGGCTTCTTTCGTATATTTCAAGCTTGTGCTGAGGCCTTTCTGCTTCTTGGTTGCGGAATCAGTAATGGCAATGGCAAGCTTTTCCCCGGAGAAGATTGGCATTTTATCCGATCCGACTTCGAGCACCATTGTGCCGCCACCGAGAACGCCGATTTCAGTTACATCTTTGACCGCACGCACATAACCCTTTAATTTGCCGCTGGTCACATAAATATTGCCGATAGTCGCTTTTTCGACGGGCGTATCGAAATGCAACGGTCGGGAGGATTGATTCAGTGAATAATAAACGGTTCCCTGTTGAACCTTTAAATCGTGATGATTTTTCATCGGGCTGACGGAAAATGCGGTCTTGGGCTCTATCTCCATATTCACGTCGTCCAACTGGACAGCACACTTCGCCTCACAACGTAATAAGAAACCTTCGGGAAGCAGGGCTTCCTGATTGAATTCACCGATCACATTGCCGCGTTCGATTATAGAAACCTTGCCTGTAGGGACTATTCTCGCAGCAGATCCTGCATTCGCAAAAGCAAAAAATATAACAACAAAAATAACGTTAATTATCATGGAATTTTTGTTTTTTCTCAGCATATAAACCTCCTCCGTATACAGTAAAAATTATCAAATGACTCATTTTAGAGTATGAAGGCAGATTTATGATGGAGTGCATTTCAAGGTACAATGAGTTCAATTTCAACTCGTCGATTTAAACGTCTCCCCTCTGCACTATTATTACTGACCAGGAAGTTTTGAGCCCCATGACCAAAAGCCATCATTCGGGAAGGGTTAATCCCCTTGCCGGAGAGATAGCTCTTAACTGAATAGGCCCTGACCTCAGAGACCATTCGGTTAATAGAAGGGTCACCACTTGAATCCGAATAACCATTCAGCGTTAACTTGGCGTCTGCGTTATTTGTCAGAATTTTATAAATTTGATCGAGTTTTTCTATGGCTTTGGTTGAAAGTTCATTCGAATTTTGCGCAAAAAATATATAAAAGTGAGAGTCAGTGAGCACTTGAGCTGTTTTTAAGCGCATCGTTTCCAATTCAAGTAAGTTGTGATCCGTGCTGGTCTCGACAGGAGCAGTTGTCAATTTCGAATTTTCAGAAACATCTTCCTGACTGTCTACAGTTTCATCCACTCTTTCTCTGGATGGTCGAAGATTTTTTTTAGCAAGATTAATTGAAGATAGTTTATTCTCAGTAGTGCTATCACTCAGCGCTTCATTTTTCAGAGATACTCCCTCAGGTGTAGCTTTGATTTCTTGCCCTTTTTCTGCATTTTTCGAGTTGGGATCTTGTATTGATTCGTCAAAAAGGTTTTTCCAATACACAAGCCCGATTTTATTCGTAACTGGAAAATATGATAATTCCTTTGATTCTTTGCTTTCTCCTGACTGGTTGACCACAGTTATGACAAAATAATAAGTCTTTCCAGGTTCTAATTGCTTGATTCTAAATGGGTTTGTAATATTGGAAATTTTATAACCGCTGAGTTTCGTGACTCCTGGTGAATCAGACACATAGACATTATATGAGTTGGCACTTGGAATATCATTCCATAATAAAGTTACATCACCATTTATCACGGCACTTTCTGAAGTAATATTCTTTGAATTTTGATGGCAGCCAAACAAAGACGTTATTACCCAAAGAAAGAATAGGAAGTAAAATATATTTATCATTCTGAGATGATAAATTTTTAAACCAATAAAAATCATATCCCACGATTTTTGTTTGTTTCTACTATTTATCCGCCGGATTTGAGTCGTATAACAGTGTTGATAATAGTATTTAACACGGCCAGGAATTTTTCAGGAAATTTATGATTATAGTCGTATGAGTCGCTGAAAATAACAAAAGGCTGTGCCAAGGTTTACCGGCGCAGCCCACGGGAAATTGATAATCTGGGCAGGAGTAGGATTCGATGGAGCTATTAAAAAACTAACATTATGAGTTCTAAGGCGTCAATAGATAATATTCTATGAGATTTAAAAGGGTTAGCTGGGTGATGACACGTTGAGACTTTTCCGGGATTTTATGTTTAATGGAACCCGGTGCTGGCAGTTTTTTGTCAAGTCTGCCTTTGCAGTTGCCTTTTCCATGATTTATGCAGGTATTTTTTGACATTTTTTCTAAGTAACATGGAAAACTTAAAACTGGTAATAAATATGCCTGCAAATACAAAGATCGTTCCGCTCAAATGGTAGTGCATCAATTTTTCATCCAGAAAAAGAACCGCCAGAATTGTGCTGAACACCGGCATGAGATGAATAAAAGGTCCGGCCTTATTTGCTCCCAATTTTTTTATGGCCCCATTCCATAAGAGGAATCCAAGCACCGAGGCAAACAGGGCAACATAACCAATGGTCATCACATTGGGCACTGTTATGGGAAATGTTTTTCCCTGGGAAATGTCATAGAGAAACAAGGGAACCAGGGCAAATACTCCCACAATATTGATGCTAACCAGATAGGATATCTGGTGCAACTCCTTTGGCGCCTTTTTTAGATTGACCGAATAGATAGCCCACAGCAGGGCTGCAAACAGGACAATGATATCTCCTCGGTTGAATTCCATGGCAAGAAGGATGTCCAGGTTCCCCTTGGATATCAGATAAAGAACACCAAAGAAGGAAAGCAGGATCCCCATTGACTGGAAACCTGTCAGCCTTTCCCCATATACCGCCCATGAAATCACCGCTATCATGACGGGGGTTGCAGAATTGACCAGAGTGGCATTGATGGCGGTTGTTGACTGCAGGGCTATATAAATCAGGGTGTTAAAGAAAGTAATGCTGACAATCCCTTGGAAAAAAATGAATTTCAGGTTCTTCTGAATGATTTTCCGATCCTGTTTTAATTGTTTCAGGGCAAATGGTAAAAGGATCAATAGGGCCATGGCCCATCTCCAGAAAGACAGGCTGAAGGGAGCTATTTCAGCGTTCATTCCCCGGCTCAGGACAAAATTTCCCGACCAAAATAATTCGCTTAATATCAACATAAGGTATGGCATAATTCTTCTTTAAAAATCCTCGGCTTAATCTATATATTTCACTATCCATGGCCCTGGGGTGCAATATCGTTTGTTGGAATGGCCCCTTGGCGGAATATGATTGATTACTCAACCGTCATGCAAAAAGTTGATTTTTAGCTTTTCATGTCCCGGTGCCTGTTTGCAGCATCCTTGATCAGGGGTAAAAGTTCCCGGCCTTCCCTGCCGGAAAGTGTCACCCATTCCTCTTCAATGACTTTCAGTTTTTTCCGGGCTTCAACTATGGCGGCAGGGTCCAGTTCACTTCTTTTGACGCTGGCCAGATCAACCGCATCGGCACTTAAGGCATATCCAGCCTGGGTCGACTGGTTGACCATCTGCTGAAGTTCCAGGCCGACTTCCTGGAAAATTTTCTGAAGGTCTTCGGGAAGTTTGGCAAAAAATTTTTCATTGACCACGGTCACTGAACTCCTGGTGGGGGAAATCGGTATCCGGGTAAAGTATTTGGCGACCTTGGCCAGGCCGATGGAGTACCCATAACCCATGGGCTGGAGCGCTGCATCAATTGCGCCGGTCATCAGTGCCGGTGCGGCTTTGGAACCGGGCATGTTGACCGTTCTGGCGCCCAGGGCCCTCATTCCCCTGGTGGGAAGATACCCGGGGGTCCAAATTTTAAGCCCTTTAATATCATCCAAAGTCTTTATTTCTTTTTTACTCCAGATGCCGTTACAGGAATCCCATTGGGTGACAAACCAGAATTTCAGGCCGATTTTGCCCATGGTCTTGTCATAACAGGCCCTGACGTTGGGGTCATTGTAGATGTCCAGTTCTTCATTGACCCCGGTCATGGGATTCATATTGACGATTCCGGGGATTTCACCCCAGTTCCATAAGGGGTAGATGCCTGAATGATACACCATGTGAAGATCACCGGCATCGGCTTTTCCCCGGGCAACATCCTGGATGATATCTGTTCCGGGAAACCTGCGGGAGAGGCTTTCCATTTTAAGGCGGCCGTTGCTTCTTTCATGAATCATTTTTTCCATCTCACCGCCTGGACGATAAATTTGAGATGCCCGGGATTTCGGCCCCCACATATCGTTCCAGGCAAACCGAATGGTATAAACTTTTTCATCTGCTGAAAAAGTTGGAGCAGCAAAAAATAACCCCATAGCCATCGTCAAAAAAATTAACATTCCTGTGGCTTTCATCTGAATATTCCTTTTGTTGTTCTCATTTTGATTGCTTTTAATCCTCTGAATACACAACCTTTTTTGATGCTGAAAATACGGCAAAGATAGGGCGTGTTGAATGGACAAAATTATAAAAAAGATGGATAAAACTGGATTTAAGGCTTATTGCTATGTGATTTTTCGTCAGGATTGATTCAAGATTATAGGAAAATTATGGGGGATTATATGATAAACAAAAGAGTCCACAGTGCCGGGATTGTTGACCCGGACCTGCTCTGTATGAGACCCGTTGGTCTGCGCACCTTTGATTCTGACTTCCTGGCCATTACCATTTCAGGCGAAGCCCTTTTCATATTCGAGGAAAAAGGGTTGAGTACCGTGATAAAGCAGATATCCATGGTTTATGTGCCGGAAGGAAAACAGCACCTATACGATCCCCGTGACCGCAAAACCTGGAAAAATTACTGGGTCCTGTTCAAGCACGATGCGGTAAAAAATGGATTTAAGAACCTTTTACCGACCCCCGGGGTTACGCGTTTAAATGATTTCGGTCCCTTGGAAAAGCACTGGAAGCAACTGGTTCTATGTACCCTTGAAAATAATGAATCCGCCGATGAACATGCCTTCTGCCTTTTACACAATATCCTTTATGACATAAGCAGACTGGTCGTCACATCGGATCTGAATAAAAAATCATCTTCCGTTCAATATGCCCTTGATGCCATGCACAACAACCTGCGTGAAGCAGAGCTGGATTTTGAAAATATTGCCGCCGGTCATGGAATCTGTGTGAATACCCTTAGAAAAAAGTTCAAGCGGGAAACCCACCTGTCTTTGCATCAATACTTTATTGGGCTAAAAATAAATGCAGCCAAGATCATGCTGTCCAATCTGTCTTATAATATTTTTGATATCGCAGGTTTTCTAGGTTTTGAAGACCCCTACTATTTTTCCAGGCTCTTTAAAAGCAAGACAGGCCTCTCGCCCAAAAAATACCGGGAATCCCTGAAAAAGGGTTTTGATTCCAATGCATCAATGCTGTGATCTCAGAAGGGTAGGAATTTCTTTTTTGTCAAGGAGAGTATTAAAAATTGTTAGACTCCCGAAATATGGCCCAACCGAGCAAGGACACAACATGTGATTTTGATCGACTGATGGATTTGTTGGGATTTGAAAACCATGATGATTTAAAAGCAGTTCACTGCAAATGGGTGGAAAGCGCATTGCAGCCTGATAATATGGCCGGGTGGGGGTGAAACGTCAAAATAGAGCAATAACCATTTTTCGTTTATACTTCCGGGTTATCGTATCGAAACGTTGTTGTGAAAAATGCTATAAGCCGGGACGGTTTACAAGGCATCGGGAAATTGGTAGGTTGATGAGCGATGTCTATAGCAAGGTTGGGTTATCAACTCAGGAAAATAAGGACTGATAATCAGACCAAGTCTCTTGGAATGACATGGTCCCAGTTTTCGGAGTAAATGCGCTTGTCCCCCTCATATGCATCGAGTTCTGCACGGAGATTAAAGGTTCTCTTGGTGGAGGTTAAAACCGTGCGGGTTACGGTGCGAATGGACCACTCCCCCCTGCGGAAACTCCTCTCACAGAGAGTTTCACCTTTCACGGAATTGAAGTCATCCCCTTGATAGGTATACCATTCTTTGGCCGAGCGGCCGATGGCCAGATCGATATCTTTAATATACTTGACACCTTGATCATTGACCACCTCCAATTTGGATATGTCTTCGGCCAAGTCGCGTGTTACCCGCCAGTTGTGATATTCCGGTTGAAGTATTTTTACTCGTAACGGCGGGGCGGCTTCCGGTTCTGCAAAGGGACGCAGGTTGTTATCTTCCGATCGGGGGAGGCGAACCGGCAGGCAAAGACTGCTTATGCCCGTGCAGACCAGCACGCTGACCGGTTCCGGTGCAGGCCACGCCATTGGCCAGTAGGACGTAGCGACGGCCACACGGATTTGGTGACCGGCGGGAATCTTTTGGGCTACGTAATTCAGCCTTATGGTAACCCGATAGCGTTTACCCGGCTTAAGGGGTTTGGGATTCTCATGACTGTTGCGATGGGTCAAATTCAATAGACCGTAAGTAAACCGGGTGGCTTTGTTGTCCGGTGCGATATCCGAGAGGCGCACATTGATCATGCCAACGGCTTTGTCGGCTTCAATCTCCAGCACCACCTCCGGCGCACCGAGTATTTCCAGGGGTTCGGCTAACGGTGCACTGTCAAATACGATGGCGCCACCGTCTTCCTGCCGCTGGTCATAGGGCATATCCGGTGCCGAGGCATAGGAGCACCATTTGCCCGCAAAAAGCCCGAGGCCGAGAGGAGACTGCAACCGCCGGCACCATTTTTCGGGTTTATC
>ENA-ORCU01000893-ORCU01000893.1-marine-metagenome-genome-assembly--contig:-NODE-893-length-10029-cov-2.821141_pt1 | contig 10029 bp, 6 predicted proteins | sample MGYA00248631_ERZ508512 | MGnify/ENA primary metagenome ERZ508512 (study PRJEB26183, sample SAMN06268844) | marine metagenome | isolation source: Tt an P1 anaerobic enrichment on pine from sediment taken... | reverse complement strand
GATAATGGAAAACGGTTGGGTGATAAGGTCCAGCCAGACCTGTCCGTCATCGCTTCCGGCGGAGCTGTTCCAACTGCGGAACGGCCGGTCGAGAATCGGATCAAAACCGATGAGAAAAAACGGCTCATGGCGTGAATCCGCGGGGCGGATGCAGGCGGACATGACCGGCGAGGCGTGCTCCACCAGCGGATGAGAAAGCAACGGGCCAATCAGGCTCTCCGGCACCCGGCCGCCGGGCCGCGCCACAACGGCATCGCTGCGGCCGCCGAGCAATTGGACGCTGCGGGAAAACGAATCCAGCGTGGCATGAATGGACAACCGGACACTGGTGAACACCGCTGCGCCCATGGCGATTCCCAGCAGCACGGTCAGCGCCCGACCGCGATTTTGCTTCAGGTGCCGGGCGCTGAACCAGACAAACAGTCTGAAAAATGTAATCAAATATCGCATGCGAGACCGGAGATACTCCCGTCCTTCAGGCAGATGGTTCTGGTGGCAAATGAATCGGCAAGGGTGCTGTGGGTGGCCACAATGACGGTTCGACCCCAGCGTCGGTTCAAATCCGAGAGAATCCGGATAACGATTTCACCGTTGCGGCTGTCCAGGTTCCCGGTCGGTTCATCGGCGAGGATCACCTCCGGATCGTTGATCAGGGAACGGGCGATGGCGGTTCGCTGCATCTCACCGCCGGAAAGCTGGGCCGGCAGATGCGCAATCCGATCGGTCATATCCATCCAGCCAAGAAGCTCTTCAGCCCTTTTTCGGACACTGGCAAAGGGTTTTCCGGCCAGAAGCGCCGGCAGGCATACATTCTCAATTACATTCAAGGTGGGCAGCAGATTGAACGACTGGAACACCATGCCCACCACATCGCGACGAAACCGCGTCAACTCTTCGGCTGAACTGTTGTCCAGATCCCGCCCTGCCACCTTCAGTTCCCCGGCGGTCGGGCTGTCCAGTCCGGCCAGAATTGACAACAGGGTACTTTTTCCGGATCCGCTGTTGCCTTTGAGCACCACCATCTCACCGGGGAAAATAATCAGATCAATGCCGTTCAGGGCAACCACATCGGCAGTACCCATTGAATATACGCGGGTAAGCTTTTGAGCCCATATGACCGGTTGTTCAATGCGTGATGTTTTCATACACTCGAATAAGCACCCTCCCATTACAGCGGATAGACCGAACAAAAATACGACAATATTTTGTCGATGCCACTGCCCCCAGAAGCTTCAGGATCATCGGAATTCTTTTCCGGCCTCGAGCCGGTCGACTTTTCGAAGGTAGGCATCCACATCGAACTTCCGCTCGAGACCCGATGCGGCCATGTAGCGAATCTTTCCGAAAATCGGGCGTTCTTTCCAGGCCCGATCGTGAAGCCCGAACACCCAGGCCACGCCAGCATAGGAATTGGGGTCCCGCCCGTCAATGAAATAGGTATTGTTCAGTTTAAGGGTCGTCCGAAACCCCTGCTCCGGGGTTTCGGACCACTCCAGGATTTTCTTTCCCCAATACATCCGCATGTAATTGTGAAGGAAACCGGTGGACTTCATCTCCCGCATGGCGGCGTTCCAGTAGGCGTCGTGCGTATCGGCGGCTTCCAGTGCTCTCATGGGGTACAGGTAACTCCGCCGGTCAGTTTTGTGCTCGGCAAGGGTGGTTTTCGCCCATCCGGGAAGTGCCTCGAACCCGTCGTAGTTCGGCGTGTACTCAACAAAGTTGACGGCAAGCTCGCGCCGGACAACCAACTCCTCCAGAAACGCCTCCCGTTCGTCGTTCGGGACCGCCTGGTGCCGCTGCAGCTTCAAGGCCAGATAATTCGGGGAAATCTGGCCAAAATGAAGATACGGGCTCATGGTCGACACATCATCCGTCTGTGGCTGGTTGCTGTGCGCTGAATAGTGGCCGACACGCTGAGCGAGAAACCGGTCAAAACGTTTGATGGCCTCGGAAGTTCCGCCGACAAAACCGCCGGGCACCGGTTTGACGGCCCTGTTGATCGAAAGCTGCTCTAAAACATCCGCCGGGTGGTCGATGGGCATGCCGGCAATGGGAAACTCAAGCGTCGACACCCGAGGCCGTCGGCCCCGAAGTTCGACCAGACATGCCTGCAGGTGGCGGTGAATCTTCGGCCGAATCGTGCGTGCTGCGTACTCCGCTTTCCCGGATACCCGGAACACAGGGACCACGACATCGCTTTCCACCTGGACCACCCGGCACCGGGCAGAGGCGGCGACCTGGCGGCGCCACTGTTTCTGATGCCGGAGATACCCTCGATCACACACGATGATCGATGCCTGTTGTCCCAATTCCAGTGCAATATCCGAAGGATTTCCGCGGCGAACCACCATCCGGATTCCTCTTTTTTTAAGGCGCCCCTCCGTATCCCGAAGCCCCTGAAGCATAAAGAGGTAATGTCTGGCGTTGGCCTCCGGATAGTTGTCCATGAGCCCGAAACCGACAACCACCCCCTGCCCTATAGAATTGGCTTCATCGATGGCATATTCCAGCGCGTGGTTGAATGCCGCTCGCTGGGATTGCTGCATCCAGTAAAGCACGTAACGCCCGGAGCGTACCGGGCGATCGTTCAGGACCTGTATTCGCTGGTCAAATGCGCGGTTGTTTATCATCGGACCAACTCCCCATCGGCGAAGATAGATTTTCAATACAATGATTTAATCCCCTCTTCATGTACCGGTCAAGAACAACCATGCCGCGGAATAATCACCAAGAGCCTGTTTGAAAACCGGGGGATTGAATCGAAAATTTTCATTTCGGCAAAGACAATTATGCAACAACCCATCTATTGTGGACAACCTGCCAAAAAACGTGTATGAGTCATACCCGGAACAACCCGTCTGACAGATATCTTCCTCTTATCTACCTGTTTTTCTTTATTATGACATCGCCACCAGCGGAGAGACGGAATGGATACTTACATCCGCTTTGTAATCAGACATCCGGTTTCGGTCCTGGCAGTTATCCTTCTGATCACCATCCTGCTGGGAATCGGCATGTTCAATCTGGCCTTCGACAACTCCATCGAATCGTTCCTGCCTCGCCAGGACCCTGAATATCTCATCTACAATCAGACCCGAGATCGTTACGGTGACAATGATCGATTCATGCTGATGGGCATCTCCCACGATCGATTGTGGACTCCTGAAATTTTACACCGGATCGATGAACTCGTAACCGACCTGGAAGAGTACAAAGAAATCAACCGGCCCCGGGAATCCCGCCGACTGGCCAGGTTGGCCGACCTTGGTGTTTCCGGCTCAGTGACGGCCAGGGAACTCATTGAAGCCTTTCATGATGACCCGCCGTTTTTCCGGTTTCTACAACGCCATCTTGGCCCACCCCCTCCGGCAGGTGCTCACTTAAGTCGCCATGAATTGAAAAAAATTTCTGAAGCGGCACAACATGCCGCCCATCTCAAGGAATGTCGCCTTCTTGATTCGGTAATCTCACCATTTACGGTACAGGACATCGTGGGCAAAGATAATTTACTGGAAACGATCAACCTGATTCCCCAGGACAATGCGGGAAATCGGATAATTCCCCTCACAGGAGAGGACATCGAGCGGTTTCGGGAAAGACTTCGCCGCAATCCGTCCTTTGAAAATGGGCTTTATTCACGTGACGCGGCTACGGGCAACATCAGCGACCTGGCCGTCATGGTCAAATTTGCAGACATCGAAAACCGGGATGCCATCGTCAGGGAGGTTCTCGATATTGTATCCAGCTACCCGGACCTGTCCATCACCCCGGCAGGAGTGCCATATGTCAATTACTGGTTCAACACCTACATCCAGGAGGACCTTTACACCTTAGTTCCGCTTGTGCTGTTCATGGTAGTCGCGGTCTTCTATTTTAACTTCCGCTCGTTGCGTGGCGTTTTTCTCCCCCTGTTGACCCTGGGCATGGCCGAATGCTGGATTCTGGGTCTGATGGGACACCTGGGATATAAACTCAGCGCGGTTGGCATCACCCTGCCGCCGCTGATGATTGCCGTGGGAAGTTCCTACGCCATTCACATTCTCAACCAATATTATGCGGACTTCGAGGATATTGGCAAACAGGGGAAACTGCCCGGCCTGACCGAGAGCATGCGCCACATTTCAGTAACCGTGGTTCTTGCCGGCCTGACCACCGCTATCGCTTTTTTTACCCTGCTCACGGGCGAGGTGTCTGCCATACGGGTGTGGGGCACGTTTTCGGCCATGGGCGTTTTGTTCACGGTATTGATTTCCGTTTCGATCATTCCGGCAGGGCTGAAACTGCTCCCCCACCGGCGGCCCCGACTGATGGTCCGGCAAGACCCCAGCCGTCACACAACGGTTGTGGACCGGATGATCGCATGGACAATATCCGGATCGGTAATTCACTACCGCAAAGTGCTGGCAGCAGGAATTCTGCTGCTGGCTTTTTCTGCTGTCGGCATTTTTCAATTAAAGGTGGAAACTGAATTTCTTCACTACTTCAAACCGGAGGATCCCATCCGGACCCGTTCCGAAGCCATCAGCAAGCGATTCGGTGGCGGGTGGGGGTTCAGCATCCTGATCGATTCCGGCAAACCGGATGGGGTAAAAACCCCGGAGTTTCTCACTACCGTAGAGACGGTCCGGCAATGGCTGGTGCTGGAGCAAAACGCCGATCTCAACGTGGGGCGGACCGATGCTTTTGGCGATTTTATCAAAACCATGCACATGGCGGTAAACCGTGACGATCCGGCCTATTTTACGATTCCGGAAAACCGGCTCGACATCCTGGACTATCTTGAAATCTTTTCCGGGGAGGATGACAATTCCGACGGCCGGCCCGATGCCTTTGAACCGTTTGTAGACGAGGATTTCCAGGAGGCCAACATCATGGTGCGCCTTTGCCGGAAGCAGGGAGACCGTGTTGGCACCGCTGAACTGAAACACATATTCCGGAAAATCCGGCAGTATCTGACCGCCACCCTGCCATCGAATTATACCTTCTACATCACCGGCTATCCGCTCATGAGCGTTAAGCTGGCTCATTATGTGGTTTCCGGCCAGATCCAGGGGCTTATATTGTCCCTGCTCATTGTAGGCGCCGTGGTTGTTATGCTGTTCAGCCGATTCAAGGCCGGCCCCCTGGCCTTTTGCGATCTGGGGGTAGCGGTAATCGTAAATTTCGGTATCATGGGCTGGCTGGGCATCGAGCTGGACACGGTAACCTCGATCATCGCCTCAATTACCATCGGCATCGGAGTTGACGATACCATCCACCTGTTGAACAATTACCGGTTGCACTACGGGTACAATGCAAACGTGGATAAGACCCTGGTGCGGACCATCAGCGTATCCGGCAAGGCGATCCTGTTCACCTCCCTGGCACTGACGGTCGGTTTTCTGGTGCTTGTCACCTCCAATTTCCTGCCCATCGTTCTGTTCGGGGTGCTGACTGCATCCACCATGATCAATACCACGCTTGGCTCAATTCTTGTCATTCCGGCCGTGATTAAGTTCACGGGGATTGAATTGGGTGATTCAGCCCCTCGGAGCGTTCTTCTGCGCAACCTGGACATGCACCGCCTGTTGGGGGTGAAACCAAAATCCCGATAAAAATTTTCCTTGAAAATTATTGATCACCAACATATAGGTTAACAATGTCAGGTACGAATGGAAAAGAGACACATACCAGACAACTATTGCTGAGTGCCGCCATCACGACGTTTCAGCAGAAAGGTTTCCAAAAAAGCCGCATATCCGATATTGTGGCAGAGGCTGGCGTCGCCCAGGGAACGTTTTATCTCTACTTTCGTTCCAAAGAGGCCATTTTCCGGGATATCTGCGCAAAATTCATGGAACGCCTCAGCCATCTGTTTATCAGCCGGACTGCCAATCTGTTCGACGGGACAACCGAAGACGAGATAAAAAACAAAGTCCGACATATCATACAGGGAATGTTTGAAATTTATACAGACGATATCGCTGTGGCTGAGCTGCTTTTTCGTGAAGGGATCGGAAACGGCGGCGTGTTCAAAGAGATATACGAAGACATTCAGTTCCACTTTATCACATTGATTCAGGAACAGCTCAGGGAAGGTATAGAGCGGGGAATGATTGGCTTTGACGACCCGGAAACCGGATCGGTTTTCATTTTCGGGATAGTCGAGCGAAGCCTGCTGTATTTCCTCCTGGTTCAAAAAAATTTCGATATTAAAACCCTTCAGGAGCAAATGCTGTCCTTTATCCTGAAAGGCATGTCGTTCAAATTTCCGTCCGTCGAACCGATCGCAACGATGTAATATATTTTTTACCCGACGATGACTGACGGATCAGTCAAGCCGGCTGATTTTCACCTTACCCGGCGACAGCAAAATCGATCAGCACCGTAACAACCTGTATTTTCACGTCATATTTTTTTATTTTTTTTTGTACATGTATGACTGACACGTCAGTCGCAGCGAGCGATTGAGATGTTCCGGGCAATCGCTGAACAGTGACCATCACCCCGGATACCACCATGAATCACTACATCAAGTGGGTTATCAGACACCCGATAGTGGCCATATCGGCATGCGTAATGCTTACCGCATGGCTGTCCCTTGGCATCTTCAAGCTGAAATTCGACACCTCTATCGAATCGTTTCTGCCCAAGCAGGATGCCGAATACATGTTTTATAACCAGGTCAAAGACGTCTATGGGGACAGTGACATATTCATTGTTCTGGCTGTCTCCAGCGATGATCTGTGGTCTCATCAGTCATTCCGGCAGATCAACAACCTTCTGAGTGACCTTGAAGCATATGACACGTATGATTCGGACCGCGAAGCCTCGCGGCTCAGCCGGTTTAAAGAGTTGATGGCAACCGCCCCAATCCGTTTCGCGCACCTGGAAGCCGCCTTCAGAGACGATCCGGCATTTATCCGCCTGGTTATCCGAAAGCTGGGATCGGCGCCGACAGCCGATACGATGTTTGAGATCGACCGTCTCCAGCGGCTTTATAACCGACTGCTCGCGGCCAATGCATTGAAACAGCGCGAAATGATAGCCGAAATCATATCACCGTTTACCCTTCGGGATATTGCAGGAACGTCGGACACTCTGGAAAGTGTGAGGCTGATCGAAACCGACGAAAATGGCCGACGCCTGCTTCCGGAAACACCAGAGGATTTTGCCGCTTTCCGGAAACGAATGGAGCGAAACCCGGCTTTTGAAAAAGGAATTTACGCCCGCAATAGCCGCAGCAGCCAGATTACCGATCTGGGCTTTATCGTTCAGTTTAAAAATGCGCCCAACCACGATGCCATCGCTAGAGAAATTCTTGAAATTGCCAACAGCTACCACAACAGCCTTCACATAATCCCACAGGGTCAACCCCTGGTCTACATCTGGATCAATGACTACATGCGGACCGATCTGCTCAAGCTGATCCCCCTGGTGATGCTGGTCACGGTGATCATATTCTATATCAACTTCCGGTCGTTTCGGGGCGTTATCCTGCCCTTCTTCACTCTCAACATGGCCACCTGTTGTCTGCTGGGGCTCATGGGCCACCTGGGGGTTCATATGACCACCGTCGGGGTATCGCTTCCGGTTTTGATGATTGCTGTGGGAAGTTCGTATTCCATCCATATCCTCAACCAGTATTACGCGGATTTCAATCTTATCACTCGAAAGGGTGCAGCAGAGGGTCTGCAACTGTCCCTGTCGCACATTTCAGTGACTGTGCTGCTGGCCGGGCTGACAACCTTTGTCGCATTTCTCACCCTGGCCTCGCACCAGCTGTCGGCCATCCGGGAGTGGGGCGTTTTCTCGGCTGTGGGGGTATGTTTTGCCGTACTGATCAGCGTGACGTTCATTCCGGCCGGCCTGGCCCTGATGCCGCACAAGCGACCCGCAATGCGGTGCCGGGACACCAGAGAACCCCGCGTGGCAATGGTCGATCGCATCATTGCCGCCATGACCGCCGGGGCAACGATCCACTACCGAAAGGTGCTGGCAACGGTTGCTGTGGCTCTGGCGTTTTCCATTGTCGGTCTGTTCCGACTTGAAGTCGAAACCGAATTCCTTCAATATTTCAAAAAAAACAACTTTATCCGAACCAGTGCCGGGGTGATCGGGGAAAAATTCGGTGGACGATGGGGATTTAACATACTGATCGATTCCGGCGAAATGGACGGCGCAAAATCCGCCCGATTTCTCCGGACCGTAACTGAGGTGCGGCAGTGGCTCGAAGCAGACCGCAACCGGGATCTCAACATCGGGCGAACCGATGCCTTTTCCGACTACGTCAAGACCATGCACATGGCGATGAACAACGACCAGAGGGCCTATTACGCCATTCCGGACAGCGACATGGACATACTGGATTACCTGGAAATTTACGCGGATGATGATGATAATTCGGACGGTCGGATGGATTGTTTTGAACGCTACGTGGATCCGGATTTTCAGACCTGCAACATCCTCGCCCGGCTGTGCCAGAAAGAGGGATACCCCATCGGAACGGCCCATCTGAAACGCATCTTCACCAAAATCGCCGGGTACCTTGCCGACCATCTTCCGTCGGGCTACTCATTTCGTATCACCGGCCATCCATCCATGCTGATCAAAAGCGCAGATTACATTGTGGCCGGACAAGTCCAGAGCCTGGCCCTTTCCCTTGTAGTGATCGGCGTGGTTGTCGTATTTTTGCTTAAAAATATCAAAGCCGGCCTGTTGTCTCTGATACCGATGACGGTTGCCGTGACCATGAACTTCGGCATTATGGGGTGGTTCGGAATCCGACTGGACATTGCCACATCCATCATTGCGGCCATTACCATCGGCATCGGCGTCGACGATACCATTCACTTTATCAACACGTTCCGCCATTTTCAGGAAAAAGGCTTATCGATCGACGAAACGATCCGCCAGACACTTGAGGTTTCGGGAAAAGCCATTCTTTTCACGTCCCTGGCGCTGATTTTCGGTTTTTCAGTCCTGGGCATTTCGACGTTCAAGCCGCTGATCCTGTTTGGGCTTTTAATGGCCATCACCATGATTGCCACTACCATCGGTGCACTGCTGGTTTTGCCGGCGATGATCAAAATTACCGGTCTTACCATCGATTCGACCCATAAAGGCGTATCGCATCGGTGGATTCCGGTTCCGCTGCGAATCCAGATCGGATTCCGCAAAGGCCAGTCCAAACAATCGGCCTCTCTTCCAGTTAGAGGTATGAAATAAAAAAACAAAATAACGATCCGGCCTGTTGCTGTAGACCGACTATCAAAAAGGAGATCTCAAATGGAAAAGAAACTCATCGGTGCACTGTTCCTGTCGCTGTTGATTGCCTCCCCCGTGTTTGCCCTCACCGGCCGCGAAATCATGGAAAAAAGCGACGCCCTTCCCCAGCCGGACAGCGGGATCACCAAGGTCCTGATGGTCATCCAAAAAGGCAAACGGATGGATGAAAAAGAATTCATTGCCCGGGTGAAAAAATACACCGATGATGAAGACAAGGCAATCATCGCCTTCAGCAAGCCTACCAAAATTAAACTGCTGACCCACGCCCACAAAGGAAAGGAAAATGACCAGTGGCTGCGTCTTTCCTCGGGGAGGGTCAAACGGATCGCCGCCGCGGACAAAGGAAAGCCGTTTGTCAACTCGCATTTCTACTACGAGGACCTGGGAGGAATCGATATCGATGAGTACGACTACACGGTATTGGATGACGCCGATGCGCTGGGAGAGGCATGTTACCGGGTAGAGGCAAAAAAAAATACCGGGGACAAGGTTTACGACAAGATAGTGCTGTATGTTCGAAAATCCGACTTCTTTGTTCTGAAAATTGATTTCTACCGCAAGGGAGAACTGCACAAGTATATGGAAAACCATAACGTGAAAACCATCAGCGGGATTCTGACGCCCCTCCGGGTTGTCATGGCCCGCGCTGATGGCAAGGGAAAAACCGAACTTCAAGTCAAAGGCGTAAAATATAATGTAGCGCTGAAAGACGCCAGTTTTAACAAGGAGGCACTGCGGTAAACGGAGCGTCATCTGATTTTT
>ENA-ORCU01000891-ORCU01000891.1-marine-metagenome-genome-assembly--contig:-NODE-891-length-10058-cov-5.515179_pt1 | contig 10058 bp, 6 predicted proteins | sample MGYA00248631_ERZ508512 | MGnify/ENA primary metagenome ERZ508512 (study PRJEB26183, sample SAMN06268844) | marine metagenome | isolation source: Tt an P1 anaerobic enrichment on pine from sediment taken... | reverse complement strand
ACAGGTGAAGAAAAATCACTTCTCGCTATCTGAGGGAAGCGTGCGCCCGTGGAGCCCGGCGGAAAGGACTAAACTATTACAAATCAAGACCTAACCCCGCTGATTTTCCCTAAATTCACATAGAATGGATTGCTCATCAATTGGTTTTCTAAGGGCAAAAGGACCTAACTTATTGCTGACGTAAATAAACTTTTTCAGTCAACACCATCTTCGTATTATCTTGATCAACGTGTGATAGCCTGTAGTTGCTCTGCCTTATAGGAAAGATCACCTTGAGTGGATATCTTTTCCCCGCTTTTTTCGGCCCTGAGGAGAACCGTTTGCCGAGACTCGAACTCAGTCATAAGTTCCTCCTCTGTTAAGCCCTGCTCACTCCAATACGAAATATCTCCCTCTTTGAATCTAAGGTGAGGATTGACTTTCCAATGGTTGAATAGACCGTAGAAACGTGCCAACTTATGGATCTCTTCTTTGGTAGGACGGGCGGAATCTACAATATATGGTAACCACGAAAACGTTTTTACAGAAGAAGATGGCGAGGATGGTGCTGGTGCCGACGGATTATTACTACCAGGTTCCGGAAAGTTATCCAAATAGACGGTTTGGCGCAATTTTTCCATAAGAGCCATTTTTTGCTCTTTCAGAACTAAGACTTGTTCCTTTAATAAGGAAACCTGTGCCTTCAATGTTTCGAGACGCTCACTAAAGTATAATGCAGCGACTTTCCATGTTACCGGTGTTAGTATTATTACAACAGCCAGAAAAACAATGCCGTATTTCTTGATTAGCATGATAGTTGACTCAACCATTCCCATGTCTTAGTCCAGTTCTACTATTGTTGATAATAGTTGAGAAAACATGCAGGGTCAGGACTTGATCTTGACACATCGAACTTCTTTTCAAGTTCTTCGACTTTCCTTTTCAGGTTTTTGTCATTTTGTTCTCCACGAGCCCTTCGACCGGCTTGAGATACACCGAAATCGCTGCACAACTGACTTTGACCCATTTAATCGGGCGGCTCAGTTTCGCTTCAGGGCTTCCAAAAGTAGGTGGTAGCGTTTGGTCATCAGACAGTAGGCGTGAATTCGATCAGAAAACCGGGAACTATCAGTTTCAAGGTATTCAAGAATTTTTTTCCAGGGCTCATATGTCAAGATTAAGAACTGCCGGAAATGTTTTTTTTGTGAAAAGCTGACACCGTTGCTAATTTTTGGTGTTTTTCCTGAGTTGGCGGGTAGAATCGGTAAGCGCGTTGGCGAACGCGTAGGTATTTGTATTTCCAGACAGGATTAAGATGATTTCGCGATTGATGTTATCATGTCGTGAATTTCATCCATACTTGAATCGGTTTAGCACCGATAGTTCACATATGGTCAACGGTAACGATGAGAACCAGTAAATATAGATTCTATCCAAGGTGGTGAACGTTTAGCCGCGACAGGCAATGTCAGGAAATAAAAAGTTTGCGATGGATTGCGAAGTATTGGTGCGCCATGTTTCAATGCCGTTGGGACGCAAAAGTGCTTATGCATTTTAAATATATTCTGAAACGTCAAGCGCACAATCGGCCCAAAGTAGGTATTTTCAGGAAAAAAAGATGTAGAAAAGCTGGAAGGATCTCCGACCAATGGCGTAGGACTGTTTAATTAGTCAAGCCTATTCCCAGATTCTCAGGAGTACCCTCCCTGGCTTTCCAGACCAGGGCCCGGTCCATTATCTGCGCACCGGTCCTGGATACTCTCAAAATCAGCGGTGCGGAGGTTGCCTGGCAACTGAGCCTAACCCCGTCGGCAGTCAGCAAGGCGGCCAGTCGCGGCAGCCGGGATGATCAAACCCGTAAACTTGCGGAACTTCTTTTGAATGCATGATTTTGGGGTATAAATAAGTCAATAATTCACGAGCATCCCATTTACCGTGCCCGTGTCCACTTCCCGCTCTGGCATTTCGGTTAACCCGGCTACGGTCAAGAACCATCGCTCCCGATTTCCGTAAGATCCGCCGCTATAGTCCAATCGGTTTTTTGGACGGTATGCTCCGGCGTCACTTCGCCAACTCGATCTCTCCCGGACGCCAGGTCTTTTCGTACCAGGGCTCAAGTGGTCCATAGAGGCGGAAGATCACATTCCATCCCTTGCCAGGAACCGTTTGAACCCATTTGTTCTCCTGACCTTTCGGTGCCTTCGGTCCGAAATAGACATCGTAGGAGCCGTCGGCATTCTTGATCATGCCTTTCTTGTTATTGTCGATGCCCGGAAACCGCTCGTCGGTCTGCAGCATCGAACGTGTCTGGTTATCGTAGAGCGTGAAGGACCAGAAATCTTTGGCCGGCACGTTGGGCGGCACGTGGACCTTATAAGTTTTGCTGCCATCCAACGGATTGCCGTCGGCATCGAGGTAGGTGTAGGCGTATTTCGAGCCCTTGCCGATAATCTTTTTGGCCATGGCGGGAGTAATACCCGTGGCATAGAAGTGAAAGCCTGCTCGCGCATCCAGCAAGGTGGCCCCTTCATGTACCCACGTGTATTCTCCCCCCGGGAACGGATTCATCCAATTGCTCTCTCCCGGGTAGAAATAGAACATTTCGTCACGCGGTTTAGCAAAGATGGTCTTTACGGAAACTCCTCCCGCGGCGGCCGCTGCGGTCAGGATTTTCTTCATGCGTTCATCAGGATTGAAGGGCTGTCCCTTCTTGATGCCAATGGCAGACAGGGCGCCGAGGATTTCCGGACTTTCTCCCTCGCTGGGCTCCACCTGCACCACATCGTTGATCTCTTCAAATATATGGTAGTCCATGCGGTGAATCGTATTGACGGATTTGCCTGAGGCGTTGACGAACGTCATCTCCGGCGGTTTGTCCTTCTGGGACAGCGGGTAGATGCGAAACGTCTTTTTGGTCGTTTCGACTGCCGTTTTTGTTGAGCCGTCAACCTGAAATCCCCTCCAGATCACCCAGTTGCCGTACGTATTGGTCCGGGCCACGTGATAGCCTTCCGGAATTTTACCCTCGTATCCCGGGGGAGTGATCAGGAACTTGCCGCCCTGGCCTTTGTCCGGTCCGAGTCGCCCGAAGTCAGCGACATACTTGAACCAGTGATCGTCTATGATTCCAAGCACATCGGGCGGAGTCTCAATGACCATCGGTTCATCGCCCAACTGCAGCCACGAAAACATGTAAACGCTGGTGGTGTTGGCGGTTAAAAACAGCGCCTTGGAATCCATCAAATCCTCAAAGAGCACGGCCGTCGTATTGGCCGGCCCGAATTCAAGGATTCCCCTCCGGATTGCTTCCATGGAAGCAATCTTGATACCGCTCATGTAGGCTTGGTACGCGTGCTGGAAGTCCAGGAAGTTGTAAACCTTCCGGACGGTCTCGTCGTCGGGCACACCGTCAAAGAAGTTCAGGTCACCCAGACGTGTCTCGATTGTATCCGGCGTCGTGATCCCCGGCGGAATCTCCGTCGTCATCTTCATTTCAGGCGGTTTTTCCGCCCAGCCCAGACTGGATGCCATGAATAGGGCCATCATCACCGTTGTTGTCAGCTGCTTTGCTACTTGTCGTTTTGATTTCATTCCCGTTCTCCCCTTGTTCGGTTATTATTTTTTAGCTTCAAAATATCCCAATAATTCTTACAATGATCAGGTCTTGATGATCTCACGCTGCAATACATCCATCGAGCCTTTGCCAAGCCCCTTCATCAGGTCAACCGCTGTTTTTACAGGCAAGTCAAGCGGGGAGATGCGATCTTCAGTCACAACGCAGACGGAACCGGACCAGGCGTCGGGTGCGCCCGGCAGGAAAATAGCGACGTTGCCGCTTTCGAGGCGTTCTACCTCAAAGGCCAGCTGCCATGAATCGTCAAACTGTCCCTGTGACAGAGCAGTATTATATTTTGAAGAAACACTCTATTTGATGAGAATCTGAAAAATCTGTGTGCGAGATGCGATGAGGTGAGGAAGTACCATATTGTCAGAAGGGAGGAGCGGGTGCGCTTTGGGTTCCCCAGGTGGGTGAGGGGGTGATGCTTGGGAATTGTGATCAGTATCCGTTCACAGATTTTTTTAACTGCGTTAACTCAAATTCGCATTTTTTAAGGACTCAGCGGATCACCGGAGTTTCATTGACAGGCTGGGGCGGGTTCCAGTGGCCACAGTCGTACGGCGGCTATTAACCAATTATGCTAAGCAATGGCATCGGATGTCAAGCAGCTCGGGACCTACTTGAAAACCGATCACGCGACGCTGATGGACTGCGCTGCAAACGATTGGCAGGATATCGCTTCATCCAGAAAGGCAAAGCTTTATGTATAGAGTGATGATCCGGGACAATATGTCGCATGTGGCCAGGGAAATCCTCGAGGCCACCGGGAAAATAGAAGTGGTTGTGGACAACGACAAGAGCACGTCCGAGCCCAACGTTCTGGCCCGTCTGGTCAGCGAATATGACGGTCTGGCCATCCGCAGCGAAACTCGGATTACCCGGGAGGTTCTGGCGCAGGCCAAACGGCTGAAAGTCATCGGGCGTGCCGGTATTGGGGTCGATAATATCGATACCAAAGAAGCTACCCGTAGGGGCCTTGTGGTCATGAACGCACCGGGGGGCAATACGGTAACCACCGCCGAACATGCCATATCCATGCTCCTTTCGTTGTCCCGCAACATTCCGCAGGCCACCGCCTCCATACGTGCTGGCAAATGGGAAAAAAAGCAGCTGGTCGGCACGGAAATCACTGGCAAAACGCTGGGAATCGTCGGTCTGGGGCAAATCGGCCGCATCGTTGCAAAAAGAGCCCAGGGGCTGGAAATGACAGTGATCGCTGCAGACCCCTTCGTCAGCCGGGAAGCAGCAGCTGCACTCAATGTTAAGTTGGTAGCGATCGACGAGCTGTACCGCCGGGCGGATTTCATATCGTTGCATGTGCCGCGCATGAAAGAAACCGTCAATATGATCAACCGAGACAGCCTGGCTCAGATGAAAACGGGCGTTCGGCTGATCAACTGCAGTCGGGGAGAAATTGTCAATCTGGAGGATTTGAGTGCGGCAATCGACGCCGAAAAGGTGGCCGGTGCGGCCCTGGACGTGTTTCCCCAGGAACCGCCACCTGCCGAATTATCGATCCTTCAGCATCCCAAAGTCATCTTCACACCGCATCTGGGCGCCAGCACCGGCGAAGCCCAGAAAAAAGTGGCCACCATGATCGCCAACCAGATCGCTGCTTACCTGATTGATGGAATTATATCCAATGCGGTGAACTTTCCTTCCGTTTCCCAGGAAGTGATGGAGCAAATCAGGCCCCATTTGAATCTGGCGGAAAAAATGGGTGCGTTGATGGGTCAGTTGATCGACAAAGCCTACAATGTGGCCATTAGCTACACCGGGGAAGTGGCCCGCCTTGACACTCAGCCACTGACCCACGCGATCCTCAAGGGATATCTGGGCGCGTTCAGTGACATCCCGGTCAACTACGTCAACGCACCGGCTTTGGCCAGCGATAAAGGCATAAAAGTCAGAGAGCAAGTCCAGCGCGATGTAAAAGACGATTTTGCCGGCGTGATCCGCCTGCAGCTGGAAGGCTATGAAAAGGGACCGGATGAAATCTGGGGCACTATTTTCGCCAAAGTTCATCCTCGCATCGTGCGCCTGGGGCGCATTTATATGGACGCTCTGCCCGAGGGTTTTATGCTAGTGATCCAGAATGTCGATAAACCCGGTGTGATCGGTAACGTGGGCACCACCCTGGGGCGCCACGAAATCAACATCGGCCGCTTTCAGCTGGGCCGCTTGCGCGGCCAGGCCCTGTGTATGGTCAATATCGACACCGAAGCAGACGAATCGGTTCTGGCCGATCTGCGGAAACTGCCGAATATCATCTCTGTGAAGCAGGTTAAGCTGGGATAACTGGTTATATCGGGTCCATCCGGGAAATGGTAGCTTTCTGAAATCATTTCAACTTCCCAAATATTGGCCAATTATTTTCACCTGATTAAAAACCGGGCCAACTATCTGAAATCCTATCTTTCGAAATAATTCCTCACCAACCAGCAATTTAAAATACGGTAAGGAAAAATTTTTTATCCGGCAAAAAAGCCGACAAGAACCTGCCGGCTTTGAAAACCATCATTGATCCGCATCCATGGAGGTCACCTTTGGCGAAGTGGACGCCGTTTCGCAGGCGAGCTCGTTTTGACCAGAAATGTGAAAATGTATTTTTGTCAACGAAATACCGCTGAGAAACTCCAAGATATCGGCGCCCATTTCGGCATCAGCGAATCTGGCGTATCCCAGGCCAACCGAAGGATTCGTGGAAAATGCAAATGTATAAAAACTGAGAAGAAAAATTTGAGAAGAAAATCAGTAGCTAAAGAATGTCGGCCCACCTTGTAATGAGAGCCTATTTGAGATTTATGAAGCCAACAACATCAATATCAGATTCTAAGATATGTCAAGGTCAAGGCCTGACCCCTACGTTTTTAGACCCCTATGTGTAACAGTTTAGTCCTTTTCGAGAAAAAATAGCACAAAATTAAATCGCTGTGCTATTTTTATTTGATTTTTTAGGGGAGTACTGATACTCTTTCTAAGCAAAATTACTCTTAAAGGGGCTTCAAAATGTCGAAACGAAAAATCGAACGGCTCAGAGAGCAACAGGCGGCTCTCAAAGAGCAAATCTGCAGCAATCTGGACCTACTTATCGGCTCTGTGAATCGATCACCGGCAATGATGAATTACAACTTGACTACCAAAGTCGATGGGAAAACCGTAACGCGATATGTACGGAAAAACCTTGTGCCGACAGTTAAAAAAATGACTAGTCGACACAAAGAAGTACGATCACTCATTCAGCATTTATCGAAAGTGAACTGGGAACTGCTCAAACTGGAATCTGAATAGTCTATGGCTCCCTATGGGCCCATGCCCCCTCGGAATTTCCAATGTCCTTACAAGAATAATTGCCCGCACTTGGAGGGGCTATCCACCCGTTGGATTTGGGGAGAATATCAGGATTCACATGATGAGCATCTGGAGCATTGGCGGATTCGGACTATCCAGCGCAAAGAGCTTCAAAAGGCTCATGAATATATCAGGGGGCTGGAGAAAGAAAATGAGGAACTGAAGGCAGCGCTGAAGGCGCTTCATAAAAGACAATTTAAGTCCAATAGGAGGGAAAAAAACGACGCCACTTCGGCAAGTGATTCCCCCAGCCCGCAGGAAAAGAAAAAACGCGGCGCTCCGAAAGGGCACCCTGGGTGGTTCAGGCCGAAGCCTGATCACATCGACAAAACCGTAATTGTTCCGGCACCTGAAATATGCCCGCATTGCGCCTGTGAGAATCTATCGCCCGTAGAGGAGATGAAGGATCATCTTCAGGAAGATATTATCCTTCAGCCACAAACCCATGTAATCAATTTCAAGCACCATCAGGCCTATTGTCCGAAATGCAGGCGCCCTGTCGTCCAATCGGCCGAAGGCGAGCTCCTAAATTCTCAGATCGGCCCCACCACCAAGGCGGCAGCGGTCTTTCTCAGATACGGCCTCCAGATTCCCTACAGAAAGGTTCAAGAACTTTTCGATGTCTTTTTTAACATGCCATTTGTCCCCGCCTCTGCGATGGCCTTTGATCGCCAGGCCACCCGAAAAGGCGAACCGATCTATAATGACTTAAAGGAGAAACTTCGCGCCTGTGCAATGGCCCATGCCGATGAAACTTATTGGCGGCAGAACGGTATCGGGTATTATGCATGGTACGGAGGAAATGAGGACGTGGCCTATTTCCACATCGACCGGCACAGGTCAACGACTGTGGCGCAATCCATATTTGGCGACGATTTTGACGGGGTGCTTGTCGCTGACGGCTATGCGGCCTATAACGGGGTGAATCCCATCGCCCGGCAGTCTTGTCTGGCCCATCTGATCCGGAAGGCGAAGGAAATCAAACAGGAAGTCCTTCTAAGGAAGCCGGAATTCCAGAACAAGAATACCCTCAAATTTTGCGATGAAATCGCCGAACTATTCAAGGAGGCCTGTAAAATCGGAAATAAACTATTAACCGGGCAACTCGGTTATGATCAGACCGGTGACTACAAGTCTCAATTTTATTCGGATTTAGAGGCGACCTGCGCTGATGCGCTTGTCGACGAGAAGGCCGAGACGCTTCGAAAAAGACTTCTCGACCCGAAAAAAGAGTTCCACAGACTCTTTGTCTTTCTTGATTACCCGGGCGTCCCACCGACAAACAACCAAGCGGAGCAGTCGGTACGCCACTTGGTGATTTTTCGAAAAATATGTTTCGGAACGCGGACGGACGCGGGATCTTTTTCTCACAGCGTTCTTCCCAGTCTCCTGCAAACGGCAAGGCGCCAAGGCAAGCACCCACTTGAGTTCTTTCAAACCCTATTTAAATCCGATACCGCCACGGCCCAGGCATCCCTCTACAACGACTCGACCTGAAGACATCATGCTCCTGAAAATCGATTAGGGCTTTTGAGAACAGGTGAAGAAAAATCACTTCTCGCTATCTGAGGGAAGCGTGCGCCCGTGGAGCCCGGCGGAAAGGACTAAACTATTACGCTGCGCTTTCGCTGCCCCTTGTGCGATAACTTCCATACAGCGACAAATCCGAAAACCAATCTGGCACGTTGCTTTGACTGCGAGAAAAACTTCAATTCGATTGATCTGGTCATCGCCGTTACAAATTGCATCTTCGTCGATGCGGTGGAACGATTGAGAAAAAAATCCCATTGGATCGGTTGAAAAACCGGTCAAGGCAGGTCAATTATTGTGGGATTGAAGAGGGGGCAGACAATCTGAGACAAACAGGGTCAAGCAAACTGGGACGTAGCAATAATTCTCTATATCGCCGATTACTCAAACGTAGACACCTCTGTCTCTATCATTTTAGATATTAACTTTTTAAATGCATCTTGCTTACTCGAATAACCAGCTAATTCTACTGCCCGTGCCCATTCCTCTTCAGCTTTCAATTTCATATTTAGATTATCAAGTACAAAAGCTAGCTTGCCACGTGCAAGACCTTCAGATAAACGTTCTCCTTGCGGACTATAAGTCGAATCTTTTATCTCTTCTAGTATATATAGCTGAACAACTGACCAGAAATTGAAAATAGCCTCCTTTTCATAAAAAAATTCATAACTCTCAGGATCAAACGTATCGACCACATTTTGTCGGCAAACAAGTGCTTTGATGATATCTCCAGTTCTTGTCGCCCGTATTGCTTTTATACCTTGATCAGCTCGGAACTGTATTTGCAGACCAGCAAGATATGATTTGTAAGAGGCAGAACTTAAAAGAGTTATAAGAATTAAACCACAAGCAAAACCTATAATGAAAATCAGCGCAGATGAAACTAATTGTTTTTTTGACATATCGTTATATTAAAGTTCGGTTATTGTTGTCTTATTTTAGGAAATCTTCATGCTTTATCGGTGGTGGTCCCCCCCATTTATCCGGTTTTGTTGTGATCGGTGGAGCTTTCGGTTTCGGAGTTGTTGGGTGCGGAATCGGTCTGACTGGTGGCTCCTTTTTGGGTTTCTTAGTTTTTGTGATACACAATGCATATAGAGCATTACAGTTTTGCATTCGAATTTCGGCATCAGGAGCACATAAATCTATTCCCCCTAAACATTCAGTTTTTTCAGATTCACAACATAAAATGTTCTTATTTCCACTACATGCCCAATCGACAACCTTCTTACAGTAGTACTCATACACACAGCCTTTACCGCGGCAATTATTGTATCTGTCTAGTCCTTCCGGATCAATCCAGTTTATCGGGTCACCATCAACATACGAATAAAGATTCATCCCGCCAGCTAACCCAACAGGATCAGCAGAGATATATCGTCCAGTGGATGGATCATAAAATCTGTGCCAGTTATAATGAAGCTTGGTCTCATTATAGTAGTATTGGCCCGCAAATCTAAAGTTATTTTCTATTACTGATACAATTGTTGTTTGACCTTTTCCAAATGAACTGTGCACCGCTGACCATACCTCGCCCCCATTCACCGCCGTCATCTTCTGCGGCGGTAAGTTCTCAATA
>ENA-ORCU01000890-ORCU01000890.1-marine-metagenome-genome-assembly--contig:-NODE-890-length-10079-cov-2.644771_pt1 | contig 10079 bp, 8 predicted proteins | sample MGYA00248631_ERZ508512 | MGnify/ENA primary metagenome ERZ508512 (study PRJEB26183, sample SAMN06268844) | marine metagenome | isolation source: Tt an P1 anaerobic enrichment on pine from sediment taken... | reverse complement strand
CGAGAATTCAGCGTCTTTTCGAAGCGGCTTAAAAGCGCTCCGTCCGGCTATTCCCGGTTGCGAAAACTGATCAGCCCCTATATTTTGCGGCGGCTGAAAACCGATAAAACCGTCATCTCCGACTTGCCGGACAAGGTGGAGATGAAGACCTATGCTGAGCTGAGTAAAAAACAGGTGGTGTTGTATCAGAAGCTTGTCCGTGACATCGAGAAACAAATCGACCAGAGCGATGGTATCCAGAGAAAGGGGCTTATCCTGGCTGCTCTGATGAAGTTCAAACAGATCTGCAACCACCCCGACCAATACCTTGGCACCGGTGAATATGGTGAAAAATACAGTGGAAAATTCACCCGGCTCCGGGAGATCTGCGAGACGATCCATGAAAAACGGGAAAGGATGCTGGTCTTTACCCAGTTCAAGGAAATGACCGAACCGATCAGCGTCTTTCTCAAGTCGATTTTTGGCCGTAAAGGCGAGATCCTGCACGGCAGCATACCGGTGGGGAAGCGCAAGCAGGTGATCGATCGATTCCAGGGACCGCAATATGTTCCGTTTATGGTGCTGTCCCTCAAAGCCGGCGGTGTGGGGTTGAATCTGACTGAAGCCAACCATGTGATTCACTTTGACCGGTGGTGGAATCCGGCGGTGGAAAACCAGGCCACTGACCGGGCTTTTCGCATTGGGCAACAGAAAAAGGTGGTGGTCCACAAGTTTTTAACACGAGGAACTGTGGAAGAAAAAATTGATAGGATGCTGGAAGAAAAATCGCATCTGTCCGGTGAGGTCGTTGCCACCACCGGGGAAAACTGGATTACCGAAATGGATTCCGATGCGGTGATGGATCTGTTCACCCTGTCCCTATAACCAGGAAATCGAGCTGCAATGAGCTATTGGAATTTTCCCCGTTATGTGCCTGTCGCGGAAAAGAAGGCCAAGGCTGAAAAAAAGCTGGCAAAACTGAAAAAGAAGAACCCGGGTATCCAGCCTGTTACGATTGAGGGGCGCGCCATTGCAAAAACGTGGTGGGGCAAAGCCTGGAATAAAAACCTCGAGCGATATGCAGATTACAGCAACCGTATCGGCAGGGGGCGTTCTTACGTTCGACACGGTGCGGTTCTTGATCTGAAAATCAGCACCGGCAAAGTTACCGCGCTGGTCAATGGATCGGCATCCCATCCTTATCGGATAACGGTCAGTATCAAGCCAATTTCAACGAGTCGATGGAAATCCATCCGAAGCGCCTGCAAGGGTAAATTCGATTCCCTGCCGGACCTGATCGATGGGAAATTCCCCAAGGCCCTGGGAACGATTTTTACCGATACCGGCAGTGGTCTGTTTCCAACCCCGGATGAGATTACCTTTTCCTGCAGTTGTCCGGACTGGGCGGACATGTGCAAGCATGTGGCGGCAACGCTTTACGGTATTGGTGCCCGGCTGGATGACGATCCGAGGTTGTTTTTTAAGTTGAGAAACGTTGATGTCAATGACCTGATCAGCGGGGCGGTTGAGGATCGGACCCGGGAACTGTTGAAAAAAGCCGATAAACCCAGTGCCCGGATTCTGGATGATAGTGATCTTGCGGGTATGTTCGGCATCGAGATGGACGATGCTCACCATCCGGCAGTCGATGACCCGGTTGATCGTATCGCACCCCGCAGAAAACAGCGGAAAAAAACCGAGACTCCGAAATCAAAACCCTTGTCATCAGCCGGGAAGCGCAGTGGTGTGCGCCGCCCAGCAGCGGGAACGAGGCAGAAAAGCGGAAAGGCCGCGGCAAACCCGTCACGCACGGCCGGTGAAACCATCGAACGGATTATCCGGAGAAGCCGCAAAGGCGTTGATATTCCGACTCTTGTAAAAAAGACTGGCTTTGATGAACGAAAGATTTATAATGCCATCTACCGACTCAAAAAGAACGGCCGGATTATCAATGCGGCTAGGGGAGTATACAAGAAAAACGGGTAATCCGTGCAGACGGAAAAGGAGATTCCGGTGACGACATATAGAATCCATCCGATCGTATTGGGTACGAAGATTTTCGACAAAGGCATGATGACTTACCAGCATGACTACGGGCAGAAATACACCATTCCGATTTATGCCTGGTATCTTGAGGGCGGGGATAAAACCGTACTGGTTGATACCGGCGAAATGAGTCCTATCCGTTCCGAGGACCGGGAACACGCCATCGGCGGAAAGATATACACCTTTGAAGAAGGACTTGCCCGCTGGGGGCTGACACCCGAAGATATTGACGTCGTCATTCACACCCATCTGCACAACGATCATTGTGAAAACGATTACAAGTGCACCAATGCCACCTTTTATGTCCATAAAAATGAAGTGAAGCGAATTCATGAGCCCCACCCTCTGGATTTTCGCTATCTGGAGGATTACATCGATGATGTGGAAGAAAACGGTCAGATCCGGGAGGTCGATGACGATATGGAAATTCTGCCGGGCATCCGTGTGATGCATACGCCGGTCCATACCGATGGCGGCATGTCTGTGATCATCAATACCGAAAAGGGCCAGGCCGTGATCACCGGGTTCTGTGTTATCGACGAGAACTTCCATCCGCCAAAAGAGGTTCGTGCCATGGAAATGGAGGTGATTCCACCGGGAACTCCGGTCGATGTGTACCGGTCATACGATATCATGGTGACGGTCAAAGAAATGGCCGATATCCTGATTCCGCTCCATGAACCGCGATTTGCCGCTATTGACACGCTGCCGGTCGGGCAGTCGGCATAATGCCTTAACAACTTAACAATTAAAAAAGGCACCCCTCAATTAATTGGGGGTGCCTTTTTTATCTGCAGTAAAATCGTTTAGACGACGGTTACGTTGACGGCTGCCGGACCTTTTTTGCCCTGCTCAACATCGAATGTTACCCGGTCACCCTCATTGAGTGTTTTAAATCCACTGGCATTGATGCCGGAATGATGGACAAATACGTCCGGGCCATCTTCCTGCTCGATAAAGCCGTAGCCTTTCTTGTCGTCAAACCATTTTACGATACCATTCGCCATTGTAACACCCTCCTGTCTTAAAAAGTTCGTGTCGCTCACAATCCCGGGCATCCTTTGTCAGATGCCTTAATCCTTTAGAACGACACACTCACGCCGTGAACGACGTTTACCCAATTTCTGTATCTTTATCCTTTTCTTCGAAGAAATCAAGCAGTTTGACAGATTGCCGGTATTTGTTGGTGCATTCGGTGGTAAGCTGTAAGAGCGGGCGAAAAACTGCAATCGCCAAACATCGCGCACCACGCTCCACAAACCCACCACCATGCACCAAGAACAAAGCACTAAAAATTAACTCCCTACATATTGTCGTGACATGTCTGAAGTGAGCGAATCTCAGTGCCTCCTCTGCGCCTTGCGTTAATCCCCCGGGCTGCCGCTGTGGCGGCCGCAATCGTTGTGATGTACGGCACTTTGTAGTTGACGGCTGCTTTCCGGATGGACGAGCTGTCACTTTTGCTCTGCCGTCCGCTCGGTGTGTTGATCACCAGCTGCACGTCTCCATTTTTAATGGAGTCGATGAGATCCGGTCGTCCGTATCCCAACTTTCGAACCCGATCGCACGCGATGCCGTTCTCTGTGAGAAATTCCCAGGTTCCCGGGGTGGCCATGATCCGGAATCCGAGATCCTGAAAGCGGCGGGCCGGCTCGAGCGCGCTGGGCTTGTCTTTGTCGGCGATGGTGAACAGAGCGGCCCCTTCAAGAGGAAGCGACACCTGGGTAGCCTCCTGGGATTTGAAAAAGGCGAGTCCGTAAGATTCCGCAATTCCAAGCACCTCACCGGTTGATCGCATTTCAGGGCCGAGAATCGGATCCACTTCGGGAAACATGTTGAACGGAAAGACCGCTTCTTTGATTCCGAAATGGGGCACCGGCCGCTGATGAAGGCCCAGGTCGGCGATGCGCTTGCCGAGCATCACCTGAGTGGCGAGCGTTGCCATGGGAATGTTGCACACCTTGGATACCAGGGGGACTGTACGCGAAGCACGCGGGTTGGCCTCCAGTATGTAAACGGTATCTTCAGCGATGGCATATTGAATGTTCATCAGGCCGACGACGTTCAGTTCTATGGCAATTTTTCGGGTATAGTCGTAAATGGTCTCAAGATGTTTGGGCGGGATGCTCACCGGTGGAATCACGCAGGCCGAGTCACCGGAATGAACACCGGCTCGTTCGATGTGCTCCATTACCGCCGGAACAAATGCATCGGTTCCGTCCGATATGGCGTCTGCTTCGGCTTCAATGGCGTTTTCCAGGAAACGGTCGATGAGGATCGGCCGCTCAGATGAGATATCAACGGCCGCCGCCACGTAGTGCCGCAGCATCTCTTCGTCGTGCACCACCTCCATGCCTCGGCCTCCCAGAACATAGGACGGGCGAACCATCAACGGGAATCCGATTCGCTCGGCAATTTCGAGGGCTTTTTCAAGGCTGTCGGCCATGCCGGATTCGGGCTGGGGGATGCCGAGTTTGCGCATGATTTTTCGGAAGCGATCCCGGTCTTCAGCCAGATCGATGGTGTCCGGCGAGGTGCCCAGGATGGATACACCGGCTTCGGCCAGTTCATTGGCAATATTCAGCGGGGTCTGTCCGCCAAACTGAACGATAACACCCTCCGGCTTTTCCTTCTCGTAAATGCTGAGCACGTCTTCAACGGTGAGCGGTTCGAAGTAGAGCTTGTCAGAGGTGTCAAAGTCGGTGGATACCGTCTCCGGGTTGCAGTTGACCATGATGGATTCAAAATCCATTTCCCGGATGGCAAACGCCGCGTGGACGCAGCAGTAATCAAATTCGATTCCCTGACCGATTCGGTTGGGACCGCCGCCCAGCACCATGATTTTTTTCCGGTCGCTGACCGATACGCTATCCGGCGCATTGTACGTGGAATAATAATAGGCCGCGTTTTCAACCCCGCTGACAGGGACCGGTTCCCAGGCCTCGACAATACCCAGGGCTTTGCGCTGTTCACGGATTTGGCTTTCCGGGATATTGAGAATCTGGCTGAGGTACTTGTCGGCAAAGCCATCCTTTTTTGCCCGTACCAGAAGATCGTCCGGAAGCATCCCGCCGCGATGTTTGAGAATTTCCTCTTCCAGATCGACCAGTTCTTTCATTTGCCGGATGAACCATGGCTTGATGTGTGTGCGCTCATAGATGGCTACTTCGTCGGCTCCTTTTCGCAGCGCCTCGTACATGACGAATTGGCGCTCACTGGTCGGTGTGCCAAGCAGTCCCATCAGTTTATCCAATGGGAGTTCATTGAAGTTTTTTGCGAATCCGAGGCCGTACCGATTGGTTTCCAGAGAGCGGATGGATTTTTGAAAAGCCTCCTTATACGTTTTTCCGATGCTCATGACTTCGCCGACAGCCCGCATCTGGGTGCCCAGGCGATCTTCGACGCCTTCGAATTTCTCAAAGGCCCATCGGGGAAATTTGATGACAACGTAATCTCCGGAGGGGGTGTATTTTTCAAGGGTGCCATCCCGCCAGTAGGGGATTTCATCCATGGTGAGCCCTCCGGCCAGCAGCGAGGACACCCAGGCGATGGGAAATCCGGTCGCCTTGGAGGCCAGCGCCGATGATCGTGACGTTCGGGGATTGATTTCAATCACCACCACTCTATCGGTTTTTGGATCGTGGGCAAACTGAACGTTGGTTCCACCGATCACTTCAATCGCCTCGACGATGGCATAGGCGAATTTTTGAAGCCGGTCCTGCAGTTCCGGGGAAATGGTGAGCATCGGGGCCGAACAGAAGCTGTCGCCTGTATGAACGCCCATAGCGTCAATGTTTTCGATGAAACACACCGTGATCATCCGGTTCTTGGCATCTCGCACCACCTCAAGCTCAAGCTCTTCCCAGCCCAGGACCGACTCTTCGATGAGGACCTGGTGAACCATGCTGGCAGCCAGGCCGCGTGCCGCAATGGTTTTAAGTTCCTCAACATTGTAGACGAGTCCCCCACCGGTTCCGCCCATAGTGTACGCCGGCCGTACCACAACAGGAAACCCGAGATTTTCGGCTACTTCCAGAGCCTCTTCCACGCTGTGCACGGCACGACTCCTTGGCATTTCGATGCCCAGTCGATCCATGGTTTCCTTGAACGCCGTGCGGTCCTCTCCACGCTGGATGGCGTCCACGGTAACACCAATAATCTTTACACCATATTTGTCGAGAATGCCGGATTTTGCCAGTTCGGATGACAGGTTCAGCCCTGTCTGCCCCCCAAGATTGGGCAGCAGGGCATCAGGCCGTTCCCGGTCGATGATTTCTTCAAGGGTTCGTGTATTCAGCGGTTCAATATAGGTCACATCCGCCATGGCCGGGTCGGTCATGATCGTAGCCGGATTGGAGTTGACCAGAACGATTTCATATCCCAGCGACCGCAGGGCCTTACATGCCTGGGTTCCTGAATAATCGAACTCACAGGCCTGTCCGATAATGATCGGACCGGATCCAATAATCATGACTTTCCTGATATCATCGCGCTTTGGCATGAGGGCTCCTTTTTTTTAAAGTCTGTTTTCCGTACGGAGTTACAAATTGAGGTAAACGTTGGCTTGCTGCAGCCGGATTGACAATCGCTGCTTTGCCGGTTAAGAGAAACCGGGGTTAATATAAATTTATTAGTGTAGGTAAAAACTGACATTCAATCAAGGTAAAACTAACAGGATATTTTGAATGGATGACGTATCCGTGCAAACCGAAAGGTTCAGTGAAATAATGATCAGGGCGGACCTGTATCGGTTGCTTCGCGACTACTGTGATGACAACGGACTTCGCCTGGTGGATTTTGTCGAAGATGCCTTGGAAAATGCACCGTATCGGGAAGAGCTTGCACGGATCGCCTATGAGGTTGAAAAGGCGCTGGCGACCCTTGAGGAAGAGCGCCGGAAGATATTCAGGCTCGGGTTTCTTCAGGGCTGTTTAGCCGGCGTGCTGGTCAGTCAGGGGAAATTGGGGATGAATCTGGATGAGACGCCATCCTATCTGAAACCGGAAAACGAGACCTCGCGGCCCGTATCTGGAAAACAACTGGGGCTGTTTGACTGACCGGCGGCCCGGGTTCATCGTAAAACAGAATTTCGGAGCCGGACACGCACTGAACAGAATAATGCCTAAATGGAAAAGGGTTGGGGCCATAAAGGTATTTGCTAAGTTGGCAAATCTGCGTTATAGACAATAAAGTATTTAATATCCTTGATAAACTGCGGCTTTGTAGACCGTCGACCGTCTACTGTTCCGTACATGGCATCGTTTCGGATTTCACTCGGTACCACCGATCGAATCACTTTCCTCAACGATTGTCAGGATCGATATCCCTATGCAAACGCTGGTGCGCGAAAATTTGTCCGATAAACTGGCCAGAATCATCGGTCGGCAGATCATACAGAACGAATTGAAATCCGGGGAAATAGTCTACGAAACAAAAATCTCAAAGGAGTGGGGGGTCAGTCGGAGTCCGGTAAGAGACGCACTGCGGATGCTGGAGCAGATTCGTCTCGTTGAGCGCACATCAAGCGGCAGTTACAAGGTCTCTGAAATGTCCGAGGAATATATCCGGCATTTTTATGAAATCATTAATCTGTTTTATCCGTATGTTTTTACCAAGGCGGCGGAAAACGCCACCAAAAAGGATATTCGTGAACTTTCCAAAGCCATGACCGAAATCGTCAGGTGCCTGGAAACCCGGGATTTTGAAGCCTATCTTAAAGGCGTTACCCGTTACGCTTCCGAAGTCCTCAGGATTGCCGGAAACCCCATCGTTGAAAAAATCGTTGTGGAACTCATGCCGACCGCCGAGCGGGTTCAGTACGCGTCACTGTCTTTTTTGCCGGCCAAATTCGAATCCATTGTCGGCTACCTGCACGACAGTTTCCTGGCCATTGAAAACAAGGATCCGGAAACCGCTTCCGCGATTTTCGGGCAATTTGCGCTGATCCATCTGGAACTTAATCTTCAAAGTGCCCGATCCGTTGTGAATGAGAAAAAACAGCGGGTAGTAAAGCGGCGGAAGAAAATTTCCTGACTGAGGATCCGGAAGTAAAAAGTGAACTGATGGGCTTAGTGATCAGACTGTCAGGTTCATCGCATCTATACATGAGCGAACGCTTTGTAAGGCAGCGCAGTCCTGCAAATCGATAATACTTCGTCCCGCCATATCAAATTTCCGTATCCAATCATCTTCCGGCAGCCATCCGAGGCAGGGAATGTCTTGAGGCAGATTGACGGTTCGTCTTTCATCTTCGCTTCGGACGCGGTTTAAAATCAGTCCGACCGTCTGGTAATCGATGACGGTATCCGAAACTGTTTTGATGGTCCGGGCTACATTCAGTGCCCTGGCTGACACGTCGGATACAAGGATCAGATGGGTAACCGATTCCATGACTCGCCGGTTGACCTGCTCGATTCCGGCCTCGCCATCGATGACAACGTAGTCGAAGTTGCCGGCAATGGAAGCGATGATGTCCCTTAAAATATGATTGACCTGGCAGTAGCACCCATCGGTTTCCGGTCTGCCGATGGCCAGGAAGGCAATATTCCGGTGCTCTTCCAGCGCAGCGAACATCTCATAGTCCAGCCTGGAAATAATTTCGGATTTGCCTCCCGCGGTTCCGTTTTTCACCTGCCGGATCAATTCGTTGCGGATGTCATCGACGGTTTTTTGAACCCTAACGCCTATGGCTGTTGCCAGGCCAACTGCCGGGTCGGCGTCAATGGCCAGCACCTTGTTGTCGGGATTTTCAGAGAGAATTTTGACGATCGCCGCACTGACGGAGGTCTTTCCGACACCGCCTTTTCCGCATACGGCAATAACGGCGGTTCGGCGAGATTGGTGGTTGCTCATTGGGTGTTAGTTCCGTGTTTTGAGTTCCGGGTTCCGAGTTTCGGGATTAAAGATAGTTGAAAGTTCAATGTTCGATGTTCAAAGTTGGCTTGACCTTTCGTGCTCGTGCTCAGCGAAGCGGTGCTCGTAATCGTAATCGCAAGGGTACAGCGGGTTCCGAGTTCCGGGTTCCGCGTTCAACATGGGCATGTTGTTCGCGGCCAGCGGCGGGTTGAGTGCTGAAGGCTCTCGACGATTTCAACAGTTCAACACTTCAACAATTAAACCGCACGATCTTTGCCCAGCGATCGTCTCATGGCACTCAGTTCTGCCACTTCCCGGCAGACCTCGTTATACTCACAGGTTTCGCAGTCCAACGAGAGTTCCGATGCCATTTTGTTCATGGCGCTGATAATTTTCAGCACCCCGGCGCCAATGGATGCGACTTCACGGACATCATCCGGACCGGCTGTGATAAAAATCACCTCAACGGCGCGGATGTAGTCCGGCATGGAATAGGTGTCGATCAGGGCGCCGCCGAGGGTTTGAAAGGAAAAGCCTTCAGCTATGGCCTCTTTGCTTATCCGGCTCCATTCACGCTGATACTGGGATACCGCCCGCATCATGTACCCTTTCAGGTGAATATCGTATCGAAGATGCTCCAGTTCCCGGTGCCGGTCAAAACTGTTTTTTTCGTTGAAATCCTTACCGGCCAGAAGCACGATTCGTCCGAAAGGGATCCGCCTTTCCCTGACCTGCGGGAGGTCCGGGCCGACGATAGTGATCCGACCGGGCTTGACCCGGGCCATATTGTCTGTCCAGAGAAAAAAGGACGATGATGCTGTTTTCGGATGCCCCAGTTCCACGGCCGTATCACTGCTCAATACCAGATTCCGGCGAAAAGACGCCGGCCAGTTGGTCGTTCCGGGATGAATTGTCTCCAGGACCCGGCCTTCTTTCCGTTTTCCGTCCAGAAAGTCGAGTAATTTTGTGAGGTGTGCGTCAAATAGTGCCATTTCAGCTCTTTAAAACCAATAAAAAGGCGCGTTTGATTTTGTCCCTCAATCCCTCCACAGCCTTCGCTTATATCGGCTACGGCTGAAAAGCCACCATGGGAGGGATGCATCTTTTTCTCCTCCCACTTGATGCTGATCTTTATACACACTTGACACAGGGGGTAAGCATAACTGTCTTAAATTTCGATTAATATTTTCTTAATTCTC
>ENA-ORCU01000889-ORCU01000889.1-marine-metagenome-genome-assembly--contig:-NODE-889-length-10087-cov-3.045954_pt1 | contig 10087 bp, 10 predicted proteins | sample MGYA00248631_ERZ508512 | MGnify/ENA primary metagenome ERZ508512 (study PRJEB26183, sample SAMN06268844) | marine metagenome | isolation source: Tt an P1 anaerobic enrichment on pine from sediment taken... | reverse complement strand
GGATCTACAACAAGTGGATCAAAAGCACCGACTGGTACCAAAACGTTGCCAAGTAGGCTGTGGATGGCAGACGCCTGACCTGGTCATTCGTAGAAAGCCGGTCGGGAAAACCTCCGGGCCGGCTTTCTACCATCATTATTTGTAACGATTTCCATAATTGAAATTGGCCATCCCCGACAGACATGAAGGGGGTTTTTCCCAGAATAGTTTTCCAAGAACATCAGACAAACAACTTGGACATATGGATTCAGCTTCCACATTATACCGGTTTAAGAAAACCCCATCCTACTATGCCTGGGTGGCCGTTTTTATTCTGATTGTAGCGGCCACTATCGGCGGTCTTTACTATTCCACCCAGGAAATTGACTATGTCTGGCGCTGGTACCGCATTCCCCGATATTTTGCCTATCAGGACAATGTTGAGATCCGAGCGGAAATTGATGGGGAAGTCGATCGTATCGAAAGCCAGGGCAACGAGGAATCCATCATCGTTGTCAAGGACAGCGAGGAGGCGTCGTACCGGGTGCCAACTGCAGGGATCCGGGTCGATGAAGGCGATTTTATCTCCTATGGAGATGTCCTTGCCACCTACCCGAAATGGAAAGTCGGCATTCTCCTGCAGGGATTGTGGCTGACGTTGAAAGTCAGCGTCATTGCCATTGTATTCGGCATCTTTGTCGGCCTCGTCGCCGGACTGGCAAGAATTTCTTCAAACCCTGCGTTGAAATGGTCTTCCATTACCTATATTGAGCTGATCCGAGGCTCTCCATTGCTGGTTCAGATCTTTATCTGGTATTTTGTTCTGGGCACACTGTTCAATACCCTGCTGGCTAAAAATGGCCTGCCCCAGGTTCAGCCGTTATGGTTCGGTGTGGCTGCCCTGGCAACGTTTACCGGTGCCTATGTCGCCGAAATCGTAAGAGCCGGGATTCAATCGATTCACAAGGGGCAAATGGAAGCCGCTCGCTCTCTGGGCATGAGCTACCCCCAGAGCATGATTCATGTGATTCTCCCCCAGGCATTCCGGCGCATTATTCCTCCGTTGGCGGGTCAGTTCATCAGCTTGATCAAAGACTCCTCACTGCTGGGCATCATCGCTATCCGGGAGTTGACCAAGGCCACGAGAGAAGTGGTAACAACCAGTCTTCAACCATTTGAACTATGGTTTGTCTGCGCATTGCTATATCTCATCCTGACCTTTACGCTGTCCATGCTCCTTCAATACATGGAGAGGAGGATGTTGGTGTCGTGATAGACGTTCGAAATGTATACAAAACGTTCTTTGTACCCCATCAGGTCCAGGCACTGGTCGATGTTAGCGCCAGAATCGAACCCGGTGAGGTTGTTGTGGTCATCGGCCCTTCCGGATCCGGGAAAAGTACCTTTCTCAGATGCCTGAATCACCTGGAAACTGCCGACCGGGGGCATATTTTTATCGATGGCATTGATATCCTCGATCGAAAAACGGATATCAACAAAGTCCGTGCCGAGGTGGGAATGGTGTTTCAATCGTTCAACCTCTTTCCACATAAGACGGTCCAGGACAACATTTGCCTTGCCCAGCGGGTGGTTCGAAAACGATCGAAAGGCGAAGCTGAACAAAAAACCTTTACGCTTCTTGAAAAAGTGGGAATCCGGGATAAAGCCGGTGTATACCCCGATCAACTTTCCGGCGGCCAGCAGCAGCGCGTCGCAATCGCCAGAGCTCTGGCCATGGATCCGAAAATAATGCTCTTCGACGAACCGACATCAGCCCTTGATCCTGAGATGATCGGAGAGGTTCTCGACGTCATGAAGGCCCTGGCCAAAGAAGGAATGACCATGGTATGCGTCACTCACGAAATGGGTTTTGCCAGAGAGGTCGCCGATCGCGTAATTTTCATGGACGAGGGAAAAATTGTCGAAGAGGGAACACCCGAACATTTTTTCACCAGTCCCACCCATGACAGGACCAAATTGTTTCTCAGCCAGATTCTTTGAACAGGATAAACGGTCAGCACATTGGCTTTTTTACGATCCTGAATTTTATACTTCGGATTTCCATAAAAAAGCCAATGGACCGCTGATCGTTTTTCGCATTTTTCTGAACCAGCGGCTGAGCCCTCCACGTTATCGGCCTCCTGCCACTCATTCCACATCTTGTACCCAAAAAAATATTATCCCCTTCAGATTGTGCACTAAGGTTTACAAAATAACGAAAATCCGTTACAGTGATTAGAAAATTATGCCCCCATAACAAAACACCATTTCCTGCACGTTCCCTTTTGCAGACAATTCGGAAATGACAACTAAAAATAGCGGTCGTTGCGACTCGGTGCTTTCCGGCTACTGCCCAGACGCAGCGTGTCTGCCAGCCGGTGCGATTATCTCTGGCCATTATCCCCATGGAGTATTCGCTGAATGAAACTTAAAAAGCTCGAACTTACCGGATTTAAGTCATTTTCTGACAAATCGGCAATTGAGTTTCCTGCGGGCATATCGGCCGTCGTCGGACCAAATGGATGCGGGAAAAGCAATATAGTGGATGCCATTCGCTGGGTAATGGGAGAGCAGAGCGTTAAGCAGTTGCGCGGAAAATCCATGGAGGACATTATTTTCTCGGGAACAAACGGAAAACCTCCTCTCAATATGGCCGAAGTTTCCCTGACCCTCGCCAATGATGACGGAACAGCCCCGGAGGAACTCAAAGACTTCACGGAAATCATGATAACCCGGAGGCTTTATCGTTCCGGGGAGCGGGCGTATTTTTTGAACAGACAGCCCTGTCGGTTGAAGGATATTCACAACATCTTCTTGGGCAGCGGCATGGGAGCCAAATCCTATGCTGTCATTCAACAGGGCAATATTGGCGCCATAACAGAAGCCGGTCCCGATGAGCGCCGTATTTTTATAGAAGAGGCTGCCGGAATTACCCGATACAAAACGCGAAAAACAGAGGCTTTACGGAAAGTCCAGGCCACCAATCAGAACCTGACAAGACTGACGGATATTATCAACGAAATCAAACGCCAAATGGCCAGTTTGAAGCGCCAGGCACAAAAAGCGGAGCGGTTTAAAAACTATCAGGTTCGTATTCGCGCACTGGACATTCGACTTGGACTTCATTACTTCATTGAACGAACTGAACAAATCCGGGATACCAAAGCGAGGCTGGAGACTCTCAAAGATGAATTGATTGGATACCAGACTGAATTGAAACGGATCGATGCACAAATGGAGAGCATCAAACTTCAACGCACTCGCAAAATGCAGGAAATTTCCGATAAAAAAACGAGAAATTTTGAGCTTCAGCGCACGCTGGACAAAAAGGAAAACGACCTGCAGCATTTGAAAATTGAGGTTGAACGACTCTCCGGGGAAATTTCCGAGTTGAATACCGCCCGAATCGAAGTGGGGGAAAAAAACGAAAAAATCGTGTCGGAAATCAACCAGGTGGAGCGGCAGACCATTGAAATCCAAACGGAAATTAACACCGTTTCAGCCGCTATCGAACATGAAAAAACGGCATCCCAATCAAACCGAACAACGGTTGAAACGTTGACTCAATCGCTGGAGACTTCCAAAAAGAAGCTGATGGAGTTGGTGGCTCAGGAGGCTCGCATAAAAAATATTTTCCAAAATGCCTCCCGAAACAAGGAGAGTCTGCAGCGCCGTCTTCGACGCGTGGACGAAGAAGAAGCGCTTGCCCGTCAAAATTGCAGCTACCTCAAAAACAAAGAAGACAACGCCAGGGAAGATCGTGCTCTACTCAACGATGAAATCGTGGGAATCGATGAGCAGGTCGCCGGCCTTCAGGAAGCCCTCGACAGCCTCACCCGACAGCTTGGCCATCAGGCAAAATGCTGTCAGGATCTGGAACTGAAGCGCAAAGAAATTGCCTCCAAATACAGTGCACTGAAAAAAATGGAAGATAATTTCGAATGGTACAAAGGCGGTGTCAAGGCAGTTATGCAGCGATTTGCCGCCGGAAATGACCTGTCTCCGAATTCCGAACCTGCCAGCGGCATTTTAGGCCTGATGGCCGACGTCATTGAACCGGCGCCCTCATATGAAACCGCCGTTGAAGCGGCATTGGGAGAAATCCTTCAATATGTCATTGTCAGGGACCAGAATACCGGCCAGATGGCAATTGAATATCTTCAGCAGTCTTCACAAGGTCGTAGCGGATTTATACCCGTTTCATCGATCAAAATCCCTGACGGAGATCTGCATGCCGAAATACAGGCTGAAGATCTGCTCGTCAATCACGTATCTGTCAGGCCGGGTTTCAAGGCCATGGTGGGCGCGCTGTTCGGGCATGTTGTGGTTACCGAAACGTTGGATCAGGCGGTCGCCCTTTACAACCGGAGCAAATCGCCATTGGCTGTTGTTACCAAAGCAGGCGAGCGGATTTGCCATCAGGGACTGATGCTCGGCGGAGGTCCCGAAAACCAGGAGGGAATTTTATCCAAGAAAAAAGAAATCAAAGACCTTGAACGCAACCTTTCCGAGATTGCGCGGGAACTCGAGGGTGCCCGGACAATCCTGCTAAAGACGGAAACCGAAATCGGAAAAATTGAATCTGCCCTCCAGGAGAAATCTGAATTCAAACGTAAAACCATGGAGGAACTCACAGAGGCTGAAAAAACACTGTTTCGAGCCACAGAAAATCTCAAGCATGCCCGCCGGCAGCTGGAAATTATTCGGCTTGAACAGGAACAACTCATGGGTGAATCCAGCGATCTGGATGAAGAATTGGTCAAACATAACCAAGCGGTTTCAGACATTGAAAAAAAAGTACAGGAGGAGCAGGAACGGGTGGCGTCAACGACCCGTGAAATTAAATCCGTATCTTCAAAAATCGATGAATACAATCGAATAACGATGGACCTTCAGCTTAAGCTGACCAGCTTTGAGGCCAAATTGGAAAACAGTTCCAATACGTTAAAGCGATTGAAAGAATTTCAAAAAGACGGTATTCACCGTTTTGAACAGTTGAAGCACGACATTACGCTGAAAACAGAGCGCCGAATCGTTGCGGGCAAGAAAATTACCGAATACACGGAAAGCATAAACGCTCTGCACAATCAGCATCAGGCCACCCGCCGGGATCTGGAAGAAACCGAAGGAGACTACCGGGCTATCGATTCCCGTATCAAGGAAAACGATCAAGCTCAGGCAGAGATTCAAACCAAACGCGAATCGGCAAACGAAAAAATACGAACTTTGGAGGTTGAGCTCTCTCAACTGGAAATCAAGCGCGAAAACATTGAAAATCGGCTGAAAGAACGGTATCACAAGCCCATTTCAGAGCTGCAAATTGAAATCCAATCAGCTGAAAGCGATACGGCCTCAACACAGTTGCCGATTGAGGAGATGGAAACAGAACTCGACGCATGTCGAAAAAAGGCAGCGGCCCTTGCGGATGTGAACCTCGGTGCGATCCGGGAATACGAAGAACTGAAAGAGCGGCATGATTTTCTGGAAGGTCAGCAGAACGATCTGATCAATGCAATAGATGACCTGCACAAAGTTATCCGAAAGATAAACAAAATCACCCAGGAAAAATTTATCGGTACATTCAACCTGATCAATGAAAAGCTCAACGAGGTATTTCCCCGACTGTTCAACGGGGGTGGGGCAAAACTTACCCTTACCGAACCGGACAAACCGCTTGATAGCGGGGTAGAATTTATGATCCATCCCCCCGGAAAAAAGCTGACTCGCTTAAGCCTGTTGTCCGGCGGAGAAAAAGCTTTGTCAGCCATTGCGTTTATTTTTGCCATTTTTTTGATTAAACCGGCATCGTTTTGCCTTCTTGACGAAATTGATGCACCACTGGATGAATCCAATGTATTTCGATTCAACAATCTCCTTAAAATCATTGGCGAGAAATCCCAAATCGTCATGATTACCCACAACAAGCGCAGCATGGAATTTGCAGACACCTTATTTGGTGTAACCATGGAAAGAAAAGGGGTTTCAAAAATCGTATCGGTCAATTTCGAACATGCAGAAACGGCCGATGCTGCTTAACCTCCCATTATTTATACTAAATTAATGCAACAGCAAGGAATGCGATTCAAATTATGGAACAGCTTGTCAACGATCTGATTGGTTACCTCACTACGATTCCGCCGGAGATGGCATGGGGTACTCTTGGCGTATTGGTTATTATCTGGATAGTGATCATCGCCGTTCGCTTGAGACGCCGGAAACGGCTCACGCCCGATGGTAAACCCGCCCCCGCCGGTTCGTCTTCCCTGGAAAACGGGGAAAGCGTAAATCGCGATGCGGCACCACCGCCACGGCCAACCGTTCAGGAAAAAGCCGATACGAGCAGGGATAAACCTGAGGACGTCTCTCGGAGTTTTTTTGACCGATTGAAAAATGGTCTGTCAAAAACCAGACAGGTCCTGTCCTCAGATATTGACAAACTTTTTTCGGGAAAACAGCGACTCGATGGCGAAGTGCTGGAAGAACTTGAAGAGCTGCTGATCACCTCGGATATTGGCGTCCAAACCGCTTTGGACCTGATAGAACGACTGGCGGAACAAACCGATACGATTTCCAAGCCCGATCAACTAAAGGCAGCGATACAAAAAGAAATTCTTACTCTGTTTGAGAGTTCCGAAATGCCGGAGATAACAAAAGGAGTCGTTAAACCCCGAGTCATTATGGTTGTCGGTGTCAATGGGGTGGGAAAAACCACAACTATTGGCAAACTGGCTGCCCGTGAATCAGCTGCCGGCAAAAAGGTCCTGATTGCGGCAGCCGATACGTTCCGGGCGGCCGCAGCCGAACAACTGGAGATTTGGGCCGATCGTGCCCACGCGGATATTGTCAAACATAAGGCCAATTCGGACCCGGCGGCTGTTGCCTATGACGGGGTTGAAGCGGCTATTTCACGGGGTGCAGATGTGGTTTTTATCGATACAGCCGGCCGTCTCCAGACAAAAGTCAACCTTATGGAAGAGATCAAAAAAATCAAGCGGACCGTTTCCAAACGCATACCGGATGCACCGCATGAAATCCTTCTGGTGCTGGATGCCACAACCGGACAGAACGCCATTTCACAAGCCAAACTCTTCCATGAAGCTCTCGGGGTAACCGGCATTGCCCTGACCAAACTGGACGGCACAGCAAAAGGCGGGATCGTCGTCGGAATAAGCAGTTCCCTGAGGATTCCCCTGCGATATATCGGTATAGGTGAACAAATTGATGATTTGCAGGATTTTGATCCGGTACAGTTTGTTGACGCCATGTTTTAGGAACGCGGATTTAATTACCACAACCCGTTGATGCTTGAAAGAATCACCAAGCAATTTTCATAAAATTTCAGCTCGGTTGCTGTCGATTTTTTTATCAGTAACACCCTGTTCCAAGGTCCGGTTTGCAAGGTTTTATAGCTCAAGCATCCCGTCAGGTCGCGAATTTCGCTTTTCGATACGATTTTACTTTTCCCAAAAGCTGTAACCTGTTCATTTTTCTTGACAAGATGACCCGCCATACTATATGCAGCAATAAATACCGGCTGTTTTGGGTAAAAATCCATAAACAAGGGGGAACGGTACAATGACAAAAGCTGAACTGGTAGAGAAGATGGCAACCGATGCGGGGATTTCCAAAGTGGCGGCAGCGACGGCTTTAAATTCCTTTATGGAGGGTGTCACCAAAGCGTTGAAAAAAAAGGATGGAAAAGTGACGCTTGTCGGCTTTGGTACCTTTTCAAAAGTGCGCCGAAAAGCGCGCAAGGGTCGGAACCCGCAGACCGGCGATCCGATAAAAATCAAAGCATGCAATGTTGTCAAATTTCGGCCGGGGAAAAAGCTCCGAGACTCAGTATAGCCCGATCGTAATCAAGGGGGCTGATTTGGCACCAAACCGTTATCGGTTACGGCGTTGTCAAATTTGCCCCCACGGAATCCTTCAGTAGGTCACATCAAACGAATCAAACCGGCCAGTATAGCTTTCAATAGTTGTTTCCACTGAATCCACCCGGGACAACGGTGAGCCGACCCGGCACCAGGCCACCATTGATTCTGCATCCTCTTGTCTACCCTCAAAAACAGCCTCAACGGCTCCATCGCTTCTGTTTTTCACCCAACCGCTGATATTTCGCTGAAGTGCGGCTTTCCGCGTTTCAGCGCGAAAAAACACGCCCTGCACTCGTCCGTGAATGATCACATGAATACGTATCTGGTCTCCCATCAGCATCCCCTTTTTTCTGAGGTGTTCGCCAGTTTCCGCGCAAAATCACTTACGATTTCAGCAATTTTTCGCCGATTGGTTTTGAATCGTTTATCCCGGAATCCGGGCCGCCACTGTAACTCGGCCAGTTCATCGGAAACAACAACTATCGCCCCCACATCAATGCACCGGAATTTTCCCACAGAAAAAAGGGCTGACGTTTCCATTTCTACGGCAAGAACATTGGCCGCCTGATAACGAATAACCTTTTCCCGGGTTTCACGATAAATTGCGTCTGTCGACCACACGGTTCCTTTATGCCAGGAAATGTCGCAGTCATTCACTTGTGACACCAACCCATCCACAACCGCATCCGAAGGTCTAACCGTATCGCTGCCTCTGCCAAGATAGTGGATCGAGGTTCCCTCTTCAATCAGGGCGGCTGAAGGAATCACAACGTCCCCAATTTTCACCCGGGGTGAAATCGCCCCGCACCATCCGACTGCCAACACGGTTCGGACACCCCAGGCGATGAGCGTTTCAAGTATCATGACAGCGTATGGGGCGCCGATATAAGGCCCTGCCACACAGATTCCCTCCGGACCTTGATACACCCGACTCATGAATAGCTTGCGGCTTTTTCTGGCAGTAAGATCCAACACGTCGGAAAAAAGATTCAAATCGGCTTGACTGCTGACCAGGATGCCGACCGGCCCGTGATCCAATGCACCCGTTGCTGACTGAAGCGGCTCAATGATGGCCGAATCCCCTTGTATATTTTGCATCGATTTCACCGCAATGGGTTAATGAAAAACAAGTTCGCAATTTGGAGTATTGAGGTACCCGACTAACAAGGCAGGACAATGCCGAAATATCAGCCAAATTCAAAATATTCGCAACGACGGCAGACGGGTTGGATCGCCATCCAAAATCTGAAGCTGTTTTTAAGCGACCCCTGAGGCGCAAGAGCGGATCTCTTTCAGCGTCAGCCGGGAAATCCGCTCTCACATATCAAGTTCTATGTATCCGTATGTCACGGAATCCGTTACATCGGATCGGCCAGAGTCGTCAATTCATCTTTAATCTCATCAACGATATCATAAAACCATAAAAAGTCCTCGATAGTCATTCGGCCTGCTTTGCGCTGAGATTCGGAGCCGTCCTTTTTTATGATAATCCTTGGTCCGATCTGAAGCTTTGGCTCCCCCTCGCCGTACTGATTGATCGAAACTACCAGCCCGGTTTCATCGCACCGCCATTTTCGCAGCACTTTATCTTTTTCAGGATCAAAGGGCATAAAATCCTCCATTAGGCATTATATTTTGGAAAAATCGGCAAATTCAGCAAAAAGATCAGCGATTTGTTTCAGCAGTGCCAACCGATTGCAGCGAATTTTAATATCGTCGGCCATGACCATAACCCCGTCGAAAAAAGCATCCACAGGTTCCCGAAGGGTGGCAATCGTTAACAACGCCTGACTGAAATCACCCGAATCGAGTTCGGTTTTCGCCTTTGCTCGAATACCCTGCAGTGCGGCAAACAGGGCTGATTCACAGGCATCCTCAAACAAAGCGGGATCAACCGATGCGTCTTCGGTCAACTCGGCCTTGCGTATGATGTTCACCGCCCGTTTGAAGGCAATGGCCAGTGGTTCAAAATCGGGTTTTGCTTTCAGACTTTCCAGAGCCTTCACGCGATTCCACACATCCGGGATCACGTCCGCCGGCACACTGAGAACGGCGGCGATGACTTCTTTCGAAAATCCCTCTTCGGCAAGCATATGACTCATTCGGTTTTTCAAAAAGGAGAAAACCGACTCGGCCGTTTCACCGTTGTCGGTTACGCCGAAATGCGACAGGCTCTCCTTGATGAGGGATAAAAGAGAAAATTTGAAATTCTGGTTGAGTATGATCTGAAT
>ENA-ORCU01000886-ORCU01000886.1-marine-metagenome-genome-assembly--contig:-NODE-886-length-10115-cov-2.906256_pt1 | contig 10115 bp, 7 predicted proteins | sample MGYA00248631_ERZ508512 | MGnify/ENA primary metagenome ERZ508512 (study PRJEB26183, sample SAMN06268844) | marine metagenome | isolation source: Tt an P1 anaerobic enrichment on pine from sediment taken... | reverse complement strand
TGAGTGCCGCGACCCTGTCCCATCACATCAAGGAACTGGAAACGGCCGGCCTGATCGGAATCCTCCGTGAGGGCAAGTTCATCAACCTGGTTCTGCAGCGCAACATCCTCCAGGCCTACCTGGATCACCTCGCGAAAATCTGACCTGCCGCCTCCTCCTCCCCTTGAATTCGGATTATAGTTAGATATTTATCTAATTATCGAAACGACTATAGCGAAACGAGGAGATTTTTGATGAGCAGATTGACCGGCATGCGGAGGCATTTTTGAAATTGTATGTGGATAAATGCTACCAGGAACTTGATCAACTGGAGAATCTCAAGTTGAAGCTTAGTTTATATGGTGTGATGGGAAAAATTTTCTGATCGCAACAATCATGAGTTTCAATAATAACCATATTCCCCGTTATCAACAATTCATTCATTGCTTAGAGGCTGGTTTAGAACTCCTTGATGAGCAGAGTCGTGAGGATATTGTCCGGTTTGTTGTTGGTCGTCAACACAGCAGTGGCGGTTTTATGGATCGGGGCGAACAGCCGGATCTATATTATTCGCTGTTTGGTTTTTGGCTGGCTTCGGCTTTGAGTTTGAACACGGAACTAGGGCATTTGAAAGATTTTGTCCGGGACCGAAAGGCCGGAGCGAATCCGGTTGACCGCTTTACTTTAATGCTAATTCAACAAGCTTTTTTTCAAAAAAAGAAAGGGCAGTTCAGATTTTTAAGAGAACTATGGAAGCGCGATCATCCGATCAATTTTTCGTATCAACTTTTTTTATTCTTATTGGTTTTCGACGCGCGATACGGTAAAAAACGCTGGCTGTATTTTTTTGTTCGGCTGATGTTGCGCTGGTATAAACCTCCTGAAGGATCGCCGGCTAGCCTGGTGGCCGCTTTGACTGTCGCCTGTCATGAGGTGGGCTTGAAGTCGGAAAAGTTGCAGCAGCTTTTGTTGACGTATTTTGACGAAAACACCGGATTCAAAGCGTTCAAACAGCTTGCAACAGGAGACATGCTGTCAATGGGCGTGTCGTTGTTTGCCTTGCAAAAAACCGGATTCGACCTACGACTGATTGCACCGGCATGCTTCGATTTTATTGAGCAAAATTTTGATCGGGGGGCTTTTTTGTCAGGCGATGGCGACACCACCCGCGATTTGGAATATACTTTTTACGGCTTACTGGCCTTGGGCTGTCTGGCGGATAATTAAATTCGAAGAATCGTTTGTGACCAACTAAAGAGAATAAAATTGACAAAACAAGATTTACAAAATCGTTTCGATGAACTTTCAAAAATTCTGCTTGATGAAATGAATCCGCAGGGTTTTTGTACGGGAGAGCTTTCTTCGAGTGCATTGGGCGTCGCAGTTGCTGTCGCAGCCTTGCACTTTCACGATGCTAAAGCACACCAGTCGGAAATCCAAAAGGGCTTGATTTGGTTGCAGGCAAATGTGAATTCCGACGGTAGTTTTGGCGATACGCCCCAAAGCCCCGGCAATGTGAGCACCAGCTTGCTGGCTTATGCCGCAAGCAATCTTTATGCCTCGTCGAATGAATCAACGACTCATTTGCAGACTAAGATCGCAGCTTACCTGGCTTCTCAAAATATTGATGTTCATTCGGGCCAGGTTGCAAAAGTGATTCTCAACCATTATCAGCGTGACTATACGTTTTCTGTCCCAATCCTGACGATGTGCGGACTTTGTGGTGTTCCGGGTGGTGAAGCATTTCGATATATTCCCCAGTTGCCGTTTGAACTGGCTCTGTTGCCACGAAAGTTTTACAGGCTGCTGAATTTGAGCGTGGTCAGTTATGCCATTCCGGCTTTGATAGCTGTTGGTATCGTAGTTTTTAAGCGAAAGCCATCCAGTGCTGTTGGCCGTTTGATCCGCAAGCAATCAATTAAGCCGGCACTGGCATTGTTGCATCGGCTGATGCCTGGCAGCGGCGGCTTTCTTGAAGCGATTCCGCTCACCGCTTTTGTAGCTCTGAGTTTGATTGAGGCTGGCTACGGTGATCTTCAGGTGGTTGAAAATGGCATTCAGTTTTTAAAGCGAACCCAGCGCGCCGACGGCAGCTGGCCCATCGATGTCAACCTGTCAACCTGGGTAACAACCTTGTCTGTAAAAGCATTGCGGGGCAAAACGGATGAGGTACTGACACCAGAAATGCAGACTCGTCTGGCTGATCATCTGAAAGGCCTTCAGAACAGAAAAGTTCACCCGTTTAACGGAAGTGCCGCTGGTGGCTGGGGATGGACCAGTCACAGCGGGTCGGTGCCCGATGGCGATGACACGCCGGGAGCAATATTGGCATTGCTTCGTCTTCGTCCAAAAGAGGAAGTGAAAGAGGCGGTTCTGGCTGGATGTGGCTGGCTGTTGAAGCTCCAAAATAGCGATGGCGGATTTCCGACCTTCTCAAAAGGTTGGGGGAAGCTACCTTTCGACCAGAGTTGTGCAGATTTAACCGGGCACAATTTGTTGGCTTTTTCTGTTTGCCTGGATGCCTATGGCGGGGAGTTAAGCCCGAAAGCTGTTCGTGCGTATCGCGAGGCTTCACTGCGCATGCTCAATTATTTGAGGCGACATCAACGTCAGGATGGGAGTTGGTTGCCTCTGTGGTTTGGCAACCAGCATGTCGCTGATCATACCAATCCGGTTTATGGAACAGCTAAGGTGCTAACGTATTTGAATGACGTACTGTTGCATGGGTGGTTTAATTCCTCCTTTCGGGAGCAACTGAATGATTTAACAGAAGCCGGCGAACGTTTTCTAATAAATGTTCAAAATGCCGATGGCAGTTGGGGGGGTGGGAAAGCTATTCCGGGAACGATTGAAGAAACTGCTTTGGCTGCATCCGCCCTAATGCATAAAAAACATGACAAAGCCCGGCAGGCTGCTTTTCAGTGGCTTGATCAAACTTATCGGTGGCACGGGATGAAAGCGTCTCCCATCGGATTGTATTTTGCTTCGCTTTGGTATGATGAAAAATTGTATCCGCTGACTAGCTACCTGGAGGCTTTGAGCCGAGCGTTGGAACTCACCTCGTCTTTGGGGATGATCGATAAATGTTCTCCGTCGGTAGTATAGTAGCTGCCCATTAAGTTTGCTGTTAAACAGCTGTGTACCGGAATAATTTCAACCAGATCCCCTACATTAATCAGGTGGAAATCTTTATAGGTTATTTTCAGAATTCCGTTTTCCTGAGACATGTCGCACAGGTAATTTTTTTCGTCCAGCAGAATTTTTTCATTGCCCTTGCGGATGACAATCTGCCCGTAGAGGCTTTTCCCATCGATGTTAATAATGGAATCTTTGGAAATGTGGATTGCTCCCCCGTAAATCGTAATTTCGTTGCGCGATCCGTGCTTGGCAATCACCGGGCACACGAGCCGAATGGCAATGTCTTCAAAATTACAGCTCCCCAGTTTGAGTTGCATGAGGTCATAAAACACAAAATTCCCGGGACGAATTTCATCTACACCATCAAAATTTTCACAAATACTCTGCGAGGGCGTATCGCCCATGGAAACAATTAGATCAGGCCAGTCTTTTTTATAACGGTTCTTGAGTGAACGCATTTTTAGCAGGGCGTCAAAATGAAAATTGTAGATCTCGTGCCGTGTCTTGGCTTTATAGGTGTGTCCGGCGTGGGTTAGGAATCCCTTGAATTGAATGACTGGATTTTGTTTGATAATTTCGAGCAAATTATCAATTTGGTTTGTTTTGCTGGCCATGATTCCTGTGCGGTTATGGCCCGTGTCAATCTCAATAAATAAACCAACCGGCGATTTAATAAACTTTGACAACTGAATCAGTGCATCCTTGTTTTCAACCAGCAAATTAAGTTTTATTTTCTTGGCTAAGGAGTTAATCTGGTTAATTTCGAGTGTGTTGACCGGGATTGCAATCGTGATGTCATTCCATCCGTTTTTCGCGAAATAACCGGCCATTTGGACCGATGAAACCGTAATCGCCGTCACTCCGGCATCACGAAACCATTCTCCCACGGCTGCTGATTGATGAGTTTTGAAATGAGGCCGGAAAAACAAGTTTTTGGCCTTCGCTTTTTGAGCCATTCGCTCGATGTTTCTTAAGCATACCTCTTTGTCGAGGATTAGCGTTGGGCGCACAATATCCATAAACGTTCAGTCATTTTTTGGTTTCAGTAAACTGCTATCCAAAACTTTTCTTCTACGGAAAAATTTTCGAACGTCGCTGAGATAAATAAAACATGTGGGTTTTAATTATCGTGTAATAAAATCGCAACGGCTTATTTCGCTTTGAACAAACCACATTTGAATTGTTTATGTTGCATGATTTTGGCTCTTTTAGAAGCACAAGAAGTTCTATATCGCCAATATTCCGCAACAGAAAAGCTGTTTTATTCGAAATAAGCCAGCTAAAAGTAATACTTTAACTGAAACTTAGAAAGAATTGAAAGTGAAAACAATCAAAAAAAGCCTCGGATTGAGGCTCTTTTTGTTGTTCTTATCAATTGTGAGTATTATTCTTTACCTGTGATGATGGTTTGGGCCCGGTTTGGACCAACCGAAGTAATGGTAATTGGAAGTCCGGTTTCATCTTCAATGAAATTGATGTAGTTATTTAATTCTTCCGGAAACTCATTTTGATGCGTCAGTTTGGTCAAATCCGTTTTCCAGCCCGGAAGTTCCACGTAAATTGGTTTTACTTTGTCATCCAGTTCAAATGGAAATTTGTCTTCCACTTCTCCGTCAATTTCATAGCCTACACATACTTTAATGGTGTCAAAATCATCCAGAACATCCCCTTTCATCATGAAAAGCTCGGTGACACCGTTAATCATGATGGAATATTTCAGGGCTACCAGGTCGAGCCAGCCGCAACGTCGGGGGCGTCCGGTTGTCGATCCGTATTCATTTCCGGCATCGCGTAGCTTCTGGCCGGTCTCATCGTGAAGTTCTGTGGGGAAGGGGCCCATTCCTACACGGGTACAGTATGCTTTAAAAATTCCGAAGACCCGGCCAATTTTTTGTGGGGCAATTCCCAGTCCGGTGCAAGCGCCGGCGCATATGGTGTTCGACGAAGTTACAAAAGGATAGGAGCCAAAGTCAATGTCGAGCAAAGTGCCTTGCGCGCCCTCGGCCAGTACCGATTTTTCGTTTTCCAGCAGGTCGTTTACCATGTGTTCGCTATCAACAAAAGTAAACTCTTTCAAGACCTTGATTCCTTCAAACCAGTCTTTTTCAACTTCTGCAAGCAGTTCTTTATAGTCGAACTGAAAGAATTTTTCCAGTAATTCTTTGTGGGCGTCGGTTCGTTCGGCATATTTTTGTTCAAAATTTTCACCTAAATCACCAACACGCAATCCGTCGCGACCAATTTTGTCTTTGTAGGTCGGGCCAATTCCCTTTAAGGTAGAACCGATTTTTGTATCACCTTTTGCGGTTTCCGAGGCGGCATCGAGCAATTTATGAGTTGGTAAAATTAAGTGGGCTTTTTTTGAGATATAGAGGTTCTTCCTTAAGTCAAGACCATATTTTTTTAGAGACTCAATTTCTTTTTTGAAAACCAGAGGATCCAACACAACACCGTTTCCGATCAGATTGACTTTATTTTCGTGAAAAATTCCTGATGGAATGGAGTGTAACACTTGTTTGAAGTTGTCGATTTCAAGGGTGTGTCCGGCATTGGGGCCGCCTTGAAACCTGGATATGGCATCATATTTTGGGGTTAAGACGTCAACAATTTTTCCTTTTCCTTCATCTCCCCATTGGAGACCTAAAATAACATCTACTTTCATTCTATTTGATTTACAAATTTTCAAGCATAATTAAACCGCAGAAATTGAATCTCTTAGGGAGATTGCCTTCTACGGTGCCAAAATGAAAATTATTTGGCGAATAAAATTAAGAATTATTTTTTCATTCGGGCATAAAAAAACCTCTGTTTCAGCAGAGGTTGTTATTTATAATGAGTATAAAACAATTTAAGGTTCAATGCTTTTCCCATAGATGTACAAGGTGTGGTGGGAGAGCTTAAAATTATACTTCAAACAAGCCTCTTCAATGATTTCACGAATACGAGGATCATAGAACTCTTTAACAACTCCGCTGTTGGTGTCGATCAAGTGGTCATGTTGGAGCGTGGCAAATGCTTTTTCGAACTGGGCGATATTTTTTCCAAACTGATGTTTGACGACCAGCTTGCATTCCAGCAACAAGTCGATGGTGTTGTAAAGCGTGGCCCGGCTTACCCGGTAGTTCTTATTTTTCATTGAGATATAGAGCGATTCAATATCAAAATGGCCTTCACGCGAGTAGATCTCGTCCAGAATGGCAAATCGCTCCGGTGTTTTCCGATGTCCATTTTTCTCCAGGTATTCTGTGAACATATTCTTCACAGTATCTTTCGTCTTATGGTTATTCATATTTAAACCAATTTAAAATAGAGCTCAAAAATAGTAAAAATAAAGCATTGTTTAGACTAAATAAAAACTAATTCTCGATTTTTTCGATCCTTTCAATGGTGTCTATTCCCTTGATTTTCATTAATCGCGAAATGAGTTTATTCAAGTCGTCGAGGTTGTGAATGTAGATGAATAAGTCGCCTTCAAAAATGCCGTCGTGCGTGTCGAACAGCACTGTGCGCATGTTGATGTTGTTTTGTTTTGAGATGATGTTGGTTACTTCGTTAACGATTCCAATTCTGTCGAATCCGTTGATTTTGATACGGGTGAGGTAAGACCGCTTTTTAAAGTTGGTCCATTCGGCAGTGATTATCCGGTCACCCTGCTGCGACATTAGTTTATTGGCTTCGGGGCAATTGCGCTTATGGATAACCACATGATTGTTGGACGACATGTACCCAAGCACATTATCGCCGGGAATGGGTTGACAGCATTTGGCAAGTGTATAGTTGGTTTCCTCAGGGTCTTCTTTCAGTAAAAAGGTATTTTTTTTGTTGATGTGGGTTTTTGGAAGTTCGAGCTCCAATTCGCCTTCTTCGTTCTTGTTTTTTCCAAATGAAAGCTTCCAGTATTTGGCCAGTTTATTTTCACGTCGTGTTTTTAGGATGCTTTCCAAATCATCTATTTGGATAAAACCCATACCAACATGAGCATAAAGTTGGTCTTTGTTTGAAAGATTGTAGTGCGAGGTCAGCTTCTTTAAAGTGTCCGATGATGGTTTGATTTTATATTCTTTCAGCTTATTTTCTATGATTTCACGTCCTTTTTCAAGGTGCATTTTTTTGTCCATCTTGAAGGCCTGCTTAACCTTTGATTTCGCTCGGGCTGTGGTGATAAACTGTAGCCAGGAAAGGTCGGGCATCTGGGTTTTGGACGTCAGTAATTCAACCTGGTCGCCACTTTGCAGCACATAACTGACCGGAACCAGCTTGTGGTTGATTTTTGCTCCAATACAATGATTGCCAAGGTCGGTATGGATTTCATAGGCGAAATCGATGACCGTTGCCCCTTTGGGGAGATTAATCATATCGCCTTTGGGCGTGAAGATGACAATTTCGGACGAAAATAGATTCATTTTGAATTCATCCAGAAATTCCATGGCATCTGATTCCGGGTTTTGCAGCATTTCCCTGATCTTTTCAAGCCATTTGTCCAGTTCGGTTTCGGGCGACTGCACCCCTTTGTATTTGTAATTGTAGTGCGCTGCAAATCCACGTTCGGCAACCTCGTCCATGCGTTCTGTCCGGATTTGCACTTCCACCCATTTCCCCTGGGGACCCATCACGGTGACGTGAAGTGCTTCGTAGCCGTTGGCTTTGGGAATTGTTATCCAATCGCGGATTCGGTCGGGTTTGGGTTTGTAGATGTCGGTAATCAGTGAAAGAATATCAAAGCATTGGCGCTTTTCCGATACATTTGGTTTGGGCTTAAAAACAATCCGGATGGCCAATAAATCATAGATTTCATCGAATGAAACACCCTTGGTTTGCATTTTATTCCAAATCGAGTAAATCGATTTTAACCGACCGGATACGCTGAAGTCGATGTCCTCTTTTTGGAGTTGTTCGCGGATTGGTTTTACAAATTCATCAACCAAATACTCACGTCGTTCGCGCTGGCTGTGAAGCCGAAAGACAATCTGGTTATAGGTTTCCGGTTGTTTGTATTTGAGACTGAGATCTTCCAGTTCCGTTTTAATCGAGTATAAGCCCAAACGGTGCGCCAGCGGAGCAAAAATATAGAGGGTTTCGGCAGCAATTTTTAGTTGCTTGGGAAGCGGCATGCTGTCGAGTGTGCGCATATTGTGAAGACGGTCGGCCAATTTAATCAGGATAACCCGAACGTCATCCGACAGGGTCATCAGCATTTTCCGAAAATTGGTAGCCTGTTTCGAGTCATGTTGGGCAGTTATCTCACCCGAAAGTTTGGTCAGGCCGTCAACAACCTGGCTGACTTTTTCACCAAACAGGTTCTGAATGTCGTCGAGGGTGTAATCAGTATCTTCCACCACATCATGCAGAATTGCTGAAATGATTGATGTGGCACCAAGTCCCATTTCGCTCGAAACAATTTGAGCAACAGCAATTGGATGGATGATATAGGGTTCACCTGATTTTCGTTTAACGCCAGCATGGGCACTGTTGGCAAATTCAAAGGCTTTTTGAATGCGCTCACGTCCTTCATCGGAAATTCGCTGACCGAAGGTGCTGGTCAAGTTATCGTAATAATCCGCAATTAACCGCTGCTCTGCTTGGGTTTGTAATTTATTCATCTCCGTCATGCCACAAATATTGAAGCTTTTCAATTAGCCAGGGCTAAAGATAGACTATTTCTAAGAAAAATCAGGTTGGATGATTTTTTGAAATGTCCAGATTTTACCCATTTTTAAATGAAAGCAATCAGGTGCTTTATTTGTTCAGGTTTCTACGTTATCGTTTTCTGAAGAATAGACTTGACGCCTGTTAGCTGATCCTATCATAAACTGACCAAAAAGCCTGCACCATACTTTCCCATGAGAATTTCTTTTTTTCTTCCTTGATATTTTGTTCAAACGAGATTTGCCGCTTGTTCTGGTAAAAATCGACGATGGCATCGGCAATGGCACTGGCATTAGGTTCAACCACATATCCAATTTTCTGATCCGGAATAATTTCGGAAAGTCCGCCCACATTAGTCACCAACATGGCTTTCTCGAAGTGATATCCAATTTGTGTCACTCCGCTTTGCGTGGCACTTTTGTACGGTTGCACTACCAAATCAGCGGCACTGAAATATTGGTTCACTTTTTCATTTGGAATGAAATCAGTGTGCAGAATAACACGTTTGTTCAGGTCCAGATCAGACAACAATTGCAAATAAGGATCAGCTTTGGTATAAAACTCTCCGGCAACAATCAGCTTTACAGGCAGTTTTGCAAGTCGTTCATCCGCCATGGCTCGCAGCAAGATATCCAGCCCCTTATAATCGCGAATGAACCCAAAGAAAAGCAGGTAGCTGGTTTTCTGGTCAAGCTGGAGCAAGGTTTTTGCTTTTGACTGTTCTATTCGGTCACCAAAATTGTCAAACAGCGGATGCGGACAAAGCGCTCTGGGGAGTTTGGCGTTAAACGAGTCGATGTCGTTTAAAACACTTTGCGACATGGCTACCATGCCGTCAATGCTTTTCATGAAGTAATGGGTTAACAGCCGGTCGCCGGGACGTTTTTCGTGTGGAATAATATTGTCGGCCAGGCAAATAACTTTGGTGTGTTTGTTTTTTCGTGCGATTCGGCAAATACTGCCCAGGGCTGGCCCCATAAAAGGCAGCCAGTAACGAACCATTAGCAGGTCTGGTTTTTCCCGGCGGATTCGGCTTCCTGTTTTCAGCCAGTTGAAAGGATTGACTGAATTGACGGTCCGTTTAATTTTTAGATTTTCGGGAGCCTTTCCCTCAACATATTGTGATTTTCCGGGGAAAAGCAAGCTGGGGTACTGGATGGTAAATGTTTCGATTTCAACTTGATTTCCCTGGTTTTGAAATTCCCGGGCAAGCCGTTCGTTGTAGGAGGCCAGCCCTCCGCGGAAAGGATAGGCCGGGCCAATTATTTTGATGGTTTTTTTCATCCGTTTAAAATTTTCAAGTTTCTAAAAACTTACTTTAAAATTTGAGAACGGATGGAACCGCTCCGCTC
>ENA-ORCU01000885-ORCU01000885.1-marine-metagenome-genome-assembly--contig:-NODE-885-length-10119-cov-2.676658_pt1 | contig 10119 bp, 9 predicted proteins | sample MGYA00248631_ERZ508512 | MGnify/ENA primary metagenome ERZ508512 (study PRJEB26183, sample SAMN06268844) | marine metagenome | isolation source: Tt an P1 anaerobic enrichment on pine from sediment taken... | reverse complement strand
AGTGGTCGAAGGCGCTCCCCTGCTAAGGGAGTAGGCGGGAAACCGTCTCGAGGGTTCGAATCCCTTCGTCTCCGCCATAATTTCCAAGGCCAACTAAGGCGCTGAAAATATTCGTTTTGGGGCCTTCGACAAAAGTCGAACCATTCACGTTCACCACCCACGCTGACCACCTTGGCAAAGCCTCAGAGAAACGCTGTCGTTGTCCAGCTCGCTCAGATAGCGGAATGGAGCGTTGCTGCTCAAAGGCAGTTGCAGGTGCAACTGCGTGCTGTTCAGGGGTCGGTGTCCAGGCAATAGAGATATTCAGGAGCGGTCGTGCGGTCGGCAGATGGTGTCCATACCTGCACCTCAGCTAGTGTCACCAGATGTGAACGGCAGAGGGTCTCGGGCAATTAAGGCCAGGTCATCAAAGGGGGAGGAGACGTTCGCTGCACCGGTGATACGCGGTCAGAGCGTTCCCTCAAGCTGTGCGACGGTCGACCTTCCGTATCCTGACCATCGTGGACTGTCATGCGAGAGAGCCTCTCGCGACATCTGCGAGGACAAACTTCCGGGCCTGCCAGGTGATCGAAGAGCCGGACCGGATTGCCCGCACCAGGGGCAAGCCGCGCAGCATCCGGGTCGACAACGGCCCCGGGTTCGCAGGCCAGCTTCTCGACCAGTGGGCCTTCTTGAACAAGGTCGAGCCGGATTTCTCCCGGCCAGGAAAGCCCGCGGACAACGCCTACACCGAGGCATTCAACCGTCGCCTGCGCCAGGAATGCCTGAACGCACCGTGGTTCCTGTCGATGGCCGACGCCCGCCAACGGATCAACAACTGGAGGATCGACTACAACGAAGAGCGGCCGCATTCGCGGCCCAACTGAAACCGCTCCGGAAGGTCGCATAAAGCCCGGACCAAAGACAGGGTGAAGTCCAATCCTCCCTTTCCCTAAAAATAGCGGTGGACCGAACTCAGTGGGGGAGCATCACCGCCCACCGGCACCGGAGACCATCGTCCCGAGGGAACGCACGCCGATCATGCACCAACAGTCAAGCCGGACCACTCAGATCGGGCTGACCATGTGGTCTTGGCGCCCTTCCCATCCTCAATACGGCCCCTTCGACAGTCGGCGGACGCGAACTTATCCTTGATCGCCGCTTTCTTCGGCCGCACGATCCTTGCATGTCGCGCCGGCAGGCGCACCCAACCGCGGAAAACCAGTTAAAAAAGGGTTTCTGCCCTTTGAAATTGCATAACAGGACCTGAGATGAGCAAAGCCGAGACCCGCAGCGCTGAAATCGCGGTACGCGCGCTTGAGGGGCATCGCCAGTGGCGCGGCAAGATGCAGACGACACCCAAATGCCCGGTGAGGGGCATTGAGGATTTCGCCCTGTGGTACACCCCGGGCGTTGCCGCAGTGGCACGGGTTGTGGCGGAGGATCCGGCGCAGTCTTTCGATCTGACAGACAGGGGCGACCGTGTCGCCATCGTCTCGGATGGCAGCCGGGTGCTGGGCTTGGGCGACATTGGGCCCGAGGCGGCAATGCCGGTGATGGAAGGCAAGGCGGTGCTGTTCAAGCGTTTCGCCGACGTCAACGCCATCGACATCGAGCTCGATACCGAAGACCCGGAAGAGATCATCAAGGCGGTCAAGCTGATGGGCCCGACCTTCGGGGGCATCAATCTTGAGGACATCAAGGCGCCGGAATGTTTCATCATCGAGCAGCGGCTCAAGGAAGAGATGGACATCCCCGTCTTCCACGACGACCAGCACGGCACCGCCGTGATCTGCGCCGCGGGGCTGATCAACGCGCTGCATCTCAGCGGCAAGAAGATCGAGGACTGCCGCATCGTGCTGAACGGCGCGGGGGCCGCGGGCATCGCCTGTATCGAACTGCTGAAGGCGATGGGCGCCCAGCACGACAACTGCATCGTCTGCGACACCAAGGGCGTGATCTACCAGGGCCGGACCGAGGGCATGAACCAGTGGAAATCGGCCCATGCCGCCGCCACCGACCTGCGCACGCTGGAAGAGGCGATGGAGGGGGCCGATGTCTTCCTCGGCGTCTCGGTCAAGGGCGCGGTGACGCCCGAGATGGTGGCAAAGATGGCCGACAACCCGGTGATCTTCGCCATGGCCAACCCCGACCCCGAGATCACCCCGGAGGAGGCCCAGGCGGTGCGCGCCGACGCGATCGTGGCCACCGGGCGCAGCGACTATCCCAACCAGGTGAACAACGTGTTGGGCTTTCCCTATCTCTTCCGCGGGGCGCTGGACATCCACGCCCGTGCCATCAATGACGAGATGAAGATCGCCTGCGCCGAGGCGCTGGCCGAACTCGCGCGCGAGGACGTGCCCGACGAGGTGGCCATGGCCTATGGCCAGAAGCTCAGCTTCGGGCGCGATTACATCATCCCCACGCCGTTTGACCCGCGGCTGATCTACCGGATCCCGCCGGCGGTGGCGCGCGCGGGCATGGATACCGGCGTCGCCCGCCGCCCGATCATCGACATGGACCGCTACGTGCAGGACCTGCACGCGCGGATGGACCCCACCGCCTCGGTCCTCAGCTCGATCTCGGCGCGGGCCAAGGCGGCGCAGGCCCGGATGATCTTTGCCGAGGGCGACGATGTGCGCGTGCTGCGCGCCGCGGTGAACTACCAGCGCGCGGGCTATGGCAAGGCGCTGGTCGTGGGGCGCGAGGCGGATGTGAAGGAAAAGCTGGAATCGGTGGGCCTGGGCGATGCCTATCGCGAGCTGGAGGTGGTGAACGCCGCCAATACCCGGCACCTCGATACCTATCGCGATTTCCTCTACCAGCGGCTGCAGCGCAAGGGCTTTGACATGCAGGACGCGCACCGCCTGTCGGCACGCGACCGCCATGTCTTTGCCTCGCTGATGCTGGCGCATGGCCACGGCGACGGGATGATCACCGGCGCCACGCGCAAATCGGCCCAGGTGATGGAGCTGATCAACCACGTCTTCGACGCCACGGCGGCGGATGGCGCGGTGGGCGTGACCGCGCTGCTGCACAAGGGGCGGATCGTGATGATCGCCGACACGCTGGTCCATGAATGGCCCGACGAAGAAGACCTGGCCAATATAGCCGAGCGCGCCGCCGGCGTCGCCCGCAGCCTGGGGCTGGAGCCGCGCGTGGCCTTCGTCAGCTTCTCGACCTTCGGCTACCCGGTCAGCGAGCGCGCCATCAAGATGCATATGGCGCCGCAGGTGCTGGACGCACGCGGGGTCGATTTCGAATACGAGGGCGAGATGACCGTCGACGTGGCCCTGAACATGGAGGCGATGGCGAAATACCCGTTCTCGCGCCTCAGCGGCCCGGCCAACGTGCTGGTGGTGCCGGCGCGGCACTCGGCCTCGATCTCGGTCAAGCTGATGCAGGAGATGGCGGGCGCCACGGTGATCGGCCCGATCCTGTCGGGCGTGGACAAGCCGATCCAGATCTGCTCCACCGGCTCGACCGTGAACGACATCACCCATATGGCGCTGCTGGCGGCCAGCAAGGTGGGCTGATGGCGGTCTTCACCCTCGGCTCGGTCAATGTGGATCACGTCTATGCCGTGCCGCATCTGCCCGCGCCGGGGGAGACGCTGGCCGCGCATGACCTGAGCACCATGCTGGGCGGCAAGGGCGCCAACCAGTCCGTCGCCGCCGCCCGCGCCGGCGCCGCGGTGCGCCATATCGGGGCGGTGGGCGCCGACGGGCGCTGGGCAATGGAAGAGCTCGCCTCTTTCGGCGTGGACGTGGCCCATGTGGCCGAGGTCAGTGAGCCCACCGGCCACGCCATCATCTCGGTCGATCCGGCGGGCGAAAACGCCATCCTTCTGTTCCCCGGGGCGAACCGGGCGCAGTGCGGGACGGCCATCGCCCGCGCGCTGGCCGGTGGCGGCCCCGGCGACAGCCTGCTGCTGCAGAACGAGACCTCGCACCAGGCCGAGGCCGCGCAGATCGCCCGCGACCGGGGGATGCGCGTGGTCTATTCCGCCGCGCCCTTCGAGGTGGCGGCGGTGCAGGCAGTGCTGCCGCATCTGTCCCTGCTGGTCGTGAACGCGGTCGAGGCCGCGCAACTGCGCGCCGCGCTGGGCGATGTCGCGGGCCCCGATCTGATCGTGACCCACGGCGCCGATGGGGCGGAATGGATTGCGAATTCCGGTGAAACAGTGACTGTTTCAGCCTTTGCCATGTCCCCGGTGGATACAACTGGGGCAGGCGATTGTTTCATTGGGTCTTTGGTGGCGGCGCTGGATGCCGGCGCGGGGCGGGAAGAGGCGCTGCGCTATGCCGCCGCGGCCGCCGCGCTGCAGGTCACGCGCGCGGGCACGGCGCAGGCCATGCCCTTGCGGGACGAGGTTCTGGCCTTTCTCGCCCGCGCCTGATCAGGACCCGGCAAAGGGAGCGGCGTCGCCCCAGAGCTGACGCACCCGCGCGTCGCGGCCACAGCCCTTGCGGTAACGCTTGTAGGCCTCGGCCTTGGTCTTGACGCCAAAGCGGGTGAGGATTCGCTCGTCCTTCTTGTAGTAGTCCTGGTGATACGCCTCGGCCTCGTAGAAGGGACCCGCGGGCAGGATCGGGGTGACGACCTTTTGCCCCAGCGCCTGTTCGGCCTGGGCCACGGCGGCCTCGGCAGAGGCCTTTTCCGCCGGGTTAGAGACGAAAATCGCGGTGCGATAGCTGTCGCCCCGGTCGCAGAACTGGCCGCCCGCGTCGGTCGCGTCGACCGAGCGCAGGAACAGGCGCATGAGATCGGCGTAGCTGACCTTGTCGGGGTCATAGGTGATCTCGACCGCCTCGTAATGGCCGGTGCCGCCGCGCGAGACCTGTTTGTAGGTCGGGTTCTTCACCCTGCCGCCGGTATAGCCCGAGATCACCTCGGTCACGCCCTCGACCTTTTCGAAATCGGCCTCGACGCACCAGAAACAGCCGCCCGCGACCACCGCGGTTTCCAGCGGCGCGGCGCGGGAGGCGCCGCAATGGGTGGTGACGGCCAGGAGGATGGCCGAGATGAGGGTAAGCGCCTTGAAATCATGCAGGGTGCGGGACATGGGTCTGCTCCTTCTCGCGGTTGCGTCAGGCTACGCCTGGGCCCTGCTCGCGCGGAAGGCACAAGCCCGTGACCTCACGAAGCCCTGAAAGCGCTGAAACATTTCCCTTTCGCCGCTTGCCGTGCCGTCCTAGCGTGGCCGGGAAAGGAGCCGCCATGACCGACCACGTCACCACCCACCAGGCCGAAGAGGACGCCCGGAACAAGGCGATCCTGATCTATCTGAACGGCCGTATCGTGCCCAAGGCCGAGGCAACGGTCAGCGTCTATGACAGCGGCTTCATGCTGGGCGACGGGGTGTGGGAGGGGCTGCGCCTTTACGATGGCTGCTGGGCCTTTCTCGACGACCATCTCGACCGGCTGTTCGAGGCGGCCAAGGCCATCGACCTGGAGATCGGGATGGACCGCGCGGGCGTCATCGCGGCGCTGGAAGAGACGCGCAAGGCCAACGGGATGCACAGCGACGCCCATGCCCGCCTGATGGTCACGCGCGGGGTGAAGACCCGGCCGTTCCAGCACCCCTCGCTGTCGCGGCAGGGGCCGACGGTGGTGATCATCGTGGAACATTCGAAACCCTCGATCCCGCGGCCCATAAGGCTGGCCACCGTGCCGCATATCCGCGGGTTGCCGATGAGCCAGGACCCCAAGCTGAACTCGCATTCCAAGCTCAACTGCATCCTGGCCTGCATCGCCGCCGAAAAGGCCGGGGCGGACGAGGCGCTGATGCTGGACGTGCATGGTTTCGTGAACACCACCAACGCCTGCAATTTCTTCATCGTGCGCAAGGGCGAGGTTTGGACCTCGACCGGTGATTACTGCATGAACGGGATCACGCGGGCCAAGGTGATCGATGTCTGCCGTGCGGGCGGCATCCCGGTCTACGAGAAAAACTATTCGCTGGTCGACACCTACGGCGCCGACGAGGCGTTCCTGACCGGCACTTTCGGCGCGCAGACCCCGGTATCGGAGATCGACGGGAGGGTGATCGGGACGGGGGAAATGGGCCCGGTGACCGAGCGCATCCGCGACCTTTACGCCGCGCTGGTGCAGGAACATTGCGGGGGGCGCGGCGCATGAGGATCGCCATGTGGTCCGGCCCGCGCAACCTGTCGACGGCGATGATGTATGCCTTCGGCAACCGCGCCGATTGCGCCGTGGTGGACGAGCCCTTTTACGCCGCCTACCTGGCGGCGACGGGGCTGGACCACCCGATGCGCGCCGAGATCCTGGCCGCGCAGCCGCAGGACCCGGACGAGGTGGTGGCGCAACTGATGGGGCCGATCCCGGACGGCAAGCCGCATTTCTACCACAAGCACATGGCCCAGCACATGATCCCCGGGGTGCCGCGCGGCTGGATGGCCGGGGTGGCGAACGTCTTTCTCATCCGCCACCCGGCGCGGGTGATCGCCAGCTACGGCGCCAAGCGCGAGAACCCGACGCTGGACGATATCGGATTCTGGCAGCAGGCGGAGCTGTTTGACGAAGTGAAGGCCGCGGGCGGGCGGCCGGTGGTGATCGACAGCCACGATATCCGCGACGACCCCGAGGGGATGCTGCGCAGGCTGTGCGACGCGATCGGGCTGGAGTTCGACCCCGCCATGCTGCGCTGGCCCGCGGGCGGGCACGCCGACGACGGGGTCTGGGCCCCGGTCTGGTATGGCGCGGTGTGGAAAAGCACCGGATTTGCCGGGGCCGAGGGGCCCTTGCCGCAGGTGCCGGGGCATTTGCGGCCGGTGCTGGAGGCGGCGCTGCCCCATTACGAGAAGCTGAGGGCGGAGAAGATCTGAGGGGCTTTGCCCCTCTGCGCCTGCGGCGCATTCACCCCAGGATATTTTCGGCCCTACCCTATGCCCAGGTTGCCGAGCGCTTGGTTGAGATCGGAGTGCAGGAGAACGAGCGGAACCTGTACAGCAAGATCAGTGCGGAGGTCTTTCCGCCGCGTTTTTTGGTGCAATGTTTCGAGGTGATTGGGAGGGAATCGGTATCATTGTGACGCGCGAGCGACGTATATACTGAACCCATCTGGCTGCTTTCCTCTTATCCTCTCGGAATGAATGCCAGAGTCTTTCAGAGATCCGTGGATTGCGTCAGCGAGAGAGGTTAAGACCTTTGATCTTCCATGATTGATCTTGACGCCTCTTTCGGTTGGATCATCCTCGTGAAACAAGTCTTTTTGAAAGCTGACGCGAATTCCCGCTTGCTCTAGAGACTTCTTCAGGTCTCCTACCAGATCAGCGCATTCTTCAGAACCTGGAGCGTAGGCGATATAGATAGGATCAGGTTTCGCGCGCACTTGTCGTATCGCATCTGAAAGTGCAGATCTCTGTTCGCCATTCAAACGCCTCACTCGCGGCGTTGGTAACGCGCTTCTTGCGGCGTCAAGCAAAGCCTTTGTTTTCTCATGTGCCTCGCGCTCAAGGCGATATCGAGCCCACACAAGATTCCATAGAAAAATGCCAGAGAACACTATTCCAGTGGCGGCAAGACCATAGATAAGCCAGATTTCAAATTCTGGCATCATTGCTTGCGGACCTCGAACACCAGCATGCAGGGCAAAGCCAACAAGCGGTATTGCGACGACGCCAAATAGCAGGCCCCACCCACCCAAAAAGTGGAAAGTGTCAGACCAAGCACGTTTAATACATCTCATGAAGCAAAACATGGCGCAGCTCTCTGCGGTTGTGGAGTCATTTGTTTACTCCCCAATGCGGTTGGTGCGCCTGCTGCCTAAGGCCGGATATTTTCGAACAGAAGAAGGTGGGAAAGAAAAACGCCCCCGGGATCGGGGGCGTTTCCAGAACTCTCGTGCGGGATCAGCCGAGGCGCTTGTTGCGCATGGCCAGCAGGCGCAGGCGCAGGGCGTTGAGCTTGATGAAGCCCGCGGCGTCCTTCTGGTCGTAGGCGCCGGCGTCCTCCTCGAAAGTGACGTGCTCTTCGGAATAGAGGCTGTGCTCGGACCAGCGGCCCACGGTGCGGGCGAGGCCCTTGTAGAGCTTCAGCCGGACGGTGCCGGTGACGTGTTCCTGCGACTTGTCGATGGCGGCCTGCAGCATCTCGCGCTCGGGCGAGAACCAGAAGCCGTTGTAGATCAGCTCGGCGTATTGCGGCATGAGCTGGTCCTTGAGGTGGGCCGCGCCGCGGTCGAGCGTGATCTGTTCGATGCCGCGATGGGCCTCGAGCAGGATGGTGCCGCCCGGCGTTTCGTAGATGCCGCGCGATTTCATGCCCACGAAGCGCCCCTCGACCAGGTCGAGCCGGCCGATGCCGTGCTTGCCGCCCAGCTCGTTCAGCTTGGTCAGCATTTCCGCGGGGCTGACGGCTTGGCCGTTGATGGAGACGGCATCGCCCTTCTCGAAGCCCACCTCGACGAATTCGGGCTCATTGGGGGCGTCCTCGGGGTTCACGGTGCGCTGGTAGACGTAATCGGGCGCGTCCTGCGCCGGGTCTTCCAGGACCTTGCCCTCGGACGAGGTGTGCAGCAGGTTCGCGTCGACCGAGAACGGCGCCTCGCCGCGCTTGTCCTTGGCGATCGGGATCTGGTGCTGCTCGGCGAAATCCAGGAGCCTGGTGCGCGAGGTCAGGTCCCATTCGCGCCAGGGGGCGATGACCTTGATGTCGGGGTTCAGCGCGTAGGCCGCCAGTTCGAAGCGCACCTGGTCATTGCCCTTGCCGGTGGCGCCGTGGGCGATGGCATCGGCGCCGGTTTCCTCGGCGATCTCGATCAGGCGCTTGGAGATCAGCGGGCGGGCGATCGAGGTGCCCAGCAGGTAGAGCCCCTCGTATTGGGCATTGGCGCGGAACATCGGGTTGACGAAGTCGCGCACGAATTCCTCGCGCAGGTCCTCGATATAGATGTTCTCGGGCTTGATCCCCAGCATCTCGGCCTTTTGGCGGGCCGGTTCCAGTTCCTCCCCCTGGCCGAGATCGGCGGTGAAGGTCACCACCTCGCAGCCATATTCGGTTTGCAGCCATTTCAGGATGATCGAGGTGTCGAGGCCGCCGGAATAGGCCAGGACGACTTTCTTGGGGGCAGACATGCGCTAACGCCTCTGGTTTTTGCTAGGGTTCCGGCGGCGTGTATGTCTTTTTCGCCTTTTGGGCAAGGGGTGGGCCGATTTCAGCTTGGAAAACAAGGGGCGGTGTTCCGGGGAGAGAGGATTTTCCGGGAACTGGGGGTGCCGGAGGGCATCAGGGTCTCGTCCCGATGGACCTCAGGCCGGTCGCGCCCTGACACCCGGGCCGGGGTGTTCGGCGAAGGCGGGGTCCGATCCGTCGATCCCCGCCTTCGCCATGTTCGCTGGTCTTATTCGACCACGACCACGACTTCCTCGGTAACCGGTTCCGTCGGGCCGGAATCTGCGGCCACCTCTTCGGTGGCGGCTTCCTCGGTCGCCTCGATCGTTTCGGCGATGGCGTCGCCGTCGGCCTCGATACGGTCGCGAAGGGCCTCGATCAGGTCGTCCTGCTGCTCTTCGGTCGCTTCGCCGCTCTTGTTCCAGGCGTCGAGGATGCCGCCCTCGGCGGCCTCTTGGGCCTCGAGCGCCGCTTCGGCGTCTGCGATGTCTTCTTCCGTCGGCGCCTCTTCGACGACCCCGGTCTGAGTGGAGGCGTCACCGCCGAGTGCGGCGATCGCATCGTCCAGGGCGGCATCGTTTTCCGCGCCCGCCAGGTCTGCCTCATACTCTTCGAGGGAGCCGTAGCCATTGGCCTCGAGAGCGGCGGTCAGGTTGTCATCCGCACCCTCGACCTCGGCTTCCACGTCCGCGAGGGCCAGTTCGATGTCTTCGATCGGCTCCATGCCACCGAGCGCTGCATAGTAATCGTCGACGGTTTCGTAGCCGGCGGTCGCGAGGGCACCGTCGAGGGTATCGAAGGCGTTTGCCAGGTCGAGCAGGTCCTGAGCGCCGACCGCGTTGTAATCGGCCACGGCGAGGCCCGCGAGCGCGCCAACCGGCCCGTTGGTGTTGCCGTTGCGGATATGCGCGAGCACCGCGTTGACGTTGGCGTTCAGCGCACCGTTCATGCTGCCGAGCTGGCTGGGATGCATGCCGGCGCGCAGGTTACGCTTGGCCGGCA
>ENA-ORCU01000884-ORCU01000884.1-marine-metagenome-genome-assembly--contig:-NODE-884-length-10120-cov-2.410634_pt1 | contig 10120 bp, 13 predicted proteins | sample MGYA00248631_ERZ508512 | MGnify/ENA primary metagenome ERZ508512 (study PRJEB26183, sample SAMN06268844) | marine metagenome | isolation source: Tt an P1 anaerobic enrichment on pine from sediment taken... | reverse complement strand
TATCCACCGCCGCCAAAGAACATGAGGAAAATCGTCAAAGCCCGAAGGGCTTAAACAATGGTAGCCGCGGGTAAAGCCGCAGGCCGTAACCCGTGGTCGGTGTTACGCACATCACAGTTGATCCTGACGGGGTCAAACAAATTCACACGATTAATTTCAGAAAGGAGCGTTTACAGTGAACAGTAATCAGTTAACAGTTATCAATATTCTGATGGGAACAATATTATTACTCAGTGGGTGCGAGGGTTTTCGTTACGCCGCGACGGAGGCGCAGAAGCAAAATGCCTGGCTGCATACGCAGGTCTGTGCCGCGGCGGCCCAAACCGCGGTGGATGAAGATGCCTCGCAAAACCTGTGCGATTTAACGGCGTTGTCGCATGACCAGAGCGGGGCGTTTGTTTTGGATTACGGATTGCCAGCTGACACCCATCACGGCCAAGCGGAACTTGACCGTGCTACCCTTGAAACAGTGATTTCGCAAGCCAGGGCCGATTCGCAGCGAAAGCCGGATGTGTTTGAAATAGCGGACGGTATGCTGGAACTGGGCATCGCGCTGGCCGGACTGGTTGGCGGAGCCTACGGTATCCGCATTGCCGGCACTCTCAAAACCGTCCGCGAAAAATCCAAGGCCCTTAAAGAGATCGTCACCGGCAACGAACTGTTCAAACAACTCTACCCCGAACAGGCCGACCGCTTCAAAGAAGCCCAGCAAAAACAGTCACCCGCGACCAGGCAGATCGTGACGCAATTGAAAACAGAGTGATGACAAATATTTTGTTTCTTAAGCCTATAGGGCTTAAATAAGAATAGCCGCGGGTGAAGCGCAGCGAAACCCGTGGTTGGTGATGTGAAATATATATCGACCCTGAAGGGGTCGAATAATTATGCTAATTTTCACCGGAACGATCTATTCAACCCCTTCAGGATTGGGAATATTTTGTGTAATCGTTACCACGAGTTTCGGTCACTTCGTTTCCTGCACCCGCGGCTATTATTATAAAGATCCCTTTGGGATCTGAAAGTTATTTTTATCCTTCCGGCAGAGGGGCTTCGGCGCTGAGTACCGGCAGCGGTTCCGGCGAAGGATCTAAAACTTCTGCCTGCGGCGGCCAGGGGCGATGCATCAGGAACATCAGCAGGAAGAAGATAATGGCGGCTAAATGGGCCAGCGATCCCAGTGACATTGCTGCGTTACTGATATTCTGAATCAGACCGGAATGGATGAAGCTGTTCGGGAGGTTTCTGACAACGTTAATCAGGACGATGGCCAAAAGAATGACATGCAGAATCAATGTCACCGCGGCGAAAGATTTTCCGGAGATGTTGCCTGCCTGCGTTATGGCAAATAGCCCCAGCGTCAGGTTCGCCAGGAAGCTTGGTATTACCATGTACAAATAATGAAAGAATTGTGTTCGAGGCAGGTGCTGAAAGAGTGATACGGAGGTGATTGCCATGTTCGCAAGGTTGATCAGCGTAGCCAGCAGTATCAGGCCGCCGGCAAGAATGAAAAGAGATTGGGCGCCGCCGGAGTCGGGCTTGTTCAGGCGATTCATGATTGCGATCAGCAGCAGGATAAAGCCGCCGGACAGTATAAAAAAGGTAAGGACCGAAATGACAGGTGAAATGAACGATCCAACATGAACCTGATGGGAAAACAGCATTGCGTAGAAAAGGACGCTGCCGCCCATGTACAGCAGGATCGATACTGCCATTAGTATAAATGCGATGATGCATGCGGTTTTGAGGTTCATGGAGTCACTCCTTTCTGAAATTTTGCGCTTTTAGCGATTATAACGGCTCATCATTAAAGACGCAAGAACCTAAAAAGCGTTACGAAAAATCCGGAATTTTATTGAAAAACCGGTTTACATCCTTTCCAGATGGAGTATAATTGAAATTAATGTGTCATCGGTGCCGTTTATTGGGAGCATTAGAATGGAACAAAAAAACAGCCCAGGAGTTCTTACCCAAAAGCGCATAATTCTGTTTGTATCGGCTTGGGTTCTGTTCATCCCGGGCGAGGCGGATGACACGTCAATTCTGAGATCGAAAAACTTCGATGTGGATATCGCGGCAATACAATAAGACCGCTTTTAATTGTAAGGGTCAAAATTTTGTTTAAGGAGATGTGTTATGATGTTACGAATGCTGCTGATTTTGGTTGCGTTAGTTGGATTGAGCTTGGGCGGTTGTGCGAAAGAAGAACCCGCTCAAACGGTTGTTGATACCGCTACTGAGATGGCCGAAGATGCTGAAGATGCCGCCGAAGACATGGCGGACGAGGCCGAAGACATGGCCGATGAAGCCGAGGATGCGGCTGACGAAATGGCCGAATAAGATCCCTTTTGGGTGATAAAACACGGAATGGTGTAATAGACAGATAGCGGCACTGCTCACAAGCGGCAGTGTTGCTTTTTTTATCGAACGGGAGGTATATTATGACGATTGACCAGGTTCGTGAAATGCTGGGCTGGTGTACGCTGATCAACGTGGGACTGATGATCTTTTCGTTTGTGATTCTCTGTGCGATGCGGTCGTTTGTTTACAAGATGCATACCCGGTGGTTCCCGATGTCCGAGCATACTTTTAACGCAATCGTTTATTCCTACCTCGGCGTCTACAAAATTATGATCATCGTATTCAATCTCGTGCCGTGGCTGGCCTTGGTCATCATTTCCCAACAGACATGAGGCCGACCAGGAAGATGATCACCAGAACCGCTGTGATGCTGGAAATGATAAAGCCAACAACGTCAACCCGGGTCCATTTATCAAACTCCCAGTCAGAGGCCGGAAACAGTTTACGGTGATCGAAACGACTTGGGTTTTCGTATGACATCTGCATTTGGTTCTGATCTTCAACCGGATCCACCTGAACCGGTGTTTTCATCTTTACATAAAAGCGATCCAGCATAGTTTTATCGTCCCGTCGCGTGATCAGTGAAACCAGTATCAGGATCACAAACGGTGTGATGGTTCGTATTAAAATGCGAATGGTTTCGTTCAAAGCGTAGGGATTGTTTGTCAAATTGATACCCATCTTCCCCAACGCAATCAGCTCCAGGTTCAGCATGCCGCTGCCAAAGCGCTTCCCTTCAGCGTCTGCTTTAATTCCTTTCGTCCAGAAAATCGATTGACTAGGCAGATAAAAAGTTCGGGTGTAGGTGTGCCCCGCGGTCAGCGGCTGCGGCGCGGCACTATCATCTGTCGAGTGAATTGCCTGCCATTGCTTTATTTCCTGTTGACGCTGTTGGACATCCATCTCTTTGGCAACATACTCACGAACGACCTCCTGCGGTTGGGTTGTTGCCAGCAACGGCTCAGAGCGTCTCAGCGACGGCATCAATCCCGGCAGCAGCATCGGCAATAAAAAGAAAACAATCGACGTAAACGCAATGGAACACCACGCCGCAGGACGTGTCGCTCTTCGCCATTTCATGCCGAGCCAGAAGGCCGCCGCCACCATCACATTCAGTTCCCACCACAATTTTAACTGCTGCAGGATGGTATCGTACTGCGTTGCAATCAGAGCCCCGCCGATCACGACAATAGCGCCGACGATCCTGCCGGTCGTTACATAGTGTTTCTCCGCGCGGCCCGGTACCAGCGGCCGGTACAGATTATGCGTGATCAGACTGGAACCGGTGATCATCAAGCAGTCCGCCGTACTCATCAGCGCTGCCATCAGGCAGGCGATCATCAAACCCACCAGTCCCATATTCAGCGGCCCCAGCAGATCCAGGGTCGCATAGCCCCACACCAGGTCAGGATTCTTTATCGTATCATGGTACAAAACGACCGCCAGCAAGGCAAAAAAGCCCCACAGCACAGTACAAAACCGCTTCATATAACTGCCCGTTACAAAACCAAAGCGGCATTCGTATTCCCCTTTGGCCGAAGCGGTTGCGATCAGGGAATTCGGCTGGATGACTACGTTGACCGTCACCATCATTGTCAGTGCCGCGATATAGTACCATGTAAAGTCCTGTGTCACCGGAGACCCGAAGATTTCCATATACGACAAAGGCAATTGGGCGTGCAGGGTCCCCATGGCATCCAGGATGCTCGAACCGCCGTAGAGCGCATTGATCTTGCTCCAGGCAAAGGGAAAGAGAATGATCGTCAGAATGATGATAAAAATACCCTGCAGTGTATCGGTCAGAAAGGCCGCCTCCAGTCCGCCGGCCACGGCATAGACCATCACGATCCCGCACACCACCCAAATCAGGATATCGGGATTCAGATGGAAAAACATTTTTCGGGGCTTGAGGATGCGCAGTTCTTCCATCTGCTGTTGTTCCCGTGCGGTCAGTGTTTGATAATCCCGCTGTTCAAGAGCGTCCAGTTGCAGGGCCTGTTCATACTCGGTGTGTTCGGCAACAGTCAACTGTTCGATGCTTTTGGGTGTCAGGGCGACAACGGTTTTGGTCATCGCTGCGAATCCAACCGAGATGATCGTCATCATGCCGATTGAACCGATGACGGCATAAATTCCGGCCATCAGCCTGGAGCCGTACCGCTCTTCGAAGAAGTCGCCCAGTGTAATCAGCCGCAACCGCCGCATCCAGGGCATCACCATCCAGTACATCGGCGTTGCAAACAAATACAGCAGCGAACTCCACACGCCGGCGATACCGTTGGTAAACGTCGTTGTCGTGACACCCACGGCATTGTCAGCCGAGGTTCCCTGCCCGAAGGCCGCGAACGTCTGGATAAACTTGCCAAACCGCCGTCCGGCCAGAAAATAATCCTCCTGGTTTTTAATTCTGCGAGAAGCCCAAATGCCAACGGCGATCACCGCACTGAAATACACGGCGATTACCGCAAGATCAATCCATTGCAATCCAAACATAACACCTGCCTCTAAACCATTATTGACATATCTCGTGAATCATTTCGTACGCGCGCTGCTGTTCGTCCGGACGCTGGCAGTACGTAACCACGATCAGCTTCATTGGCGGCTTCCATACTTTTTTAACCTGCGTTTCGATCTCAGAACAGTCTCCGACGATTCGGGCATTGAGAATCACTCCGGAGTCCGCAAACACGTTGGGGAATGCTTCTGCATCATTCGGTGTCGGGTCCGTCTCTGCACTGAACGCGCCGTCGGCCATCTGCAGGCCCGGAATCTGTATCACGACCGGCGCTAAATGGGACCAGTTGCCGCAGGAATGAAAGACCGGTCCACCAAATTTCGCCGCGGCTTTGACCATCGCCGGCACTGCATACTGCCGGTACTGCTCGGGCGACAGCATCAGTGCGTTATCATCGCTCATACCAAAGCCCTTGAACACGCGCGTCGATGCAAAGCCGTGCCCCGGCCGGACTGCGGCCGTATCGAGACGAGTAATTTGTTCCTCTGTAAACTCGGCCAGCAATTCCGCAAGCCGATCAAGCAGTTCGCTGAACCGGTCAGGGCTGTCAAACAGATCCATGAACAGAGACGTCATATCCACGATTTGACAGGCGATATTTAACGGCGACTGAACATCGCACAAGGAAATCGGCAGCCGACCCTGGGTCTTCTCTAAAAAATATTCGAGGGTTGTAAGGGTAAATTGCCCGATGGGTGTATCCTTGACGGGGATGACGGGACTGTCCAGCGCTTCCCGGACAGTCTTAAACTTCGGTGCAAACGCCGGCGCCTGGCCGGGGTGCCAGGTGTAATCAATCCCGAACGCCGACGCCACCGTGCCGATACCATACCACGGTTCCAGGAAGTTTGGGATGTCGGCGGCATACTCCATGCTTTTTGTCAGCGCACCCAACTGCAACGCCAGCGATGCTTCCATGTCCCGGCAGCCGTATGAAAAAACCTCGGCCGCACGCATCCTCCGATAAACCATAACGCCGCTGCTGCTGTCCTGGAACATCTGACACTTGGCCAGGAGTTCGGCTTCATACTCTTCATACGCCTGGAAATCAAACGCATCCGGCGCCACCGAGACAACGGCGGTCGCCTGCGAATCTGCAATACTGTGATCGAATTCTTTTGACATCATTTCTCCATCAGATCAATCCATTATGATCTCGTGGTGTTTTTGCACGATTCTATGCCTTAGATTGTCGGGGTATCATACACCTGCGCACCGACAAATTCAAACCCGTTTTTATCCGGTAGCCCAAAACCTGCAATAAACGCGATGCAGAAAATCCTTCGTTTTTGCAAAACCACTGCTTGAATAAGCATCATGTCGTTGTATAATAAACCCATACTCACTATATTCTGAGAACTAATGCGATGGGAGGTGTATTATGACGATTGACCAGATTCGTGAAATGCTGGGTTGGTGCACGCTGATCAATGTGGGGCTGATGCTCTTTTCTTATTTGTTCATTTGTACTGCACGGGCGTGGGTGTACAAGATGCACAGCAAGTGGTTACCGATTACCGAGGAGCAGTTCAACGGGCTCATTTATGGAATCTTCGGCGTCTATAAGATTCTGATTATTGTGTTCAACCTCGTACCGTATCTCGCACTGAGTATAATTGGGCAGGGTTAAAATGTAGGGTGTTTGAATGAATTCACACTTGACTGGATAGCTAAACAGGCGAAAGCTTGAACTCTTACGGGATTGACTTTAACTTAAAGGAGATAGCATGAAAACGTTGCGGCGGATTGGCTGGGTTATTTTGGTGTGTGTTGTGTTGCTTGGAGGATTTTGGCAAGTGGTTCGTGCCGATGCTGAGAAAGAACAACCCGGTGAGTCTCTCATCGCAGCAGTTGTTGAAAAGGCTGTCTTAAGGGCCCATGATGAACTCATCGCCGCGGCCGAGAAACGGGATGCCGAGGCAATGTTCAGCTATATCCTTGACAGCGAAAAGTGTGTCATCATCCAGGGCGGCCAAATGATGTCGCGGCAGGACGCACTGGAGCAGATTCGCCAGGCGTTTGAGCGTGTCAGCACAATTAAGTATGACTTTAAGCAGCGGCGAGTCCACTTACTGTCTCCGACCATTGCGATCATGACGTCAACCGGCACCAACACAACAACGATCCCGACAGGCGAGACCTTCACTGCGGAATTTGCGAATTCGTCCGTGTTTGTCCTCGGCGAAGGCGGCTGGAAGATCATCCACGGACATCATTCAACACCCAACGATAATTGATACAAACGGTACCAATCTGCCGGTGTCGGCGTAAGACAGGATTGTTATTATTGAAAAAAAAATTTTAAAAAAGGAAACAGTACGATGTTAACTGGTGGATGCATGTGTGGTTCGATACGATATGAATACGACGGCGAAATCGGCGAGTCGAGCTATTGTCATTGCGATGACTGTAAACGGGCAACAGGCGGCCCCTTTACTGTCGGGGTGCTTTCAGAAAAAGCCAAACTGCGCATTGTGAAAGGGCAGGTCAAAGGCTATACGACAAAGGCGGACAGCGGTCTGGATATTACACGTGACTTCTGCCCGGAATGCGGTTCGCCGTTGTTTACCCGGGGCGAGAAATGCCCGGATCTTGTTTTTATTAAAGCGGGCAGCCTGGACCGGCCGGAGTTAGTCAAGCCGAGTTTACAAATATGGACCGAACGCGCAGTCCCGTGGGCGTATATTGATACAAATTTACCGAGCTATCCGAAAGGCAGTGAGGATTAAATAGCGTATTGAAAGGGGATATCATGAAAACGTTGCGGCAGATTGGTTCGATTGTATTTGTGGCGGGGTTGTTTGTGTCGATCTTTGGCGGTGTTCCCTGGCATGTGATTACGGCCGACGATCCGGTGGTGCCGATGTGGCTGCGGATTGCGATTTTCTGTTTTCTCGGGGGTTTTCTCGTGGTCTTGCTGACGCTGGCGTTTGAGCAGCTGATTGCCAGGGGGCATGCCGAGGCATCGCTTGAACCGGCAGCCGAATCTGAGCCCGAGGTTTCAATGCTGATGCTGAATTCCGACGCCGTGCCCGGGCGGCAGATCACCGAGGTGCTGGGCGTAGCGGAGGGTCATACCGTGTACGCGATCTGGCTGGGTAATGACCTCTCGGCCATTGTGCGGCTGATCCTGGGCGGGGAGCTGACCGAGTACACCGAGATGATGGGCAGGGCCCGCCGGAATGCCACGGCGAGGATGAAAGCAAACGCCGCAAATATGGGCGCCGATGCAATCATCAACGTCCGTTACATGACCACCAGCGTCATCGGCAGCGCCGCCGAACTGCTCGTCTACGGCACGGCAGTGAGGCTGGGGAATTAACGAAAGATGATTGCTTTTCTAACTGTCATGCCGGACGTGATCCGGCATCCAGGGCGAGGGCACAGTGTATTAAGTATTATAACGGCGAATGATAAAGATACTCTTGAACCGAACCGTCTGGACCCCGGATCAAGTCCGGGGTGACAGTTTGGGTGTGGTTTGGGCAATGGTCTCTAATATAATCTGATAATCTTTTGAAAAACGGTGCAACACTCTTGAAGTTTGGGGGTTTAGAGTTTATGGTGGGTATACACGGTATTTGAAGAAAGGACTATCAACCATGGCACGAAGCACACAGCCGGAGACATTTTTTACGCCCGAGGAACGGGCCGGGATCGTCACTGCGATTGAAACAGCCGAACAGGCAACCTCAGCGGAGATCAAACTGATCGTGCTGGGCCGCTGCCGGGGCGACATCAAACGCACCGCCGCGGACCTGTTCCAAAAATACGACCTGGACAAAACCGCCCTGCAAAATGCCGTCCTGATCCTGCTGGTGATTGAGAATCAGGAATTTTTGATCTACGGCGACGAGGGGATTCATCAGCAAGTGGGACAATCCTTCTGGGACGACGTGACCGAGGCAATGCTGTCGCATTTTAAAAAAGACGCCTTCGGTACAGGCCTGCAGGTCGGCATCGAGCGGATCGGTGAAAAGCTGAAACAGTATTTTCCTTATGAGGAAGGAGATATCAATGAAATCGACAATGAGATCATTCATGAAGATTAAGATTCGACATATTGGGGTGATTGTTTGTCTAACGTGTCTCATCGCAACCGGTGCGGTTGCGGCCGAGGATGCAGCGGCCAAAGATTACGGCGGGTATCCGCAACCGGATGAGGGGTATGTGACGGATACTGCCAACCTGCTGACTGATGCGCAGGAAGCGCAGCTCGAAAAATGGCTTTACGACTGCGAACAGGAAAACGGTTTCGAGATGGCGGTCGTAACCATTGGTTCGATTGCGGATTATCCCGGCACGAACAATGGCAGTATCGAGGCGTTTGCGACAGGACTGTTTGACCGATACGGCGTCGGCAACATGCCGAAGAACGACGGCGTCCTGCTGCTGGTGGCGGTCAAAGACCGCGAGGCGCGGATTGAACTTGGCGACGGCTACGAAAGCAACCGCGATCAGGACGCCAATCGCATCATGCAGAATACGATTGTGCCACAATTCAGGAACGGTCGATACGACAGTGGGATTCTCAACGGGACAAAAGCGATCTTGCTGACATTCGCGGGAAAAGACGTCACCGCCGGGCAGCAAACGCACCAGCCGCAAAATGCAATCCCTGTACAGCAGGCGCAGCCCGCTCCAATGCCTGCCTCGACCCGAACGACATCACCCAGCCATACTCCGCGGCCGGTTCCCTTAAGCCGGCCCAATCGCCGGCCGGGGGGCTTCGGTGCGACCGGATTGGTAATCGGGTTGTTATTTATGGGTATGGTGATGATGTTGATTCTGGGAGTTGTGAAAGTATTTACCGGCGGCGGAGGATCCGGAAGCTACGGAGCCGGAAACAGCATGGTCGGTCTCGACGATGACGGTATTGTATCGGACGATGGGTATAACCGGGGATTTTTGAGTGGCTTGTTCATGGGCGGCTCACGCTATGGACATCGCGGCCTGCACAACGGCGGGATTCATTTCGGCGGATCTTCGCGCAGGCACGGAATCGGTTTTGGCGGCTTGTCCTCACACAATCACGGCATTGGATTCGGCAGCCGACATTCCGCAGGCGGTTTCGGCGGCGGCTTTGGAGGGGGCTTCAGCGGTGGCAGCCATCGCTCAAGCTTCGGCGGCGGATTCTCCCGCGGCGGCGGCGCAACCGGGAAATGGTAAAGGCGTGAACCCTGAGTTCAGGTCTGACGCAGAATTGTAAGTGTCAATAAAAAAACGGACGGAGCATATATGGGAAAC
>ENA-ORCU01000883-ORCU01000883.1-marine-metagenome-genome-assembly--contig:-NODE-883-length-10126-cov-2.804956_pt1 | contig 10126 bp, 8 predicted proteins | sample MGYA00248631_ERZ508512 | MGnify/ENA primary metagenome ERZ508512 (study PRJEB26183, sample SAMN06268844) | marine metagenome | isolation source: Tt an P1 anaerobic enrichment on pine from sediment taken... | reverse complement strand
TTCAGCGGGCTGGTGAAGGCGCGCTCGGTGCCCTCCCGCCGCATCACCCTGTATTCCAGCGGGCTGAGCATGGCGCGCCACTCGGCATCGGTGCGGGTGATCTCGAAGCTTTCCCCGGCCCGCGCGGGCAGCGCCAGCGCCGCGGCGCCAAGGCTCAGAAAGGTCCGGCGTCTCATCTTAGCCTCCTCGGTCTGCGGGATGGCCCCGTTGGCCCCAGCATAGCCCATGGCGCCGCGCCGCGTGTTCACGATACGGGCACCGCCCCGTGTGGCAAACGCCCCTGCCCCGGCCGCTTCGGCCCCGGCCGGCGGCCTTGCCCTTGCACCCGGCCCCGATATGCCCCAAATGTTTGATCAACTGAATTTGAAGCGGCGGCGCGCACCCCCCGCGCCAACGCATGAGGCGAAGGACGGCATACGGCACATGGATATCAACGCAAAACCTACCGAAGAAATCTCTGTCCGCGAGGTTTTCGGCATCGACACGGACATGGTGGTCAAGGGCTTCGAGGCGCCGACCGACCGTGTGCCCGATCCCGATCCCACCTACAAGTTCGACCCCGACACCACGCTGGCCATCCTGGCGGGTTTCGCCTTCAACCGCCGGGTGATGATCCAGGGCTATCACGGCACCGGCAAATCGACCCATATCGAACAGGTCGCCTCGCGGCTCAACTGGCCCTGCGTGCGCGTCAACCTCGACAGCCACATCTCCCGGATCGACCTGATCGGCAAGGACGCGATCAAGCTTAAGGACGGCGTCCAGGTCACCGAGTTCCAGGAGGGGATCCTGCCCTGGGCGCTGCGCAACCCCACCGCCATCGTGTTCGACGAATACGACGCCGGCCGCGCCGACGTGATGTTCGTGATCCAGCGGGTGCTGGAAACCGACGGCAAGCTGACGCTTCTCGACCAGAACGAGGTGATCACGCCGCACAAGTATTTCCGCATCTTCGCCACCGCGAACACGATCGGCCTGGGCGATACCACCGGCCTCTATCACGGCACCCAGCAGATCAACCAGGGCCAGATGGACCGCTGGTCGCTGGTGGCCACGCTGAACTATCTCAGCCACGATGCCGAGACCAACATCGTGCTGGCCAAGAACCCCACCTACAACACCGAGAAGGGGCGCAAGATCGTCGGCCAGATGGTGACGGTCGCCGACCTGACCCGGACCGCCTTCATGAATGGCGAGCTGTCGACCGTGATGTCGCCCCGGACGGTGATCGCCTGGGCGCAGAACGCCTCGATCTTCCGCGACGTGGGTTACGGCTTCCGGGTGTCGTTCCTCAACAAGTGCGACGAGCTGGAGCGCCAGACCGTGGCCGAGTTCTACCAGCGCTGCTTTGACGAGGAACTGCCGGAAAGCGCAGCCTCGATGAGCCTGGGCTGATCCGAGCGGAAAGGACGTCGCGATGCATATCGGCCTGATCGGCGGCATCGGCGTCGCGGCGAGCCTCGTCTACTACCAGCGCCTCGCGGCGGCGGTCGAACGCCGCGGCGGGCGGCTGGAGATGACGCTGTCGCATGGCGACATCCACACCCTGATCCGCAACAACCTTGCCGATGAGCGCGAGGCGCAGGCCGAGATTTTCGCGCGCCAGGTGGAACAGCTGAAGGCCGCGGGGGCAGAGTGCGCCGCGATCACCTCGCTGGGCGGGCATTTCTGCTTTGACGAGCTGGCCGCGCGGTCCGCCCTGCCGCTCGTCTCGGGCGTCACGCCGCTGGATGATTACTTCGCCGCTCAGGGCATCCGGCGCGTTGGCCTGTTGGGCACGCGCGTGGTGATGCGCACGCGGCTCTACGGGCAGCTTGCGAAGACCGAGGCCGTGGCGCTGGACGACGAGGCCGAAAACCTCGGCCAGATGTATCAGGAAATTGCCGTGGCCGGCGCCTGCTCGGACACCGAGCGGGCCGTGCTGTTCGACGCCGGGCGCCGCATGGTCGAGGACCTCGGCGCCGAGGCGATCGTGCTGGCGGGAACCGATCTCAACCTCGCCTTCGACGGGCGGGACCCGGGCTACCCGGTCATCGACGCGCTTAACGTGCACGTAGACCTGCTCGCGCGGCTCGCGACCGGCGAGATTACCCTCACCGAGGCAACAGGCGCCGCCTGACCGGAAACAGGGCAGCGCCCGCCGCCGGCGCAGCCAGCCTCAGGCCGCGCCAATCCCCGGCTTCATGCGCAGAGCAGCGCCGCTGTTGTTGCAGCCATCCAGCAGCACGATATCGAAATAATCTCTGTTCGATGTATTTTTTACATCGTTTGTATATACACTATTGACAGGACTCAGCCCTGTCATAAACTCGTTACATGACAGAGCTTTTCAAAACCGCCCTGCGTGGCGCGGCCTGTCTGACCTTCATGGCCTCCGCCACGCTCGCCCTGCCCGGCACCCCCTGGAAACGGGCCGAACTTTTCGCCACCTGCTCGGGCCGGCTGGCCGCGATGGCCGCGCATCAGCAGGCGATGGACCAGCCCGCCTGGGCGGCGACGCTGGACCGGCGCGACAGCTTCGACATGCTGCTTGAGGCCACCCTGCCCGACGCCATCGCCCATGGCGTGCCGCAGGGCGAGGCCAAGCGCTGGCGCGCCACTGGCTGGTCCGAGATCGCGGTTCTGCTGGCCGACAGCTCCTACAGCTTCGACGAGGGCCGGGCGCAGCGCGCCCGCGCCGCGCTGCAGGCGCGGATCGGGGATTGCCAGGCGGTACTGCTGGGGGGCTAGGCGCTTTTCGCCGCGTCCCTATGGTAAACCCTTCGCAGAGCCCATAGATTGACGCGGAAAGGGCCCCGCAACGCGCCCCGCAACAGACCGAATACGCATGATCCAGAAATCCGACAATCCCGCAGATCCGTTCAAGAAAGCGCTGGCCGAGGCGACCAAGGTCATCGCCGACGACCCGGATCTGGGAATCAGCTATTCGGTCGATCCGCCGGGCCTGTCGGGCGAGGCGATGCGCCTGCCCCAGGTCAGCCGCCGCATGACCCGCGAAGAGGTCCTGCTGGCGCGCGGCACGGCCGACGCGCTGGCGCTTCGGCGCAAGTATCACAACGAGGCCACCCATGCTCGCTACGCCCCCCAGGGCGAGATGGCCCGCGCCCTTTACGAGGCGATGGAGACCGCCCGCTGCGAGGCCGTGGGCGCCCGCGCCATGCCCGGCACGGCCAGCAATATCGACGCGATGATCGAGGCCGATGCCGAGCGCAAGGGCTATGCCCAGATCACCCAGGCCTCCGACGCGCCGCTGGCCGCCGCCGCGGGCTACCTGATCCGCCACCTCGCCACCGGCCGCCCCCTGCCCGAGGGCGCGCAGAACGTGATGGAGCTGTGGCGCGGTTTCATCGAACAGCAGGCCGCCGGCACGCTGGAAAACCTCGAAGAGACGCTCTCTGACCAGGCCGGATTCGCCAAGTTCGCCCGCAAGATCATCGAGGATCTGGGCTATGGCGACCAGCTGGGCGAAGACCCGGACATGCAGGACGAGAGCGAGGAGGAGTCCGCCGAGACCGACGAGGAGCAGCAGGAGCAGCCCGACACCTCCGGCGAGGACCAGGACCAGAGCACCGAAGAGGCCGAGGCCCAGCCCGAGCAGGACCAGGCCGAAAGCATGGATGCCGCCGAGGCGCAGGTCTCGATGGACGAGATGGCCGAGATGGAGATGTCCGAGGAGGCCGAGTTGCCCGAGGGCGAGGCCCCGTTGGAGCCCCCCGCGCCGCCGCCGCATTCGCAGGCCGACCCGAACTACAAGGTCTTCAGCACCGAGTTCGACGAGGAAATCCGCGCCGAAGATCTGGCCGAACCGGCGGAACTGGAGCGCCTGCGCGCCTATCTCGACCAGCAGCTGGAGCCGCTGAAAGGCGCGGTCTCGCGCCTCGCCAACAAGCTGCAGCGCCGGCTTCAGGCGCAGCAGAACCGCAGCTGGGAGTTCGACCGCGAGGAAGGCATCCTCGACGCCGGCCGCCTGGCCCGCGTGGTGGTCAGCCCCACCACGCCGCTCAGCTTCAAGGTGGAAAAGGACACCGAGTTCCGCGACACCGTGGTGACGCTTCTGCTCGACAACTCGGGCTCGATGCGCGGGCGGCCGATCTCCATCGCCGCGATCTGCGCCGACGTTCTGGCCCGCACGCTGGAGCGCTGCGACGTGAAGGTCGAGATCCTGGGCTTCACCACCCGCGCCTGGAAGGGCGGCCAGAACCGCGAGAAATGGTTGGCCGAGGGCCGCGAGCAGGCGCCGGGCCGCCTGAACGACCTGCGCCACATCATCTACAAGCCGGCCGACGCGCCGATGCGGCGCACCCGCAACAATCTCGGCCTGATGATGAAAGAGGGTCTGCTGAAGGAAAACATCGACGGCGAGGCGCTGGAATGGGCGCACCGCCGGGTGCTGGGCCGGCCCGAGGCGCGCAAGATCCTGATGGTGATCTCGGACGGCGCGCCGGTCGATGACAGCACGCTCAGCGTCAACCCGGCGAACTACCTGGAAAAGCATCTGCGCGACGTGATCGCCATGGTCGAGCGCCGCGACCTGGTGGAACTGATCGCCATCGGCATCGGCCATGACGTGACCCGCTATTACGAGCACGCGGTGACCATCACCGATGTCGAGCAACTCGCCGGCGCGATGACCGAGCAGCTTGCCAGCCTCTTCGACCCCGACCGCCGCGCCCGCGCCCGGTTCCTGGGGATCAAGAAGGCGATGTGATGTTCCAGAGCTTCGACGCCACCGCCCGCCCCGAACAGGGCCCGCCGCGGCTGGCGCGGCTCAGGGCCGAGATGGCCGAGGCGGGGCTCGACGGTTTCCTCGTCCCCCGCGCCGACGCCCATCAGGGCGAATATGTCGCCCCCCGCGACGAACGGCTGGCCTGGCTGACGGGCTTCACCGGCTCGGCCGGTTTCGCTGCCGCGCTGACCCATGTGGCGGGCGTCTTCGTCGACGGGCGCTACCGGGTGCAGGTGCGCCAGCAGGTGGCCGGGGATTTCACCCCCGTGAACTGGCCCGAGACCAAGCTCGCCGACTGGCTGAAAGAGCAGCTCCCGGAGGGCGGCACCATCGGCTTCGACCCCTGGCTGCACAGTTTCGAGGAAATCGAGAAGCTGATCGAGGCGCTGAAGGGGTCGGGCATCACGCTCGCCGACAGCGACAACCTGGTGGACCGCATCTGGCCCGGCCAGCCCGCCCCGCCCCTGGGCGCGATCACCCCCTACCCCGAGGACATGGCCGGCGAGACCCATGGCCGCAAACGCGCCCGCATCGCCGAGGCGCTGCGCGAGGCGGGGCAGAAAGCGGTGATCCTCACCCTGCCCGATTCCATCGCCTGGCTGCTCAATGTCCGCGGCAGCGACATCCCGCGCAACCCGGTGCCGCATGCCTTCGCCATCCTGCACGACGACGCCCGGCTGACCCTGTTCGCCGACCCGGCGAAATGCGGCGAGGCGCTGCGCGCCCATCTCGGCCCCGAGGTCACCCTGCGCCCGCCCGAGGCCTTCGGCCCCGGCCTGCGCAGCCTGGTGGGGCCGGTGCGGCTGGACAAGGCCAGCGCGCCGCTCTGGGTTTCGGCGCAGCTGGCCGACAGCGGCGTGGTGGTGAACTGGGGCGAGGATCCCTGCATCCTGCCCAAGGCCTGCAAGACCGAGGCCGAGATCGCGGGCAGCGCCGAGGCGCATCTGCGCGACGGCGCCGCGGTCTGCGAGTTCCTGGCTTGGCTCGACGCCACCGCGGGCCAAGGCGGTCTGACCGAGATCGACGTCGCGGCGGAGCTGGAAACCATGCGCCGCGACACGGGCGCGCTTCGCGATATCAGCTTCGACACCATCGCGGGCGCCGGCCCCAACGGCGCCATCGTGCATTACCGCGTCACCACCGAGACCAACCGCGAGGTCAAGCCGGGCGAGCTGCTGCTGATCGACAGCGGCGGGCAATACCTGGACGGCACCACCGACATCACCCGCACCATCGCCGTGGGCGCGGTGGGCGAGGAAGAGAAGCGCTGCTTCACCCGCGTGCTGAAAGGCATGATCGCGGTGTCGCGGGCGCGGTTCCCCAAGGGGCTGGCGGGGCGCGACCTGGACGCGCTGGCGCGCTACGCGCTGTGGCAGGCGGGGCAGGATTACGACCACGGCACCGGCCATGGCGTGGGCGCCTATCTCAGCGTGCATGAGGGGCCGCAGCGGCTCTCGCGCATCAGCCATGTGCCCCTGCAGCCCGGCATGATCCTCAGCAACGAGCCCGGCTATTACCGCGAGGGCGCCTTCGGCATCCGCATCGAGAACCTGATCGTGGTGCAGCCCGCCGCCCCGGTGGAGGGCGGCGACGACCGCGAGATGCTGGATTTCCGCACCCTCACCTTCGTGCCCATCGACCGGCGCCTGGTCCTGCCCGGCATGCTGAACATCGAGGAGCGCCTCTGGCTCAACGCCTATCACGCCGAGGTCGCCCAGAGGATCGGGCCGCGCCTTTCCGCCGAGGCGCGCGGCTGGCTGGAACGGGCCACCGCCCCCCTGTGACACCTGCACCCCTAGCCAGGACTTCACGAACCTGTCATGAACGGTCCCCATACCGACGTGAAGTAATGGGAATGGGGGGAGACGCATGGTCAGCCATATCAAGATCCACAAGGCCGAGGGCACCTGGGTGGTGCGCGCAGGGGGCGCCGTTCTGGGCGAAAGCAAGAATGCGCTGGAACTTGTGGAGGGGGATCTGGCGCCGGTGATCTATTTCCCGCGCGAGGATATCGCGATGGCGTTCCTCGACGCCTCGGACAGCAAATCGACCTGCCCGCACAAGGGCGAGGCCAGCTATTTCTCGATCGAGACCAAGAGCGAGACCCTCAAGGACGCCGCCTGGTCCTACGAAGACCCGACCGAGGCGGCCGCGAAAATCAAGGGCCACATCGCCTTCTACACCGGCCCCAAGGTCACGGTGGAGCGCATCTGACGCTCAGGAATGCTCTTCGGCTGCCGTGGCGCAGAGCGCGCGGTTATAGGCCTTCAGCGCATCGACCTGGAACAGAGCCCCCAGGAGCTCGGCCTCTTCCTCGCCGCTGGCGGGACGGACCACGGGGATGAAGCTGTGCCCCCATTCCTCGAAGATCGGCATCGCCTCTTCGAGCGTGGCGTCGGGCGCCAGCGAGATCCCCTGCTCCATCAGGTCGCGGCAGGCCTCCTCCGAGGCCGCGCGCGGCCCCTCGACGCCGCGCATGAGGTGCTGCGCGGAATAGAGCGCCAGCAGATAGGCCTGCGGGCCCGCCGCCACATGCTCGCCCCGCATCTCCAGCTGGGTGAGGAAGAAGGAGCGATAGACCAGCCGCGTCGAGAGCGCCGTGGACATCGACACCGCCACCATCACCGCCAGCCCCGTCTGCCAGTCTCCGGTCAGCTCGAAGACGATCAGGGTCGTGGAGATCGGCGCGCCCAGCACCGCGGCGGCCACCGCCCCCATCCCCGCCAGCGCATAGAGGGTCTCCGAGCCCGAGACATTGGGGAATATCGAGGTGGCCACGATGCCGAAAGCCAGCCCCGTCAGCGCCCCCACCATCAGCGAGGGCGAGAAAATTCCGCCCCCCATGCGCCCGGCGAAGGTGATCGCCACCGCCACGGTCTTGACCACGGTGAAGATGATCAGCTCGCGGAACAGCAGCTGCCCGGTCAGCGCGTCCGAGGTGGTCTCGTATCCCACGCCGATGATATGCGGGAACCAGATGGCGATCCCGCCCAAGAGCGCCCCGGCCACGCCCGGGCGCAGCCAGCCCGGGATCGCGAGGCGCCTCTGCACCGCGCTGCCGATCCCGTCGGCCCAGAAGATCGACTTCATCAGCACCACCGCCACCAGCCCCGACATCAGCCCAAGCAGCAGGAAGGCCGGCAGTTCCACGTAGAACACCAGGCTGCCCTCGGCGGGCAGGTGGAACTCGGTCACGTTGCCGAATTCCAGCCGGCTGATCACGGTTCCGGCCACGCTGGCGATCACGATGGGGGCGAAGGCATGCACCGCGAAATGGCGCAGCACCACCTCAAGCGCGAAAAGCGCCCCCGCGATCGGCGCGTTGAACGAGGCCGAGACGGCCGCCGCCACCGCGCAGCCCAGCAGGTCGCGCCCGGTGATGCCGTCGGCCTTGATCCGGTCCGACACCCAGCTGGAGATCAGCGCGGCCATGTGCACCACCGGCCCCTCGCGGCCGGTGGAGCCGCCCGAGGACAGCGTGATCAGCGACGCGAGCGCCGAGGCCACCCCGGCCCGCCCCTCGACCCGGCCGTGATGCAGCGCCGCGCCCTCGATCACGTCGGCGACCGAGCGCACCCGCCCGTCCGGCGTGAACCGGTTCAGGATCACCCCCACCACCAGCCCGCCCAGCACCGGGATCAGCAGGACCCAGTACCAGGGCAGCGTCTGGGCGAAACTGTACAGGAGGCGCGGGTCCTCGACCCCGTAGAGCGCGCCCTGAAGCGCGGTGATCGCCTTGCGGAAGAACAGCGCCGCGGTGCCCGCGCCGACCCCGATCAGCAGCGCAATCAGCCAGAACTGGAACTGCGACGGGCCCTTTTCGCGCAGCACGCCCCAGGCGTTGCGCAGCGCCACGAAAAGCGCGTCGATCCGTTCGATCAGCAACCGTTGCATCGGCCCTTCCACGCGGGCTTTGCCTTCCCCGGCGGGCACGCGCCGCCGGGGCTTCCCCCGGCCGCCCGACTGGCCTAGGGTGCCCGGCGATCCCACCGCTCAGGAGAAAGCAATGTCCACCCAAGAGGCCCTGTCCGCCCTTTCTCAGTTTCTAGGCGATCGGCTCAGCCGCTCCAAGTCCGATCTGGACACCCACGGGCAGAGCGAGACGCATTTCCCCCCTGCCCCGCCCGAGGCGGTGGCCTATCCCGAGACCACCGAAGAGGTCTCGCAGATCGTCAAAATCTGCGCCGAGCACGGCGTGGCGGTGACCGCCTGGGGCGCGGGCACCTCGCTGGAGGGGCACGCGCTGGCGACGCAGGGTGGCGTGACGGTGGATTTCTCGCGCATGAACAAGGTGCTGCAGGTCAACCCCGAGGACATGGACGCGATCGTCCAGCCCGGCGTCACCCGCGAAGACCTGAACACCGAGCTGCGCGCGACCGGGCTGTTCTTCCCGGTCGATCCCGGCGCCAACGCCTCGCTGGGCGGCATGGCGGCGACCCGGGCGAGCGGCACGACCGCCGTGCGCTACGGCACGATGCGCGACAACGTGCTGGGAGTCGAGGCGGTGTTGGCCGACGGCCGCATCATCCGCACCGGCACAAGGGCGCGCAAATCCAGCGCGGGCTATGACCTGACCGGGCTTTTCGTGGGCTCCGAGGGCACGTTGGGCCTGATCACCGAGTTGACGCTGCGCCTGCAGGGCCAGCCCGAGGCGATCTCGTCCGCGGTCTGCGCCTTTGACGAGATCGGGCCGGCGGTGGATTGCGTGATCGCGACCATCCAGATGGGCATCCCCATGGCGCGGATCGAGTTCCTCGATGCGGATTCGGTGGCCGCGGTGAACGCCGCCTCGAACACCGGCTTGCCGGTGATGCCGCACCTGATGGTGGAATTCCACGGCTCCGAGGCGGGCGTGGCCGAACAGGCCGAAACCTTCGGCGCCATCGTCGAGGACTTTGGCGGCCACGACTTCCGCTGGTCGTCGAAAACCGAAGAGCGCAACGCGCTGTGGGAGGCGCGCCACCGCGCCTACTGGTCGATCCTGGCCTCCAGGCCGGGCGCGACGGCGGTGGTCACCGACATGTGCGTGCCGATCTCGAACCTGGCGCAGGCGGTCGAGGAGACCCGCGCCGATATCGCCCAGTCCTCGATCCCCGGGCCCATCCTGGGCCATGTGGGCGACGGCAATTTCCACGCCATCCTGCTGGTCGAACAGGGCAACCCGGCCGAGATGGAAGAGGCGCTGGCGCTGTCGGGCCGGATGGTGGAGCGCGCGCTGGAGCTGGGCGGCACGGTGACCGGCGAGCACGGCGTGGGCATGGGCAAGCTGGCCTACATGGACGCCGAGCACGGCCAAGGCTGGGAGGTGATGGGCCAGATCAAGCGCGCCCTCGACCCGGCGAACATCCTGAACCCCGGCAAAGTCGTGCGCGGCAACTGAACCCGGCCCCGATTTTTCTG
>ENA-ORCU01000882-ORCU01000882.1-marine-metagenome-genome-assembly--contig:-NODE-882-length-10131-cov-2.848220_pt1 | contig 10131 bp, 5 predicted proteins | sample MGYA00248631_ERZ508512 | MGnify/ENA primary metagenome ERZ508512 (study PRJEB26183, sample SAMN06268844) | marine metagenome | isolation source: Tt an P1 anaerobic enrichment on pine from sediment taken... | reverse complement strand
CAAAACACCCGAGCCAAGGATTGTAGTTCAACCGGGGCTCAAAGCTGGGCACTTCGTGCCGCTTAAAGCCCTATTTATTGGCGGCACATTTTATTGCTGTGACCAGGAGAATGGCGATATTGTCTGGCAATATGAGAGTAAACAGGGGGCTTACCCTGCTCCTGCGTTTGAAGACAACCTGGTGTTTTTTGGTTCATGGAACGGACGGTATTATGCTTTCAATAAAGAAACTGGGGAGCTTGTTTGACAATATGATATTAATGGTCACCCCGATTCCGGTTCGACCATGGTCTTTGGGGATGTTTTTTATGCACAGGGATTTATGAGTAGTGATTTTCATGCTGTTAATGCAACAACAGGGGAAAAAATATGGAGCGTGGATATAGGAGAGGAATGGTGCAATGCTTCACCTGTTTCCAATGGTGAGTACATACTATACAGCACATACAGGCCTTGGTTGCACCAGGCCCCGCTGCCATCGCATACGTTTTGCCTGGACACCAAAACCGGGAAACAGCTTTACAAGATACCGTTTGCCGGGGGCTTGACAGGGGCTGTTATTTGTGACGATTTGGTTTTTACAGCTTCAACAACAGATAGCTATTTTCGTGCCTGGGATGTTGCAACGGGGAGTATCCGCTGGCAATACCGGATGGGGGGACGTGCAGAAGAAACCTGTACTTCGATCTATGGAGATAAAGCTTTTATTGTTTGCACTGATGGTTATTTATATGCTTTCCATTAGCATATTTGATGAGAAAGTAATTAATGCCAAAAACAAGACTAATTCTTTGAAGTGTTGTATTCCCGATGACAAATTTTTTATTTTCTGCTTGTTATTCAAATAGGATAATAGTGGTTTTGTGGGTTCTGTCCATGCAGAATTGACGGGATGTGAAGATGGCGATGGTGCCGACAGATTACCTGAACCTGAAGGAGAGGGGCAATGCACTAAAACTTGGGTCAGGCTGCTGGGCTTTTGGCGCGGATTTGAACCCGTAAAGGAATCATTCTTCTGAGGGCGGTCTTAATCGTTCAGTGGATGACATGGAGTTTACAGATGAACTAATCCTGGTATCCTCCTGTTTTGCAAGCTATTTCCAATGCAGATATTTCATTTTGAAAACGGTGCAATTTTTATTATTTTGTTGGCGGAATAATGTGAAAATTCAGAGGAGTGACAGAATCGAGACTCTTGAATTTGTGTATTTCTAATACTTTCTAATACTTTCTAATTCAATTGATTGTATGCTGTGCTCGAATCCCGTCCGGATGGTAGGAGAGATGTTAAAGTCTCAAAAATTAGTCAAATCATGAGAAAAAATATACAAACTATGAAACTGTTGAATTTCGGAAAATACTGGAGTGCAACGATTGCAGGCTTCATATTCTTAGACCATATCTTTTGAACCAAATTGAATTATTTTGTATATTTGCACGTAACAAACTCATTTCAAATTGATTGAAAGTAGATTAAATTTCAGGTGAGTTAAACGGTGAGTTCTTTCTGAAAACATTTCGGTATCTTTCTGATAATAAGGTATTTGCAGGATACAAGACGAATCCTGGTATCCCGACAGGAATGAAAATCAAAAGACATCAAAAGCCTGTAAATCATCGATTTACAGGCTTTTGATTTTACCTTTGAACTTTACGCTGTACTATACTGGCAACATTACAGAAACCCGTGACTAAAAAATGACTTGGGGAAATTCATCTATATGTTGGATCAACCAAATTGCAGGCATCAAATCCTAATTTGGCAATTTGATCCAAATTTGTCTCAGCTAATTCCCGTTCATTAATGTTAGCCGATTTTTAATTCTTCCAGTGGAATTCCCTTGGTTTCAGGCATCATATAGTGCGTGAATAACAATTGAAGGGTCATAAAAAAGGCAAAAAGACCAAACACAAACCAGGGAGCAAAGGCATTAATAAAGACTGCTCCCAAAAGCGCAATTGTTGCGGCAAAGATATTCAACAGGCCTGCCCCCCACGCTTGTCCAAATGACCTTATTTCAGTTGGGAAAATTTCAGGAATAAAAACCCAGATGACAGCGCCCTGCCCAATGGCATGTGAGGCGATGAAAAGCAGAATGAAAAGAAGCATGAAGTCAGGTGGCATTTGAAGGAAGAAGCCTAAAGCGGTCATCGACAGACTTATTACATAGCCGACAGACCCCCAGTACATGAGTTGTCTCCTTCCTTTTCGGTCAATTAAGTATATCCCAATAAATGTAAATAACAGGTTGATTATTCCCAGAGAAACAGAGCTTAACAACGATTCAGATGTGCCTAGACCAGCCTTTTCAAATATTTCTGGAGCATAAAACAAAATAAAACTGATACCCGAAAGCTGGTTGAAAAAAGCCATTAAAAATGAGAGCAATAAGGCGCGATTGTATTTGCCGGAGAACAGGCCGGATTTGTTTGGCTTGTTCGTAGAATCAGCCTTTTCTTCCATTTTCTGAGATGAAGTGTGATGACCGGCTTGTGACTTCCCGGGAAATGGCTGGCGGGTTTTATTCGTTTTGATTTTGCGGTTGGCTAACCAACGCGGGCTTTTAGGGATATTGAAAAGCAGCAGCAGGAATATGGAGGCCGGTACCGTTTCTACTCCGATCATTAGTCGCCAAGTGTTTTCTGTAAAGAGACTTTCCATCAGGTAGTTGGATAAATAAGCCATCAATATGCCAAAAACAAGATTGAATTGGTAGATCATGACGAGTCGTCCACGATTGTGAGCCTCGGAGATTTCAGCGATGTAGGTTGGCGCTGCTATGGAAGCAAATCCGGCGCCTAAGCCGCCGAAGAATCTGAAAAATGAAAAATAATAGGGCCCCGTTGATAATGCAGCACCAAGGGCAGCAAACAAAAATAAAAAGCCTACCAAAATTAAGGTCGCTTTTCTTCCCAGTTTTTCTGCTGGGTATCCCCCTGTTAGTGCCCCGATAACCATGCCCCAAAGCGACATTGAGATAATAAAAGTACCGTGCATCCAGTCAGATGCCTGCCAAAGATTTTTGATGGGCAAATTAACGCCCGATATAACCACGGTATCAAAGCCCATCAGGAAACCCGCCATCGAAACAGCTAAAACGTACTTAATGATTCTACCCTTCATGACTGTTTTGTTATCAGTGTTTTAGTGTTTGACTGGCTGTTGTTGGATCAGGCCTTTTTTGAGATGAGTTTCTTTTAATCAGGTTTGTAGATAAAGTGATGTACTTGCTTGATTCTTGTTTGGCAGCCCCCTTCAGTTTTTCAAGGAGTCGGTCGATGGTATTTTGGGCAATCTCTTCAATGGGTTGCTCAACAGCAGTAATTGCGGGTTTGTGAATTCTAAAAAGGTCGTGGTCATCAAAACAGACAATCGCCAAATCCTCGGGAATTTTAAGATTTAAATTGGAAATGGCTTCCAGGCCGCTAATTCCGAGGTAGTTTGTTCCGAAAACAATCGCTTCAATGTCCTTTCCATTTTTCAGAATACTGCTGATATCTTTCACATAGTCCTGAGGGTTTGATTTAAATGGTAACGGGAAGACACAGGGGGTGAGGCCATTATTGTTCATGGCCTCCTGAAATCCAATGATACGGTCTTCTTTTTCCGGCTTGTCAAGAACAAGGGCAATCAGAGCAATATTTTTGTAGTTATTTTTTATCAAGTGTTCAGTGGCTTGGTAAATGCCTTCTCTATTTTCCACCATAACCACATCGGTTGACACATTGTCAAAATTCCGGTCGAAAAGAACAACATCCATTCCAATTTCAATCAACTTGTTAATATCTTCTTCGATACCCATTGTTGGGGCAATAATACATCCATCTACACCCAGATTGCTGAACATGTTCAGAAATTCACGGGCTCTGTTCTCATCGTTTTCAGTGCTGCAATAAATGATCCGGTAGTTATTTTGATAGGCCTTGTCTTCAATTTTTTTTGCAATGCTGGCATAAAAAGGGTTGGAAATATCTTCCACCATCAGGCCGATGATATTTGATTTTCCTGTTCTTAAGCCTTTTGCCAGTTGGTTGGGGTAGTAGCCTGATTCTTCCACTGCCTTCAGTACTTTTTTTACCAGTTTATCACTGATTCTTTTTTCCTTTGCTTTTCCATTTAGGATAAACGAAACGGTGGTTTTTGAAATATTCAGATTTGCAGCGATATCCTTGATTGAGATTCTAGTTTTAGCCATTTTTCTTTTTAAGCTTTAAACAATTAGTGTATTATGCCGTGGGTCAGTTTTTCATTAATTGAAATTTTCTTTGAACAGGCAGCGCTTTAATGAGCTTTGACGTCCTGCCCTTTGTTCCTGAAATTTAGCATTAAAAACTGAAAGCTTATATCACTTTACCCCAGTGATTCATTCGGTCGCCTTCAGTTGGTTATCTCCTTCATGAAAAACTTTGTAATTTTCTTCCTTATTATTTTGTGTTTATAAAAACGATATATATTTTTGACGTGCTAAACCGATTTAGTTGCTTTCCTTTTGTATAAGTGCAAGCTGACAAATGGCTATTGAGTGCGAAAAGTACGATATTTTTTTAAAACAAAGCTAAATCGATTTAGTAAAAACTTATGATTTAGGATTATTTAAGAATTTATGGCATTTAATGGTTTCAGAATAGCAGTTTCAATACTCTGTATCGTTTTATCGACAACTTCCTGCAAAGAGACGGAAGGTCAAAGGAACTATTCTTCGTTGGCAAATCCTTTACTGGGAACAAAGGGTAAAGGATTTGGCGTTGAGCAGCGTTACCTCGAAGCTGGTTATACTTTTCCAGGTCCTACACTTCCTTTCGGGATGGTGCAATTTACGACCACGTTTTTTGATCCTCGCAAAGGATTTGTAATCAATCAGATGAGTGGTGCGGGTTGCCATAATATGGGAAATCTGCCAATGCTGCCATTTCCCGGCAAATTAGATACTTCACCAAGAGATATGATGGGTTTTAACCCTGAGATTCAAGTTGAAGAAGCTCATGCTGGCTATTATGAAGCGAACTTGTTTCAGAAAGCGAATTGCGAACTTACCGCAACAAAACGCACCGGATTGGCAAGAATTAGTTTTTATGAAGCAGAAAAAGGCACTATTATCATAGGTACAGGAATTAACTCTACTGAAATTTCGGAAGCTGAGGTAAAAATAACCGGTCCAAATTCTTTTGAGGGAATGGCAGACGGTGGTAAGTTCTGCGGTGCAAACAGCAAATACAAAATTTACTTTGCAGGAGAATTTGACAGCGATGCGGAAACTTTTGGGACATGGATGGAAAATTCTTTAATGGCGGGAGAAGTGTCAGCAAAAGACCAGAACTCAGGCGTGTACTTTACGTTCAACAATCAGGATCAATCCGAAATATTATATAAGGTAGGTATCTCATATGTTTCCGTCGAAAATGCGAAACAAAACCTGAGGGCAGAGAATCCGGGATGGAATTTCGAGGCGATTCAGGAAAAAGCAGAAAAAGAATGGAATAATCTGCTTGGCCTAATTAATGTTGAAGGTGGCTCGGAAGACAAAACTATTCAGTTCTATTCGCACCTCTACCACACCTTTGTTCACCCCAGCGTATTTAACGATGTAAACGGGCAATACATTGGAGCCGATTTTAAAGTTCATACAATTGAAGACGGCGATTTCTACACGGCTTTCAGTAACTGGGACACTTATCGTACTCAAATTCAGTTGTTGAGTATGTTGGTTCCGGAACGGACTTCACAAATGGTTTCCAGCTTGTTAGCCTTTGCGGAGCAATCGGGAGGTGGGCTTCCACGCTGGGTTTGTGCCAACTTCGAAACCGGCATAATGCAAGGCGATCCGAGTTCGGCGTTGATAGCCAATGCTTACGCTTTTGGCGCTAAAAACTTTGATACTACTGAAGCGTTGGAAACGATGCGTCGTGGTGCCGAAATTCCGGGCACGATGTCACAATCAATAGAAACGCGGCCTTTTCTTGACCAATATCTGAATGATGGATTCATTTCGGATTTTATGGGGGCATCGATGTTGCTGGAATACACCAGTGCAGATTTTGCCATTGCACAATTTGCCCGTCAGGCTTTTAATGATGAGGAGCTTTACAGTACCTATTTGAAGCGATCAGAAAAATGGAAAAATATATACAACCCGGAATCAACCTGGCTGCAATCACGCTTTGCTGATGGTAGCTGGAAACCACAAACGGAAGACTGGCGCGAAGCCAGCTATAAGAACTATTTCTGGATGGTGCCTTACGATTTACCGGTATTGATAGACACAATTGGTGGTTCTGAAGCTGCTGAAAGAAGATTGGATGAGTTTTTCACAAAACTAAATGCCAATTACCACGAAGAATTTTTTGCAGCCGGGAACGAACCAAGTTTTCAATCACCGTGGAGCTATAACTGGATTGGAAAACCGGAAAAAACTCAATCTACGGTGCGCCGGATTATTAATGAACAATACTCAAACCGCGACTCTGGCTTACCCGGAAATGATGATATGGGAGCTATGGCTGCCTGGTATGTTTTTGCTGATTTGGGCCTATACCCAATGATCCCGGGAGTGGGTGGGTTTTCCATCAGTAGCCCGATGTTTCCGAAAACAGAGATTGCGCTAGGGAATGGTAATACTATAGAAATCGTGGGAGGTTCGGAACAGAAACAATACATCTCCGAACTCCAGGTAAATGGTGATAACTGGCAATCAACCTGGCTGCCACTTTCAGAAGTAGAAAAAGGAGCTACATTACAATTCACATTATCCGAAACTCTTTCTGAATGGGGAACGCAAAAATCACCACCTAACTTCACTAATTAATAGTCAAATTATGGCAAGCCTAAACTTCTTCAAAAAATTACTCATCTTGCTTAGCCTTCCTATGGTTTTGGTAATGTGCATGACGATTGAGAGCATTACTCATCCTGATAATCCACACGTTAACAGCGAGATCGAAATTGGGGTAAACGTAAAGTTGGAGCCGGCAAACGACGACAATACTAAAATGATTTTTGCAGTGTTGGCACCGAAAAGCTGGAGTATTGCCGACAATGCAGTTCTTACTTTTACAACAAGCGGTTATACAAAAGGCGACGTATCCGATGAGCAAATGACTTTGGTAGCTGAAACGGGAACTGAACCAACAACAAATTTGGCTTGGTCAACAGCCTTGGAAAACCAACTTGGTTTAATGGGAAATCTGGGTGCTGTCGAATGGGTGGTTTTTGAGTCGCAAACTACTTTTAATATTACAGATGAAGAAGAAAGTTTAATTACTGCCAATATAAAAATCAAGCTAACCACGGGTAGCGAAAATATCAAGCTTTCCATGGGCTATTTCTTTTGTGGGAAAAACCATGGATTAAATGGCGATTATTATCAGGCAAATGCAAAATCAAAAATTTTACGGGTAACAGGAGGTTCAAACGCCTTAATTGACTATACAAGCGACGTGGAGGCAACTACCGGAGCACTTAGCGAATACAGTGTTTTTTCGGTGCAAAATGTGTCAAGTGAATACTACATGGGCGTTTCCGGAGATATTCTGTTTAATGAAAAATACAAGGACAGGTCGCCGATAACACAACAGGAATCGACGCTTGACTATGAACACCTGCCGGATAAATGGGTACGTTGGTATTTTGTGTATACGAAAACTGAAGGAGAGGTAAAGTACTTTCAAATCATGAATGCGATGAGTGGAAAGTATCTTACTGTTCCTGATGCTGAGACGGCAGAAGGACTTCAAATCGAACAACTTTCAGCTTTGCCGGAAGTGCAGGAAGACCAACAACTGTGGGAAGTTTCAGAAATAGAAAGCGGCCGGTACAAAATAAGTAATAAAGGCTCGGGGCTGGCATTAACGGTTAACAACGAGCAGGAAAATGACACCATTGTTCAATCTGGATTTACGGGAACAGATGGTCAAATCTGGAAGTTATTTCAATATGATTTGTGTTCGTATCGCGATGACGAAGTGGTTCACTTTTTCGAACGAAACGATAAAGAAGGTGGTTCTTCTGCTTTCGATCAGGGATCAAGTATTCCGTTGGCTGATGGAAGAATTTTGTGGGTAACACAAGATGCCTGGGATGGTTGGCAACTTACAGAGAACAACATGTTTTACAGTAACCACTTTTTTAGTTATGGTAACTCAATGTTTTTACAGCCATCAAAAGACAACTGGAATCCGGATGATGCGCCCAATATTACACGTGAAAATAGTGCACAAAACAGGCCGCGCCAAATATGCGACATTCAGCCCAATCAAACCTTTGCCTGGCCAGGAAATGGCGTCGAGTTAAATGGGAAAGTTTACCTGCATTGTGGTGAGGGAAGTGGTCTGTCAGCAGAAGGTCAATCAATTTATGAGATTTGGCCCAAACAGGAAGGCAGTTTAGTCTGGAACTCGGTACGGCATACCATTCCCAGCATAAGCACTTACAATGAAGTTACTTACGCTTCGGGCATAGTCAAATCCGATGATGGGTTTGTGTACGCCTACGGAGCCAAAGTCGATCTTACACAATTCAGGTTATACGTGGCCCGCTTCGCCCAAAATGATCCCCTTAACAACTGGATGTTCTGGAATGGTACAGACTGGGTTAATCAACCACCAGCAAGCGATGAAGAACTGGAAGCAGCAAAAATATTCGAAGGACAAGGAGGATCGGTAGCGGTTTCATTAGTTCACGGGAAATACGTGATAATGTCTCTGGATCAGGGCTTCTGGGAAACAAGTGAGCATTTTATCCGTATGGCTACCTCTGATTCACCCACCGGCGAATTCACCGCACAACAGCAGGTTTACGACATTATGGAGAATATTTACGGTACACAGGCCCGATATTATACGCCTAATATTCATCCTGTTTTTGAAAATGGCAAAAACGAATTACTGGTTACCTACAGTTTAAATTTTTCTGTTAATGCCGATCAGGATATAACCTGTAATGAAAACGGAGAAAAAGTGGTTGATGGAAATACGATTACAAACGGCGGTTATATTGATCCTTATTTTTACCGCGTAAAAGGTGTACGCATCCCTTATTCTTTAATTGGTATTGAAGCTGAAGACGTTTCGACCGGGATTGAAACGTCTCTACAAATGGATAGTGATATTGAGATTTATCCTAATCCGGTAGAGAACGAACTCCACTTGAAGTCAGTTTCGCCTTTACACGAAAAAACATTTCGGATTTATAACATAACCGGAAATCTTGTAAAAACAGGGAAAATAACCGGGAATAAAATTGGTACTCACTTTCTTTCGGACGGAATTTATTTGCTGAATATTGGTGACCAGAATTTTGGAACAACCCAAAAATTTATAAAAAGAAACAGTCGCTAAATAGTTGATTTAAAAGAATATTTGATGAAACAAATGACATTAAAAATTTACTTTGCATTCGCGCTACTTATTTTAGCGTGTGCATGTAGCAAGCCGGAACAAAATACAGGTCTGCCAGAATGGGCTATTGGTCCCTTCGAACGCCCCGAAGGAGTAAACCCGATTATTACGCCGCAGAATACGACCTTTTATTGTCCTTTAACCGCTGATACGATTCCGTGGGAAAACGGCGACACATTCAACCCGGCGGCAACACTGAAAAACGACACGATTTGTATTTTGTACCGGGCCGAAGACCAGTCGGGACAAGGCATCGGACAACGTACGTCGCGTATTGGTTATGCGCAAAGCGTTGACGGAACCACCATTGTGAAGAAGTCGAAATCGCCGGTTTTGTTTCCGGCAAAAGACAGCCAGCAGGAACTGGAATGGCCGGGTGGGTGTGAAGATCCGCGGGTAGCTGTAACCGAAGACGGAACCTACGTGATGTTGTATACCCAGTGGAACCGCAAGCAGGCACGTTTAGCCGTGGCACACTCAAAAGATTTGATTCATTGGGAAAAATTCGGTCCCGCTTTCAAGCAGGCATACAATGGCAAGTTTGCCGACCGCTTCAGCAAATCGGCATCCGTAGTTACCACATTGAAAGACGGTAAGTTGGTTATCACAAAAATCGATGGACAATACCTGATGTACTGGGGCGAAAAAAATGTTTTTGCTGCTACCTCCGACGATCTTATTAATTGGTATCCCTATGTGGATGAGAATCAAGACCTGATTGCCTTGGCTTCACCCCGC
>ENA-ORCU01000881-ORCU01000881.1-marine-metagenome-genome-assembly--contig:-NODE-881-length-10139-cov-2.564500_pt1 | contig 10139 bp, 10 predicted proteins | sample MGYA00248631_ERZ508512 | MGnify/ENA primary metagenome ERZ508512 (study PRJEB26183, sample SAMN06268844) | marine metagenome | isolation source: Tt an P1 anaerobic enrichment on pine from sediment taken... | reverse complement strand
CATCCGGAAACGCCGGAATCGGTCGCTGCATGGAACGGCCTGATCACTGCTCAGCGCCGGCAGGGCCACGATCCCAACATTGGCCGCCGGCTGACACCGCTGCTGAACGAGGCCGGATTTGAGGTGCAAACCTGCGAGCCCGCATGGCTCTATGCCGACCGCCTCAAACCCGCGCTGCGTGACGGTATGGTCGACCATATCATCGTGCCGATGGTCCAATCCGCCGAACAGCAGATACTGGACGAAAAATTGGTCTCCGAGGATATCTATCGCCAAGGCATCGCTGACTTGTCCCGGGTCGATGAAATCACCGAAGGAACCTTTTTCTACACCTGGTTCAAAGCTGTGGCAAAAAAGTAAAAAAATCTGAATATGGAGCAAATACAATGACTGAACAAAAAGCCATTCATACTGACAAGGCTCCCGCGGCCCTCGGCCCCTATTCACAGGGCCTGCTGGCGGGCAACACCCTCTACATCAGCGGGCAACTCGGCCTCGACCCGGCCAGCGGCAAACTCGCTGAAGGCGGCACCCCTGCACAGGCCCGGCAGGCACTGGAAAATATCATGGCGATTCTCGTTGAGGCCAATATGAATATGCACAATGTTGTGCAGTTGCAGGTCTTTCTGGCTGACATCGCCGACTTCAAAGCCGTCAACGAGGTCTACAAAACGTTCTTTGCCGAGCCCTTCCCGGCCCGCGCTGCCGTTCAGGTGGCCGCCCTGCCCGCGGGAGCTGCCGTTGAAATCCTGGCCGTCGCCATGAAAGATTAATCACCTCTCGTACCGGTTATCCCGGTGTAATTAAGCCGCGTTCGGGCCGCGTGAAATTGTGGCAATAGGAGCAGTCGTAATGCTTGTCTTTGACATGAATATCATGAATCGTCCTGAATGGTTTGACTTCCTCCTGATCATGACAAATCGTGCAATTGCCGTTGGACAGTCCGGGTTTAAGCGCATACCCAAGTTCACCCTGAAGATCCATCCGGGGGGTCTGGGCGCCCAATGAATCATGACACTGACCACAGTTGAGCGCATTGTCAGAGGGTTCGACACCATGATTGATTGTTTGAAAGGTATGCACCGGCACCAGTGACCAACTCCCTGTCAAGCCTGCAAAATCCATTCCGTCAGCAACAGCTTGCTCAAAATCTCCGGTGACAAAATACTTGAACGTTGAATGCGGGATCAACTGCCCGGTTGCATCGTGGCGGGCTGAATTGGATGTGTGTTCCTTCATGGGATAGATTTTAGCATCGCTTGAAGCGACATCACCGTTCGGCTCACCCATTTCATAATAACCGTTTGCATTCTGCGTAATGACCTGTCCGCGAGCGTAGACATTGCTGGTGCCGTCAAACCAGGCATACGTCGGAATCACATTGCTGGCACGTATTTCTTCGGGTTTATAGCCGCCCTGTCCATCAAACAACCCTGCTGCCCAGTATGGATTCAGCCAATCCCGTCCGACTTCGGTACTGAAACCCAGTTTTGCAAAGGTTGGGATATGACAACTCTGGCAGGCAACATGTCCGGTATGCAGGTTGAGTTGTGCGGTTTCATGCGGTTGGGAAGGATGGCATTGCGTACAGGTGAGTCGTTCAGGCCGATCATTGGGGCGAATATCCAATCCCCGGCCAAGGACATGGTGGTTTTCATACTCGTGGCAATCCTGGCAACTCATATCTTGCCCATCGGTATCCGGTGACATGTGAACATCGAGATTCGCCGGAGGAGTTGTACTGGCGGTAGATATGTCTCCACGCTTTCCGCAATTGCTTCCGGCGGCATAGGCATGACATCGCAGACACGTTGCCCGCGTCGGCAGGTGCACGGTTTGGGCGGCCTGCACAGCCGAGATGCCCATAGATGCTTCATTCGGACCATATTGAAAATCGCCTTCTTCACTGTGTACCGGCAAGGTATAAGTCCGCGTCGTATCCAGATAATCAGTAAACGTTTTCTGTGTAAATCCACCGCTAAAATTACACGGTGCATCCGGATCGGTACAATCCTGCCATTGGGAAGCAAAAATCGAATAATCCTGCAAGTCTATGCCCAGGTTATTCGTCAGATCTGCCGGTCCGCATCCCAGCGGCAAAGGGCAATTCATCGAAATCCATAGATTAGCTAGAATCACCAGATCAGACGCATCGACATAGCGATCCCGATTGAAATCTGCTGATAAATAGGGATCGACCAGCTTACGCTGATACTGTTCCTGATGGCACATCATACAGTCAATGTTGGCCAATTGCTGATAGCTCATCGTGGGACTCGGCGTTTTACCAAATCCGACATGACAGGACGAACATGTGGCACGGGGAGAACTGACCGCACTGCCGCAGTATGTATTGAATGCGATGTCACCCTTACCGGCATTACCGGAGATGTTGGGAACATTCGGAGTTGGGCCGGTCCACTGATAATGAACCGATGAGAACATTCCTTCGGCTTCAACTTCATGGCATTGAATACACGTTGCAGGCCCGTTATATTCGGTGATGGCCTGATGTTCAGGAATGATGCCAAAGAGGGTACAAACTAGGAATCCATTTACAAAGATAGAATATAATAAGTGTTTTTTCATCATTACCCCTTTTGATTCTTCCATGAAACATATAAATTTCACATGAGTTTATTGTTATGAAATTTGAAGATCGAAACAAATAAAAACTATGAACTTGGAGCCTAAATTTATAAATATGAAATAAACTTCAAGTTCACGGATACTATCAAGTATAGATTGTCCGTAATGTCTGATAACAAATAATTGTTTTGCCACGCTATTTCATATTTCTATATTCAGCTAAAATAATCATACCAATTTCTACTTGCAACTTAGTTGCAAATAATATATAATCACGTCCTAAATGCAACTAAGTTGCATAATATGCCCGTTTTTTAAGGAAATATTATATTTATGGGATTCTCGAACAATATCAAGCTAATTGGTAAAGAACTGAAAAACCATTCGCCGTTTACCCTGATCGGGGCTTTAACAGGCATTTTATTGATGCTGTCCGGTCGAGCATGGTTTCAGGGGCAGGCTGAAACACTGTTTTCGGTATTTCACCCACTGCACGTGATGCTCAGCGCCATGGTTACTGCCGCCCTGTTCGAAAAACATCGAAAAATCAACAATTTCCTGGTCATCCTTGTGATCGGTATAGTCGGAGCGATCGGCATTGCCACTCTTAGCGACTGTATTCTGCCCTATTTCGGTGAAAATATCCTCGGTGCCGCAATCCCGGCTCATTCCGACATGCACGAGCACGAAACTGAATCTGGTATTCTGGATCACGCAGATGAAGATGACCATGCGGACGAGCATGAACATGATGTTGATGATGAACACGCCGGTTCGGCACACCCAGAATGGCACTTTGGTTTTATCGAGGAATGGTACCTGGTCTTTCCCGCGGCGATTCTCGGTGTTCTGCTGGCTTATTTCAAACCAGCGACGCATCTGCCGCACGCCAGTCACGTTTTGCTGAGCACATGGGCCTCTTCGGCTCACATGCTGATGAATACGCACGCAGACATGAGTATTACCCTGTTGATCGGAATGTTCATCGTGCTGTTTTTGGCAGTGTGGCTGCCCTGCTGTGTCAGTGATATCATTTTCCCATTATTGTTTGTTGGGCCAAACGGAGCCCATCTCGGCCACTCATGCATCCTTTGCGGCAAAAAGGACGAATCGGATGAAAAATAGTGCCGACAAACTTCTGACATCTGTTTCACTCCGCCGAACCAGGCCCCGATTGGCAATACTGGAAGCTCTGCTGACAGCGAATCATCCGCTGAGCCAGGAACAGATTGCCGAAAACATAGGCCTCGATGCCCCCAACAAAACGACGATTTACCGCACACTGACAAACCTGGTCGAAACAGGACTGGTGCATGAAGCGTTTCTCGAACATCGAGTCCAATATTATGAATTGGCTCACAATTGCGGCCAAAAATGCTGTCACCCGCATTTTACGTGCAGCCGATGTCTGCAGACACTCTGTATGACGCATGTCGCCGCACCGATGGTGCAACTGCCGGAGGATTTTCAGGTACAGCGGCAACAAATTCATATTGAGGGAATTTGTCCGAAATGTCTTGATAAGACGCATCATTAAATCAATATACTTTGTAATGTTTTATTTGAAATCGTCATCGATATAAGTTACAACAACAAAACTAAAGAGATTGAGCCGGTTTGACCGATTCAATAGAAACGGAAGTTATAATAATATTGTTATTCAGAATTTTATCGTGCTTTCACGTTTCCGAAATGACTTAATCATCGTTGCTTTTCTGATGAGTTGCCTGGCATTAGTCGGCTGCGGGGAATCTGTGCAAACATCTTCTGGTGCCGGAAAGCCCGCCTACTCGGTAAGTGTTGACCAACTGGCCTCACGGCTGGGTTTATCCGTTCGACAAATCAACAAGGCCTATTATGAACTGACGGATGCCAACAATCGAGTCCTTCTGTTTGCGTATAAAGATGGTCGTGTTTATGTCAACGGTAAAAACATCGGAACCGTCGGTGCTGCGACCGAATACGGCGGCACCCATTATGTCTCGGAGATATGGGTTCCACGGATCCGCCAGCATCTTTTGACGTCGTACACCTCCAAACCGCAAACGAGTTACACTCCGGAAATTGCATCAGGTACAGTCGTTATCGATCCCGGTCACGGAGGCAAAGATCCGGGAACGACCAGCGTGCTTGGGGATCAGGAAAAGAAAATCAATCTACAGATCGCACAACACCTTGCCGATCAGCTTCGAACCGTCGGTATCAATGTTACCATGACCCGTGAAGGAGACACCTATCCTGAACTTGAAGAGCGAGCAGCACTGGCCAATCGTATTAATGCAGACCTGTTCGTCAGTATTCACTGTGATTCCAACGGCGATTCCGTCCACCAGGGCTTCACAATTTACGTTGCTCGACAGGCCAGTTGGAGTTCCAAGAAGACCGCCAGTGCCATCAAAACATCACTATCCAATTCCGGCGTTTCTAGTAAAGGGGTTCGTAATGCCGATTACCGGGTTCTGGTACAAACCAAATGTCCCGCCGTACTCGTTGAATGCGGTTTCATGAGCAATTATGACGAGGCCTCCCGGCTCAGAGATCCCTGGTACCAGAAAAAACTCGCCCAAGCGATTGCTGAAGGCATCATTAAATCCCTCTAAAAGCTCTCCTGCCTCTGTATATACACTGGACATTTCTGTCGAAATCCTTACAATGCGCAGTATGAAGCTATACCCATTAAAATTTAGACCGATTTTTAAAGAACGGATCTGGGGCGGACAGCAACTGCGAGACATCTTTGATAAGGATCTCCCGCTTAATGTCACAATTGGAGAAAGCTGGGAACTGGCCGATCTGCCTGAAGATAAATCTGAAATCGTCAACGGCCCACTGGCAGGACAAACCATTGACACTGTGATCGCAGAATACGGGCGAGACATCACTGGAAATCCGGATTATCAACCGCCATTTCCGCTGCTGATTAAGATTCTCGATGCCCAGGATGTACTCAGCGTTCAGGTCCATCCGGACCTTGAAACCTGTAAGCACACCGGCAAAGGTGAGCCGAAAACCGAATGCTGGTATATCATCGATGCCCAGCCTGATGCGGTCATCTACAAAGGGCTCAAACCCGGTACGACAAAAGAACAGTTCGCCGAAGCGATTCAAAACGGCACCTGCGCAGATTACCTGGTTAAGGTCCCGGTCAATGTTGGCGAATGTCATTTTCTGCCTTCGGGAACGTGTCATGCAATTGGCGCAGGCCTGCTCATCGCCGAGATACAGCAGCCGTCAGATACGACCTATCGCGTGTTTGACTGGAACCGGGTGGATCCGGCCACCGGCCAGGGGCGACAGCTTCACGTCGATGATGCCCTGGAAGCGATCCACTTTGATCCTTCCGGCGACGATCTGTCCGTTCGTACCAACGGCCGGTTGGTGGACAGTGACGAATTCAAAGTGGACAAGGGCCATCAAATCCCCGGATGCGAAACGCTGCTGTCCGGTCGGATGAAAGTGTTAATGATTGTCAGCGGACAAGGTTGCATCGTCAGTGAAACGGCTGAACCGGTAAACTTCAAAAGTGGTGACACGTTGTTGGTTCCCGCCGCGTTCGAGGGCGTCATGCAGTTTGATGCGGAATGTGAATACCTGACCGCCACGGTTTGACAATCGAAAAGGAAATCATGTACCCGTCAGGGTCGTATTGAGTCTATATTATGTTAAAAGCAAGTGAAAATCCGCCGATGGTCTGGCCGGAAGAGAAGTCGATTGCGGACTTTGACGGTCCGTGGTGGGTGGCCCATACAAAAGCGCGAAATGAAAAGGCCCTGGCCTGGCAACTGATCGGCAAACAGGTCCAGTACTTTTTGCCGATGCACTGGAAGGTTTCCAAGTCACGCGGACGAACGATTCGGTCTCTGCTGCCGCTGTTTTCCGGCTACCTGTTTTTCTGCGGCGATGATAATGCACGACTGGAAGTTTTGAAAACAAACCGAACTGCCAATATCCTGAACGTCGAGGACCGCGATACACTCGTGCAGGAACTGCTGCCGATTGAAAAACTGCTGAAACTCGGCCAGCCGGTCGTTCCGCATGAATATATCAAGGTCGGGCAGCGCTGCCGCGTCAGTGCCGGACCGCTGGCGGGCACCGAAGGCATCGTCGTCAAAACCCCCAAGGAAACTCGACTGGTGCTGCAGGTGGATATGCTGGGACAGGCTGCCAGTGTTGAGATTGATTTCGACATGGTCGAAAAGCTCGAGGAGTAACATAAATCAAAAAAGATACAAAGAAAGGATACGACAATGGTACACATAGTGTGGATTGTTGGGGTTCTGACTGCTTTATGCGGGGTCTTGGCTATCTTTAAACCCAACTGGATGAAGGCGTATATTCGGTTTATCTCAAGAGGGCGCCTTTTTTACGGTGTGATCGCGTTAAAAATTGTAATCGGCATTTTATTTTTAATTTTTGCACGCGAATGCAAACTGCCGTGGGCAATTATTGCGGTCGGGATTCTTTCGGCCGTCGGGGCGGCGGTTTTTGGACTGCTGCCGGTAATCAAAATTAAAGCCTATCTGAACTGGTGGCAGATACGCCCGGACTGGATGTATCGCGTTTGGGGAATTCTGGCCATCGCGTTCGGACTGCTTATCATGTATATAGGATTTCCAAAGTAAATCAAATCCTAAATAGAACTTTGATATTAATACAATTATCAAAAAAGGATTAAGGTTGAATCAAGATAAAACACTAAAGTGTATTCGTTTTTGGTTAATCCTTTTCTTTTTAGGAATACTATTCGGCCTTCATACTGTTATATTTGTTGAAGTTGAGACAACTTTCTTTGCAAAATATCTCGGCCACGGAACAGCAATGGAAACAACGTTGCCAGTCGTTTCACAATGGATCGAGCAATTACATACAAGCGTTTTAGAAACTTACGAAAAACATCCAGCCATAGCATAATGTATGGACTGGCTGTCATATGCTTGTGTGGTGTTTGCGATCTTCGTCATCGGGGCCATTAAAGATCCAGTCAAAAACATCTGGATTATTCAGGTTTACATGGTCGCCTGTATTTTGGCCTTTTTGCTACCGTTCATCGTAGGACCAATGCGTCAGATTCCCATCTTTTGGCGATTTATTGATTGCAGTTTTGGCATCGTCGGATTCATCATTTTATTTATTGCTTATCAACTGACCAGAAAACTTCAAACAGCACAAGCACAATGATTCGATTATACTATTTAGAGTACATTCTTCTCAGTTTCTATTTCCTATTTGGATCGACGGCATTAGGCATTAAAGAAGCTCTCGGTGAACAAGGTATTAACGCCTACGCGGTGCACGAAAAAGGCATCACCGGCGCCGGCGTTAACATCGCCCTGCTGTCTAACGGCAATATTCGTGACGGACATGCCGCCTTTGAAAGATCGTCGGGTTCAGCAGTCAAAAATTATGATTTTACTGGTTCGGGCCTGTCCCGCAGTTCACACGACACACACATGGCGGGAATCATCCTGTCGGCCGGTTCGGCCAACCATCCCGATCAGATCGGCATCGCACCGGGAGCAAGGCTGCACAGCGGACGCTTTTCCAACAAAAATCTTTACCAAAAAACGATTACCAGGGCCTTGGATGATCTCATCACCAGGCGGCATTGCCGCATCATTATGACCGGCATTCAACTGCCTAAAGACATCGTCCCGGCCAACGGTGATTCCAAGTGGACACAACTCTATGATTATTACGCTGAAACATATGATGTCATCATCACCCCTGCTGCAGGCAATTCCGCAGGCACGATTACGGTCTTCGGCGACGGTTACAACGGCATCACCACCGCCGGACTGGTCCGAAGCGATCCAAACGGACCCTATGACAGCATCGGCACAGCCAGTAATCCCGGCCCCACCACAGACGGCCGAAAAAAGCCGGAACTTTGTGCTCCCACGCAGGGCCTGACTGCTCCCACCGGCAGCGGCGATGACCTGTGGAAAACACTGGACCCAACCGGACGCGGGCTGACAAGTTACGCCATTCCGCATACGGCAGGTGTAGCCGCCCTGCTGTTTGAAGCCGCGGCAAAAAGTACTGTTGAGAATGACGATCGAACTGAAGTGATTAAAGCAGTCATTATCAATAGTGCCGATCCGTCTGCTTTTCTTGCCAACGGTTCTATTGCAAGTTCGGCTGACTCTATCACCAGCTGGAATCCGAAAAGCGGCTACGGCAAACTGGATGCCCTGAAGGCCTACAACACCCTGATGGGCGGCCCGATCACGCCGAACACCCTTTCTAAAAAGAACCTGGGGTGGGCCTACGGCGTCATGAACGCTGATCAAGAACACATTTACAGGATTCAGGGCAAACCACAGTTGCGACTGGTGGTAACAGTAACATGGCATCGAAAACTGAAACGAATTGAGACCCTGTTCCTCGATGAATCTCCCCGATTTCAGTTAAATCTTAAAATCGTTTCACCGTCCGGCAATGTGCTGAGTTTCGAGACCGCCGGCAAAGATAACCTGATCAAAACCGACATCCTTTTGAAAGAGGACGGCCCCTATTTAATCACGCTGAAAAATCCCACCTCAGCCAAAGAACGGGATTACGGTATGGCCCTTGAGCTCCTCCCGCTCGAAAACCAGCCATCCAATATCCCTTAAGCTCTTTATAAGAAAAGCGTTATGGTTTTTATCTTGTTTTGGATACCTGAGCCGAGTATTATAGGGCTTTAGGATTTCGGGACAGGTGATGAAAAGGTTCATTTCAGGACAGACACAGGCATATCGCTTTTCAGTTGTGTTGCTGTCGGTGTGGCAACTCAGCACCGTTGCATTCGCGCTGGATCAATCCACCGGCCCACAGGGTTCTAATGTTCAGGCGGTCTGGACCGCCGGAACCGGCTACACGGGTCAGGGTGTCGCCGTCGGACTGATCAGCCAGGACCATGTCCGCACGACACACGAGGCCTTTGACGGACACGCCCATTGGTACGATGCAACAGGTCAAAATACGTATTTGCCAAGCAACCATGACACCTCCGTCGGTGGAATTATTTGCAGCCGCGGCGGAGTTGAATACCCCAACCACAAGGGAACCGCACCGGATGCGGAATTGTTTAGCGTAAAAGTTACAGATAGCGATTCTGTTAATACCCACTGGCTTGAAGACGCGCTTGATTATCTCGTGAGTCAGAATTGTCGGGTAGTTGTTACCGGCATTCAATTCCCCGACTCGTCGGTTACGCCTGATGGAAACAGCATTTGGTCATTGATCTATGATTATTATGCTTACCGGTACAACCTTGTCTTCGCAACCGCCGCCGGTAACTACGAATCCGCTGTGACTGTTTTCGGCGATACGTACAACAGCATTACAACCGGGGGGCTTATTGGTACATCAGCGGGTTTGTACGATAAGGTCGGAACCGGCAGCAACCCCGGTCCGACTGATGACAACCGTCAAAAACCGGAGATTGCCGCTCCCTCTCAAAGTCAATGGGTCCCCGTCAACGGTGATGCTGCCTGGGCGAACGTGGGTTCCACCGCAGGACAAACAAGCTGGGCTGTCCCGCATACCGGTGGCGTCGCGGCGGTGCT
>ENA-ORCU01000875-ORCU01000875.1-marine-metagenome-genome-assembly--contig:-NODE-875-length-10179-cov-3.084538_pt1 | contig 10179 bp, 4 predicted proteins | sample MGYA00248631_ERZ508512 | MGnify/ENA primary metagenome ERZ508512 (study PRJEB26183, sample SAMN06268844) | marine metagenome | isolation source: Tt an P1 anaerobic enrichment on pine from sediment taken... | reverse complement strand
ATGCGGTCAGAGATGCGGACGTCGTTTATACGGACACGTGGGTGAGCATGGGACAAGAAGAAGAAAAAGAACAACGAATCAGGGATTTCCAGGGGTTTGCGGTTGACGAGACACTCATGTCAAATGCGCCCGGCAATGCCAAGGTCATGCATTGCCTGCCGGCGTATCGTGGGTATGAAATTTCTGATGGCATCGCGGAATCGGACAACTCCGTGATCTTTGATCAGGCCGAAAACCGTTTGCATTTCCAGCGAGCCCTGCTGAAATACCTGTTAAGTTAGTTGTCTCCAATTGCCATGACACAAAAGACGATTCTCATCGCTACGACCAATACTGGGAAACTAGAGGAACTGACTGCTCTGCTGGGACCGGTTGGGCAGGGTATCCGATGGATGACCCTGAGAGACTTTCCAAATATCCCGGAGGTGATCGAAGACGGTCAAACATTTTGCGACAATGCCCGGAAAAAAGCGTTGGGCTATGCAAAAGCCACCGGGGTATGGACAATTGCCGACGATTCCGGTCTTGTGATTGATGCACTGGACGGTGCGCCCGGGGTGTTCAGCGCCCGCTACGCGGCCGACGAATGCGACAGCCCGAACCGCTGCGAACTGGACCGGGCTAACTACGAAAAAGTACTTCGTAAATTAAACGACGTTCCCGATGAACAACGCACGGCTCGTTTTCAGTGTCATCTTTGCCTGGCATCGCCCGACAATGTCCTTCTGGAAGCCACGGGGACCGTCGAAGGCGTCGTTATTCGTCAGGCGAAGGGGGAAAACGGCTTTGGATATGACCCTATTTTTTATATTCCCTCGCTTAAAAAAACCGCCGCGCAGTTGGAAAATCACGAAAAAAACACCTCTTCACTCCTTTGGTGGATGCGCCGAATCATATCGAAACGCAAAGAATACAAAGCTTTTAGTCGGGGTAATATCGAGTTTGTCGAAACAAACAATCCCAAAATACTGGCTTTTACCCGCAGTTTTGAAGAGGAGAAAATATTGGTCATTATCAATCTTTCCAGATATTCGCAGCAGGCAGAACTGGATCTTTCAGACTTTGCCGGTTATGTCCCCACTGAAGTGTTCAGTAAAAATGAATTTAGCCAAATTGGTGAAGATCCCTATATCTTCCCCTTGCAGTTTAAAAATTATTTTTGGTTTGAACTGAACAAGCCTCACGAAGATGAACGAGTGGAAGCCTTATCGCCAGCGTACCAGTTATCGTTGAAATCGAAAGCCTGGAATGAGATGGACAAGGCGACAAGAAGTTCGTTGACCGGATTGATGCACGAATATCTGAATAAAAGTCGTTGGTTCAGGGGTAAGTCAAAAAAAATCAGGGAAATTGAAATCGGGCAAATCATTCCGTTTACCACTGCCGGTCTGACCTCTTATGTGTTGATTATCGAAACACGTTATATTGAAGGCAAAGATGAGCACTATGTTATTCCGCTTTCGATTGAAACCGGTGAGCATATTTTTGAGATCAGGCATAAGAATCCGGAAGCTGTTGTTGCCCATGTTGAGGTAGACGGACACGAAGGTATTTTGTACGACGGATCTTATAACAAGCCGTTCCGCGATCAGATTTTCCACTTGATTCATCAACGTGGAAAAATCAGAAATCGATTTGGTTCAATCATTGGTTTGCCAAGTAAAAATCTTAATTCTAAAATTAAGAAAGATATGCTTCCGCTGCCTTCACGCGTGTTGGCGGCTGAACAATCCAATACATCGTTTTTGTATAAAAACAACTTCTTTTTTAAGATGTACCGAAGTCCCGAAGAAGGAAATAACCCGGAGTTGGATATAATAAAGACACTGACGGAAAATACCTCATTCGAAAATTTCCCAGCCTATTCCGGAACATTGGAATACCGTGACAAAGGGGTTGAAAGTTTACCACTCGGAATTTTAGTCGATTTTGTACCCAATGAAGGGAATGCCTGGGAGTTTACCCAATCAGCGATTGAACAGTTTTTCGACCGTATTTGGGCCAACAAGGAAGAATTGATGAGTGGCTATTCCGAAAAGGACGACTTGATTGAGCATGTGGGCGAAGAAAGAATGAAGGAATTACTTGGGCCCTTTTTCATCGAAATGGTTGAACTCCTGGCCAGACGGACAGCCGAAATGCATCTGGCATTGGCTTCGGTGAAAAACAAGAAGGATTTTGCTGAAGAACCCTTCTCTCTGTTGTACCAAAAATCGCTGTATCAGTCGTTCCGCACCTTGATTAAGCAGACGATGAACGATATCAAAAAATCAAAGAGGAAGCTTGATGAAGATCAAAAGGCGTTAATTGACGACATTATCAAAAATGAAAGTCTACTGTTGTCCACCATCAAGAAAACACTGGATCAGAAGAAAATTCATTCGTCAAAAATCCGCGTGCATGGCGATTATCATCTCGGACAGGTTTTGTTTACCGGAAAGGATTTCATGATCATTGATTTTGAAGGAGAACCTACACGGTCGTTAACAGCCCGAAGTTTGAAATACTGCCCGTTTAAAGATGTTGCCGGTATGTTGCGGTCATTCCACTACGCCATTTACATGTCGCAGCTGGAGAGCAAAACAAAAATTGCCGGGAATACCGATTTCCTCCAGCCTTGGTTGGAAGCCTGGTACAAAATCGTGTATGATACCTTCATTAATAGTTATTTGGCAACGGCTGGCGGTGCCTCATTTATTCCAAACGAAGAAAGACAGGTGCACAATCTGCTGTCGGTTTACACCATTGAAAAGGCCATTTATGAAGCCGATTATGAATTTAATAACCGGCCCGATTGGTTGCATATTCCGCTGAACGGATTGAAGAAAATCCTGCATGATCTGGTGGAGTCCAATTAATCCAGTTAGAATCTAAAAATCAATAAACGATAGAGCTATGAGTGCAAAGCAAAATAAATCTACGAAAGCAAAAAATAAAGAGCCAGTGGCAAAAAAGTCTGATCGGCCGGTAGTTTCTCAAACTGAAAAGGTTGGCAGACCTGCGGTTTGGGAAGTACCTGATTACATCACCGAATATGATATTTATCTGTTTAGGGAAGGGAAACATTTTTCGCTACACCAAAAGTTAGGAGCGCACATCATTGAGCATGATAATAAGCTGGGAACTTTCTTTGCAGTATGGGCTCCCAACGCCCGGTCGGTTTCTGTGATCGCTGATTTCAATGGCTGGAACAAAAGTTCGCACCCCTTGAAGTTGCGGGAAGATGAATCTGGAATATGGCAGGGCTTCATCCCAGGGGTTGGTCAAGGCGAGGCGTATAAATATTTCATCACCTCAAAATTTGATAACTATCAGGTTGAAAAGGCAGATCCTGTGGGAACCTACAGTGAGCAACCTCCTAAAACAGCTTCAGTGGTTTGGGAACATGATCACGAATGGAACGATGGAGATTGGATGAAAAAGCGGAAAAAGCACAATGCGCTGGATAGCCCCTTCTCTGTTTATGAGGTGCAACTGGAGTCCTGGCGTCGTAAACCTGAAGAAGATATGCAGCCCTTGAACTATCACGAGTTGGCTGTTCAATTGAGTGCATATGTGAAAGAACTCGGCTACACCCATGTTGAACTTTTGCCGGTGACCGAATATCCGTTTTCCGGCTCATGGGGATACCAGGTGGTTGGGTTTTTTGCTCCGACCAGCCGTTTTGGTACACCAGACGACTTTATGCATTTTGTCGACGTGATGCATCAAAATGACATTGGCGTGATTATCGACTGGGTGCCCTCGCACTTTCCGGGTGATCAGCATGGACTACATTTTTTCGATGGTACGTATTTGTTCGAGCACCAGGATCCGAGAAAAGGGTACCATCCGGATTGGAGTAGTTATATTTTCAACTATGGAAGAAACGAGATACGAAATTTCCTGATCAGCAGTGCACACAGCTGGCTGGATCGTTTTCACGTTGACGGTATTCGTGTGGATGCGGTGGCGTCGATGTTGTATCTTGACTATTCGCGGAAACAAGGGGAATGGATCCCCAATGAACATGGAGGACGTGAAAATTTGGATGCCATTCGTTTTTTGAGAGATTTGAATGAATCGATTTATACGAAATTTCCTGATGTACAAACCATTGCGGAAGAGTCCACCGCCTGGCCAATGGTCACGCGTCCGGTGTATACCGGGGGACTTGGCTTTGGTATGAAATGGAACATGGGTTGGATGCACGATACCTTGAGTTATTTTCAGCACGAACCGATTCACCGCAGCTATCATCATAACAAAATGACATTCAGTATCATGTACGCGTTCAACGAAAATTTCATGCTGTCCTTGTCGCATGACGAAGTGGTGCACGGAAAAGGTAGCTTGATTGATAAAATGCCGGGAGATGTGTGGCAAAAGTTTGCCAACCTGCGCACTTTATTTGGGTTCATGTTTGCTCATCCTGGTAAAAAGCTGCATTTCATGGGAATGGAATTCGGACAATGGAAAGAATGGAACTACAAAAGCAGTCTCGACTGGCATTTGCTTGATTACGACACGCATTCCGGCCTGCAGTTTTTCATGAAAGACCTGAACAGCGTTTATAAACGCTATCCGGCCTTGTATCAGCAGGATTTTTCAGCCGATGGATTTAAATGGATTGATGCCAACGATTCGCAGAACTCGATCCTCAGTTTTGTCCGGTATGACAAGGAAAAACGTCAGCATGTGTTGGTCATTGTAAACTTTACGCCGGTCCCACGCTACAATTACCGCGTGGGAGTGCCTGAAGATACCCGCTGGGTGGAAATACTGAACAGCGACGCCACCCAGTATGGCGGAAGCGGGATGGGTAACTTTGGTGGTGTTGAGGCCAACCCCGTTCCATATCATGGCGAGGAACAATCGATCAATATTTTAATTCCACCTTTGGGTGTGGTGTATTTTACCCAGGAGTAATAACTGCCGGAAATAATGACACGATACAATCCAGTTTCCACTTATCGTCTGCAATTCAACAAGGAATTCAGCTTGCCGGATGCGGAAAAAATCATTCAGTATTTGGATAAAACAGGGATCAAAACCATTTATGCATCTCCTGTTTTTCAGGCCGTGCGCGGAAGCATGCACGGCTATGATGTAACCAATCCGTTGCAGCTAAATGTAGAACTGGGCAGGGAAAATGACTTTGACCGGCTGGTTGAAAAATTACATGCACGTGGCATGGGCTGGTTGCAGGATATCGTTCCAAATCACATGGCTTTTTCACCGCAAAACCCATGGATTGCTGATTTGCTGGAAAAAGGAGAGGAGTCTGATTATCTTGAGTTTTTTGATATTCAAATGAATCATCATGAACTCAAGTTGCAAGGCAAGCTGATGTTGCCTTTTTTCGGAAAGCCTTTGGAGCAACTGGTTAACGACCAGGAGCTATCCATTCGGTTTGATAAAAGTGGATTTTGGTTGAAGTATTTTGAGAATGAATACCCAATTTCAAAAAACGCATATCCAGTTCTCTTGAGTCCAGGCGGTGATACTGATATTCCAGCCGGGATTCATGAGTTTTTGTTTGGAATGGAGAAATGGTCATGGGAAAAAAGCAAGCAAAATTTGCATGCTCTTTTTCTGGAAAACCCTGATGTGACTCACCATATTAATTACTGTTTGTCTACGGTTAACAGTAATTCGGAACAGATGAAAGCGGTGCTGGATCAGTTGTTTTACCTGCCAACTTATTGGAAAGAAACGGAGCGGATGATTAACTATCGCCGGTTTTTCACCATTAACGGGCTGATTTGTCTGAATACCCAGAATGAGAATGTTTTTAAAACGATCCACGAGCTAATTCAAAAATGGGTAAAAGAACAGCGGCTCGATGGCATCCGGGTCGATCACATTGACGGGCTGTTTAATCCATCCGAATACCTGCATCGATTGCGCGGGCTAAGCGGAGAAAGAACTCATATCACGGTTGAAAAGATTCTCGAAAAAGATGAAAGAATCCCTGATCACTGGCCTGTTGACGGGACAACGGGGTACGACTTTTTAGGCTTCGTAAATAATTTATTGACCCATCCGGAAAAGGGACCGGTTTTTTACGCTTACTACAACAACTGGATTAAGAAAACCGACCAGTACCGGGATGTTTTTTATAAGAAAAATCGCTTCATCCTTTACAACCGGTTTAAAGGAGAACTGGATAATTTAACTCGGGAGTGTATGTCAATTGCTTCGGTGGGAGAGGCAGAAATGAATGAGCAAGAGGTGAGAGATGGATTGGGCGAATTTCTTGTGTTTTGTCCGGTATATAAAATTTATCAGGCGCCATCCGGCTTTTCCGACATTGAAAAACAACAAGTCAATGCAATTATTGATTCGGCTGTCAGGGCAAATGAACCCTTTAAAAATTCGTTGGTGGTTTTACGAAATCTATTTCTTTTAACTGAGATCAATCGTGATGAGGAAATCAAGCAGATTGATACTTTTTTCAGGCATTGCATGCAATTTACCGGACCACTGATGGCTAAAGGCATCGAAGACACCGCTTTCTATTCCTACAATCCATTTATTGGGCACAACGAGGTAGGGGATTCGCCTGGCTATTTTGGTATTCATACCGAAACTTTTCATGAGTTTATGAAAGCGCGGCAGCAAAAAACCCCGTTGTCCTTGAATGCCACGTCAACCCACGACACTAAGCGCGGCGAAGATGCCCGTGCCCGGTTGAACGTGCTCAGTGATATCCCGGAAAAATGGATGGCTGCAACCCAGGCGTGGCGAAAAACTAACCGGCTTGATAAGTTTTTTGATGAAGAGAAAGAAATTCCAACAGCCAACGACGAGTATTTTATTTATCAGGTGCTTGTTGCTCACTTGCCGATGGATGGAAAATTGAGCCAGCCTTTCATCGAACGGTTGCAGGAATATCTGGTTAAGGCTTTGCGCGAAGCAAAAGTGAACTCGTCGTGGAGCGATCCGGATGAGCAATATGAAAAAAACACCCTCAGATTTGTCAGCCGGATTCTGGATGATTCGAGCGATTTTCCCGCCTTGTTTTTAGCATTTATGGAGGACGTGATTCCCCATGGAATCGTTAATTCGTTAACTCAGCTGATTTTAAAAAATACCTGTCCGGGCGTTCCGGATACCTATCAGGGCTGTGAGCGATGGAATCTGAGTTTTGTTGATCCCGATAACCGCAGACCGGTTGACTATCAGGGATTGGCCGACGATCTTGATAAAATGATCCGCAGCGACCAATCAGATACTTCGGGGTTCGTAAAAAAATTATGGCGAAGGTCCGAAAACGGGCTCATCAAACAATGGCTTACTTTTCTGACTTTGAGCGAACGCAAAATGCATAAGAATCTTTTTTTGAAGGGCAGTTATGTCCCGGTCGAAGTGGAAGGCAAATACAGAAAACACCTGATCGCATTCTGCCGCCATTTTGAGGACGATGATCTTCTTGTCGTTTTACCACTGAATACGGCAGCCCTGCCAGCCAAATGTAAATGGGAAGACACCCGCCTTTTATTGCCCGATATTAAACTGCAGCAGTGGGAAAACATACTCTCCAAGGATGTTTATGCGAATACCAACCTGCTGGAAGTTCAAGCCATTTTTAAGGATGTTCCATTTGGTTTTTTAAGAGGGACTGCAGATCAAGTTTAATGTTAGCCAAGGTGGCAGAATAGTAGTTTCGATTCATCAGTTTAAAGCGTTGCAATAAATGCAGATTGTCTCAATGTCAAGGAATTTAATTGCAGGCAGTTGCCAGTCACTCTAATGTCGCAATACGGGAACGTCTGTAGATATCTAAATTGATCAAACGAAAAAGTGATCTTCCGATTGTTATTGTAAGTGAGCTTATCATGGAGAAAAAAAGCCATTTTAACCGAAGGACAAAATCTGTTATTTTAGCCGGGAAATCAAAAACCAATCGAATTAAGTAACGAATAACTTAACTTTATTGCCAAAACTAAAATAACAACTGATGAAATCTCACCAATCTCTCCTCATGGCATTGGCACTTTTTCTGCTGTGGTCCTGTCAGCCTGCAACGAACGACATCAAAGAATCAACCCTCAAACTTTGGTATGACGAACCAGCCGACGCCACGGTTCCTGACAATCCGAATGGATGGCAGGACGACCCGGAGTGGTTGAAAGCTTTGCCTCTGGGCAATGGTTCGTTGGGGGTGATGGTTTTTGGCGATGTGAATCAAGAGCGCATCCAGCTCAACGAAGAAAGCATGTGGTCGGGCAGTCCTGCCGACAATGATAACCCGGCGGCAGCAGCAGCGCTACCCAAAATCCGGCAACTGCTTTTTGAAGGAAAATATAAAGAGGCAACCGAGCTGACCAACCAGACCATGGTCTGCAGAGGGGCCGGATCTGGATATGGCAACGGAGCCGAAGTGCCGTTTGGTTGTTTTCAAACCCTTGGCGATTTATGGATTGATTATGGAAAAGAATCCGGTTACGAGAACTACCATCGTGAGCTGGATTTGGATGAAGCGATGGTTCGTGTTCGCTACACACAGGATGGTGTGGAGTATCAACGTGAGATTTTTACCAGCTATCCCGATCAGGTCATGATTGCACGTTTTACGGCTGATCAGGCAGGACAAATTTCATTTACATGCAGCATGACCCGTCCCGAACGTTTCCAAACCTATGCCGAAGATGATCAGTTGGTGATGACAGGGGCGCTTTCGGATGGCAAGGGTGGCGAAGGATTACGATACATGGCCAGGCTTCAAGCCGTAAGTAAAAACGGTAACGTACGGTATCAGGGGGATCAGCTGATTGTTGAAGATGCCGATGAGGTGACCCTGTTTCTCACCGCTTCAACCAATCACGTGTTGGAATATCCCCACTACGCGGGACGAGATTATGAAACCATCACCCGAGAGAATCTTAAGCAGGCGGTGAGCCGGTCTTTTAATGAACTCAGGACAGCGCACATCAACGAGTATCAAAAATATTTTCATCGTGTCAGCCTGGACCTGACTCCGGGCGAAATACTTCCCGTCCCAACGGATGAGCGAATCGAACAATTTAAGCAAAACCTGTCCGATCTGCATTTGGTTGAGTTGATGTTTCAATATGGCCGTTACCTGCTCATTTCTTCATCCCGTCCAGGAACATTGCCGGCAAACTTGCAGGGCGTTTGGGCCAATAAGATTCAAACTCCCTGGAATGGAGACTATCATACCGATGTGAATGTGGAGATGAATTATTGGCCGGCTGAAGTCACCAACCTTTCTGAAATGCACCTGCCCTTGTTCGGTCTGATCGAATCACTGGTTGAACCGGGAACCAAAACGGCCAAGGTTCAGTACGAGCTCGATGGTTGGGTGGTGCACCCCATTACCAATATTTGGGGGTATACTTCTCCCGGAGAGGCTGCAAGCTGGGGAATGCACACAGGCGCCGGAGCATGGATCAGTACGCATGTTGCTGAGCATTATTTGTTTACCGGTGATCGGAATTTTCTGCAGCGAATGTATCCGGTGCTGGAGTCTTCTGTCCGGTTTTACCTCGACTGGCTGGTAGCAGATCCTGAGTCGGGGAAATTGGTTTCCGGCCCGGCAGTTTCACCCGAAAACACGTTTATTGCCCCTGACGGCAGTCATTGTCAGATCAGTATGGGACCGGCTCACGACCAACAAGTGATTTGGCAGTTGTTCTCCGATTTTTTGATGGCATCGGAGGAACTTGGTGTAGATAATGATTTGAGTCGTCAGGTCTCCACCGCTAAAGAGCAGCTTGCCGGTCCTCAAATTGGATCGGATGGCCGGCTGATGGAATGGGCTGAAGAATTTCCGGAAGTAGAACCAGGACATCGCCATATCTCGCATCTTTTTGCTGTTCATCCGGGGATGCAAATTTCCGTTGAACAAACGCCTGAATGGGCTGCTGCAGCGAAAAAATCACTCGATCACCGGATTGAAAACGGAGGCGGGCACACCGGATGGAGCGCGGCCTGGCTGGTGAGTCAGTATGCGCGTTTGCACGAAGCCGAAAAAGCCAGTGAGAGTTTAAACACCGTTTTAGCGAAGAGTACAAGTCCCAACTTGTTTGGGCAACATCCTCCTTTTCAAATGGATGCCAACTTTGGAGTTACCGCGGGCATTGCTGAAATTTGATTCAGAGCCATACCGGGAATGTCAGCCTCTTACCTGCACTTCCTGCCGAATGGACAGACGGACAGGTGAGCGGATTGCTT
>ENA-ORCU01000874-ORCU01000874.1-marine-metagenome-genome-assembly--contig:-NODE-874-length-10180-cov-2.724537_pt1 | contig 10180 bp, 8 predicted proteins | sample MGYA00248631_ERZ508512 | MGnify/ENA primary metagenome ERZ508512 (study PRJEB26183, sample SAMN06268844) | marine metagenome | isolation source: Tt an P1 anaerobic enrichment on pine from sediment taken... | reverse complement strand
GCATCACCCGCAAGACCCTGCACAAGAAGCTGAAAAAGTATGGCGTGATGCCTTAGGCAGCTGGGGGCTGCCTGTTAGCAATTAGCTGTTAGCTAACGGCTAATAACTAATGACTCATAGCTTGCAGCTATATCCAACGGAGGTATTGCAGATATGGAAAATCAGAATCCCTTTACCTTTCGATGCGCGAATTGTGGAACCCGAAATCGTATTCCCGCCGCACATGTCGGGAAAATCGGCAAATGCGGCAAATGCGGTTCACAGCTGGAAACCCGTGAATTTCTGACAAGCGAGCCGATCATGGTGACAGACGGTAACTTCGAGGAAAAAATTCTCAAATCTCCGCTGCCGGCCCTGGTATTCTGCTGGGCGCCCTGGTGCCCGACCTGCGGGGCCGTGGCGCCGATTATCGACGAGTTTGCCCGCACGGCAAAGGGGCGGGTCCGGGTCGGCAAGGTGAACATCGATTCCAACCCGCTGATTTCATCGCGCTTCAGCATCATGAGCGTGCCGTTTTTGATGATTTTCGACAACGGCCAGTTGAAGGAGAGCATGCCCGGGGGGATGCAGCGGCACGATTTGATGATGAAAATGGCGCATTACCTGTAACGGGAAGGCAGCTGTTAGCGATTAGTGATCAGCAATAAGTTTAAGGTGATATTTAATTGTTTTTTGCCAATATCCAACGCGGATAAACCGCAACCAAACACGCATCATCGGGGCGAAGAATAAGTGTCTGGCACATCGCTTGTCAGGAAATGGTTCTATCGGGATCTCTATCGCTATCGGTATCGCAATCGATTTTTTCGATCCCGATCACGATTGGGAAGAGCCAAACAGGTCGCTTGTTTTTTTTTGACGTAAGATAGTGAATAAGGCATGGCTAACAGCTAACAGCTAACAGCTAACAGCTAACAGCTGCACAACATATGGCATTGCAATCAAGCGATCGCTGAACGCTCAAGGGAAACGATTGAACTGATGAACGAATTCTGGATGTGGTGGCAGCATCTGCCCCAGCATATGGATCCGGTGATTGTGGAGATCGGCTGGTTTCGGCTGCAGTACTACGGAATGATGTACGTGGTGGCCTTTGCGGTGACCTACGTGTTGACGCGCTACCGGATCGGTCGGGAGGACCGGTTTGATCTGACTCCGGACGGGCTGCTCGATCTGATGACCTGGCTGATTATCGGGCTGATGATCGGCGCCAGACTGGGGTATGTGGTATTTTACAACGCCGCCTATTATCTCAGGCGCCCCTGGGAGATCATCCTGCCCCTTGATTTTTCCAATGGCGTCACCTTTACCGGTATCTCGGGAATGTCCTATCACGGCGGACTGATCGGGGTGCTGCTGGCGGCCTGGCTCTATTGCCGGCGATCGGGGGTGAAATTCCGGGATATGGCAGATCTGTTCTGCCCGGCGATCCCCCTGGGCTACACCTTCGGGCGCCTGGGTAATTTTATCAACGGCGAGTTATACGGCCGGATGACCGATCATTCCATCGGTATGTTTTTTCCCCTGGCACCGGGGCCGTTTCGCCGGCACCCTTCCCAGCTCTACGAGGCGTTTTTTGAGGGAATTGTCCTTTTTATCCTGCTGTGGAGTATCCGCAAAAAGTCCTTTCCCCGGGGGGCCATGCTCCCGCTGTATCTCATCGGTTACGGCACGGCGCGGTTTTTTATCGAATTTGCCCGCCAGCCCGATGCCCATCTGGGAACGGTGCTGGGGCCCTTTTCCATGGGGCAGCTGCTGTGCGGGGCCATGATTCTTGGCGGAGCCGGCATCCTGGAATACCTGCGGCGTCAGGCGGGCCATGAATCCGCCGGGCGCTGAATCACGACTCGGGGTGAGATGGCTTCTGTTGATGTTCACCGCGCTGCCGGATACTGTCAGCCGACTGTTCGGCCCAGGTCATGATCCGGTTAACCAGCTCCCGGTGGCCGGTGTTGCCGGACAGGGCCTGGAATCGCTCCCGGTTGGCGATCACCGACTCGAGCATCTCGATGTCTTCGCCCTCCCCGATTCGCCCCAGGCAGCGCACGGTAATTTTCAGCAGCTGCAGCAGTGAGGGCAGATGGGCGTCGCTGTCGGAGAGCTGATAAATCCTGGCCCCCGGGTCCCCGAACTGTTTGAGGGCCCCCCGGATGATGGAAAGGGCGGTTTTCCCGCCGATCAGGGCCAGGAAAATGTAAACCTCCCGCTCCAGGGCGAACAGGTACCGGCTCGGCATGGGCTCGGTATCGGCTTGAGCCGGGTTGAGACTTTCGGCAAGAGCCCGGTGAACGGCTTTGATTTTTCGGAAAAATTTCCGGTGCCGGGCATCGACCCACCGGACAAGGGCGGCTGCCACCGCCTGTTTGAGGCCGTCTTTAACCAGCAGGACCTCCTCGGGGGTGATTTCGATATCGAAATACAGCTCCTTGTTGTATTTTCGGATCAGCAGACTGGACAGCATCAGGGCGTTTCGGTCCGAAAACGATACGCTGTCCGGGGAGCCCGAGAAATCCTCAAGCAGTATCTGGGCGGCGTCTTCAGGTTTTTTCAGACGATCGATAAGCAGCTGAAGCGCATTTAAAAAGGCGATCCGGTCGCCCCTGTGGTCGGTCTGATTGAGGTAATGCCACAAAAATTTAAATACGCGCACCTCGTAGACGGCAAATTTTGAGATGTTTTGTTCAAAGGCGTGGCGCTGAAACCGGCCGCTGGTGTCAAAACAGCTTTTCAGAAGCGATACGAGATCCTCGGCTGCTTCCCGGGAGATGTCGTGTGTCTGGGCAATGCTTTCATAATCCTGGTCGCTGAAATCAATGGAATAGTGCGCCAGATCCCGCATCTTGCGCGTGGCGACGGACCGGTTTTTAAAAAATTTGAAAATTCTGCCCAGTTTCCGGTGGATCTTTCTGCCGCCATCGGCCTGGGCAAACGGCATCTGCAGGATTTCGCCGTCCAGGTCGAGATCGTCGAACCCCTCTTCCTGAACCTCATCAAGCCGGCTTTCGATATTGTCAAGGAGCTCTTTTTCAACCGGTTCGCACTCGGGCATGTGCTGCACTTCATCGAGGACCCTGGAGGCCCGCTGGAGCCGATCGCCCAGATCACGGGCGTCAACCCTGGCGTAATCGTGGCCATAGACGCTGGCCAGCATACCGATCGCCTCCTGGGGATCTCCTGCGAATTTTTCCACCACCAGGTTGCCGAGCAGAGCCTGCTCGCGGGTGACCACCATTTCCTCCTCGGAGATTGCCTGCCACTGGACGTTGTTCAGCTCGATGGGCGGTCGGCGGAGTTTTTCCTTGAGATTTGGCAGACGAAGAAGGGTGTTGTAGACATTCCCCGTATCCTCGTCTTCGTCATCGGCTCCGGCTTTTCGGAGTGCGGCACCGACCTTGGCCACAATGCCGGCCATGACTTCGGCACTGAGATGACTCAGCGCGGCCAGCAGGGTCAGATTCGGATCGGGCTGATTTCTGTGGTCGGTGATGATCGAAACGGCGACCGGATTGCCCTTCTGCTCGATGACGATGGGCTGACGCCGGGTCATGGCGGGAAAATAACCGGCGAGAAGACGCAGACAAAGCCGCATGGTTTCCTGTTCGGCGGGGGCGCTTCCCGGAATACGGATAAACAGGGTGTTGATCCTGAGCTCGGCCAGGGTGGCAAACGCCCGATTCAGCCGGCCGGCGTAGTGGGACCACCGGATGCCCAGCCGGCGGATCATGTGTTCGGCTGAGCTGGTATCCATCTCCAGCTCGCCGATGGAGAGCACATAGTCGCCCTTTTGGGTCAGGTCCTTTCCCAGCGGCATTCCCCGGTAGCGGATAATCAGGCGTCCCGGTTGACCGGGGGCCTCGCTCATTTCCAGAAGTTTTCCCATGAACTGGTTGATGGCATCCAGCAGGTTCTCACCTTTTCCAGCGAACCGGTTATCGAGGACGGCAGAGGTCAGCAGGTGAACCAGTTCGATGGCCCGAATCCGCCACTTGTCCCAGAACTCGTTGTCATCGGCGGCATCGGCCGGCTCGTCGCCAAGTTTGTGGGTGGGCCCGCCCAGTTGCTGAAACAGTGCCTTTGCCGCATCATCGAGTGTGACGTTTTCCTGTGCCATCCCGGATTCCGATTGAAGGTTGTCTGTTGCCGTTGGTGCTTTTCTGCCGGTTTTCTTGTTATTACTCTGATACCAGTCCATCGAAAAAAATCAATCAATATTCGGCAGGTTTACCATTTTTCAGTTGTGAAAAAAAAGAAATACACCGAATGTTGAGGTAGAAATTGATGACTTTTCAGAGTCCAGCCTCAAGGGCCGATGGCCGTTTCGTTTACCGCAATGGCCCGGGATAAACCGGCGGATTCCAATGCACCCGCCTTTTTTATTTGCATTGGTTTTTCATCCTATTGTACCCTGAATGCGTTTGCTTATCTGCCGTTTTGGGCGGTTTTTTAAAACAGGAGAATGGTTTATGAAATTTCGATCAGCCGTTTGTATGCTCACCGTTCTGGTGGTTCTGCTCGGTTTTTCCGCGGGACATGCCACCGTTGAGCTGGTGTCGTTGAAAACCCTGAATCTGGACAGTCCTCCACTGGATATGGCGGTTTCCACCAACGGAAAGATGATTTTTATCCTGACCGATCAGCATGAGCTGCTGATTCAGTCCACCGACGGTACGGTGAACGAAAAGGTGTCGGTGGATGCGGCCGTTGACGGCATTGAGGTGGGGCCGAGGGAGGATATCCTGTTTCTGACCAGTCGGCGAAGTAAAACCATTGACGTGGTATCGCTGGATTTCATCCGGCCGGTGAATGTGGACGGATCGCCGTTCAAGGGGCCGGCTGATGCGCCGGTGGTGGTGGCGGTTTTCAGCGATTTTCAGTGTCCGTACTGCTCCCGGCTGGTGCATGTGCTCGATCAGGTCGTTGAAAAATATCCGGAAACGGTAAAACTTGTCTTCAAGCACTATCCCATACGCAGTCACAAATACGCCCAGAAGGCCGCTCTGGCCACCATGGCGGCTGATCGTCAGGGAAAGTTCTGGGAATTTCACGACCGGTTGTTTGAGAATTACAAAAAGCTCAACGATGAGATGATCGACCAGGTGGCGGCCGATCTTGGACTGGATGTCGCTGCCTTTGAAAAAGATCTAAAGGATCCGGCGCTTCAGAAGCAGCTTACCCGGGATATCCGGGATGCCCAGATCGCCGGTGTCCGCGGAACACCCTCGATCTTTGTTAACGGGCGCAAGGTCCGAAATCGCACCTTGAAGGGGTTTGAGACTGATATTGAAAAGGCACTCGGCAATCTCGATGAGACAGCCAGTGGAAATGCCAGTCCGGCCGGAAATTGAAGCCATACCACATAGAGCCTGTTTGAAAGTCAAAGTCTAAACGGCAGGACGACCGGTTTCAGGAGAAAAGACATGAAGACATTTGACCTGTCGGAGCTTGAGAAATTCAATGGAAAGGACGATGCTCCCGTCTATATCGCTCACGATGGCGCGGTGTATGATGTCAGCCAGAGCAAGCTGTGGCGGGGCGGCCGGCACATGAAGCGGCATCAGGCCGGTGGCGATCTCACCGCCGATCTGCAGGCCGCGCCCCACGGCACGGAGGTGCTGGAGCGCTATCCCCGCATCGGTGAGCTGAAAAAAGAGGCGGTTCCCGAGCCGGAGATGCCGGCCCTTCTGGCTGAGCTTATCACGCGGTTTCCCATGCTTCGGCGGCACCCTCACCCCATGACCGTTCATTTTCCCATTGTGTTTGCATTTTCGTCCACCGTCTTCAGTCTTCTTTATCTGATAACCGGGGTGCAGGCGTTTGAAACCACTGCCTTTCACAGCCTGGGTGCGGGAGTGCTTTTCACCGTCGTTGCGCTGGTGACCGGCTACTACACCTGGTGGCTCAACTACATGTCCCAGCCGATGCGGGCTGTGACTGTCAAACTGCGACTGGGCCTGTTGATGCTGGCGGTTGAGATTGTCGCGTTTTCCTGGCGGTTTCTGGTCCCCGATGTGATCTCCCCTGTGACGGGTGCCGGCTACATCTACCTGGCGCTTGTCTGCTCGCTGGCCGTTATTGTCACGGTGATCGGATGGCACGGGGCGCACCTGACCTTTCCCACTGAATAAAGCTAAGAGAAAAAAACAAGAAACCTGTTTGGCTATTCCCAATCGCTATCGGTATCGGTGTCGGGATCGAAATCGAAAAGCCACGGGACTTGGGCACGACAAACCGGATGTGTACCGCCTTGCGATAGAAGACGTTCTGCCGGCTTTGGGATCGAGAAAATCGATTTCGACAGGCGGTTGCCGATTGCGGCGATCGCCTTATTTTTTTTCAAAAGTCCTGTTTGAAAAACCGCATTTTTTTCGGCAGAGGTGATGTCGATGAAATCATTTAATCCATCTCCGCGCATCCTGACGGTGTCCTGGGGCCGGATCGCCATTGACGGATTCGGAACGTTCCGTGATGTCAAGTTGTTTCCCGGCGGTTGCCGGGAGTGGAACTGGCGGGAAACCGGCACCAGTCATTCGCCGGGGATCCAGCCGGCCGATGTGGAGGAATTGCTGAACTGCGGTGCCAGGCACGTTGTCCTGTCAAGGGGCATGGCCGGTGCCCTCGGCGTGTGTCCGGAGACCCTGCAACTGCTTCGGGACCGGGGCATTGCGGTGTATCATCTGCCGACGGATAAAGCGGTGAGCGTTTACAACCGGCTCCGGGAAACCCAGCCGGCAGGGGGCCTGTTTCATACCACCTGTTGAACCCCCGGCTGTCCGGGGGAGAGTGTCTTTGCAGGCGAGCGATCGGTTTTTTCAAACAGACTCTTAACGCAGTCACCTTTGATCTGCCACAATATAATGACACCGTTATGGTGGGGTAGATAGTTAAAATCGTTCCGTATTTTTTTCTGAAAACATATTGAATCCGGCAGGTTTCGGGGAGGCTATTCTCCTTGACAATCGCCGGATTTTTTTTCAGAATACCTCGATTTCCACATTTTTGGATCAGTGATCCGCCTTCTTTCGATGAAACTTCCCTGGAGCCTGTTTGCAACCCATTCATCGGTTTTCAAACCGGCTCTCTATATGGACCGTTTACCATAAACCAAGAGGAGATCGGGCTATGAATGAGAGCATTGCAACCCGGGTCGGCAGAATTATCAGCGGCGGCGTTCATCAGCTGATCAGCGCGTTTGAAAATTCCGCTCCGGAGGCCGTCATGGAAAAGGCGATCCGGGAGATCGACGATGTGATCGAGGAGGTGCGAGCGGAGCTGGGAACCATCGTCGCCCGCAAGCATATGGCCACCCGGCGGCTGGCCGAGGCCGATTCGGAGCACCGGGATCTTGGCGAGAAGATCGAGCTGGCGCTGAATGAGAGCCGCGATGATCTTGCCGAAACGGCGATTTCCCGTCAACTGGACCTTGAAGCCCAGCTGCCGGTTCTGGAAAGCACCATCAAGGAATACAGGGATCGGGAAGCTGAACTGGAAGGTTACATCACCGCGCTTCAGGCCAAGATGCGCGAGATGACCGCCGAGCTTCGCCAGGTGCGCAAGAGCTGTGAAACCCCGTCCGCCCCCGGTGCCGGGGAAACGCCGGTCGGCGATGCCGGGAGGCGGGTGTCCAGGGCGGAGTCGGCATTTGATCGGGTATTGGAGCAGCAGACCGGCTTGCGGGGCGGCGGCGCGGATATCAACACAGCGAGTCAGTTGCTGGAGCTGGAAGAGCTTGCCCGCAAGAATCGGATCCGGGAGCGCCTGGCGGCGGCCAAGGCCCGGGCCACGGGTGACTCATGATTGGTTTTCTTTTCTCATCATCGAATCTGCCGTTTACCATTGCCCTGGGATTGATGTTTGGCATCGGACTGCTCGAGGGTGTCACCACGCTGTTCGGAGCCGGGGCATCGAGTATCATTGAATCGGTGCTGCCTGATCTGGGCCTCGATGGGGACCTTGATGTTGACCTGGATGGTGAACCCGGAGCCCCCGATGGCGGCGATATCAACACCTCCGGGACGCTCTCGCGGCTTGTGGGGTGGATCAATGTGGGGCGGGTGCCGGTTCTGGTCATGCTGGTGCTGTTTCTGTCCGGTTTCGGGCTCCTCGGGTTGATCCTTCAATGCGCATTTCAGCGTGCATTTGGCGTCCTGCTTCCCGGCACCCTGGCCACCCTGGCCGTTTTGCCGGTTTCACTGTATGTTGTTCGGATCAGTTCCATCGGGCTTTCCAAAGTGATCCCGAAGGATGAGACCGAAGCGGTTTCAGAAGACAGTTTTATCGGCCGGGTGGCCCGCATCACGCTGGGGACGGCAGCATCCGGCCGCCCCGCCCAGGCCAAACTGAGGGACAAATACGGCCAGACCCATTACGTCATGGTTGAGCCGGATAGTGCCGATACCTCATTTCCGAGCGGCACCGAGGTGCTCCTAGTCGATCGGGCCGGGGCGGTTTTCCGGGCCATTCGAAATACCAGTGCGGCATTGACCGATAACTGAATTCACGTTCCCAAATTCCAGACCACCGATCAACCGGTTTAAAAAAGGAGAAGACTGAATGTCCACACCTGTCATCCTGCTCGTTACTGTCGGCTGCGGATTGTTTGCACTTATCGTCATTGGCCTGATTTTTTCCCGGCTCTATGCCCGGGCGTCCAAGGAGGTGTCGTTTGTCCGGACCGGATTCGGGGGGCAGAAAGTCATCATGAACGGCGGAGCGCTGGTTTTTCCGGTGCTTCACGAAGTGATTCCCGTCAACATGAATACGATCCGGCTGGAGGTGCGCCGGTCGGATGAGCAGGCCCTGATCACCAAGGACCGGATGCGAGTTGATGTCCAGGCCGAATTTTACGTCCGGGTAAAGCCGACGCTGGAGGCCATCGCCGATGCCGCCCAGACGCTCGGCAAACGCACCATGGACACCGACGCCCTGAAAGAACTTGTCGAGGGTAAATTTGTCGATGCGCTTCGAGCGGTGGCTGCCGAGATGGCCATGGAAGAGCTCCATGAGCAGCGCGTGGATTTTGTCCAGAAGGTGCAGACCGCCGTCAGCGAGGATCTGCTCAAAAACGGCCTGGAGCTGGAATCCGTTTCCCTCACCGCCCTTGATCAGACCGACCAGAGTCACTTCAATCCTCAAAATATTTTTGACGCCCAGGGGCTCACCAAGCTGACCGAGGTTATTGAAGCGCGGCGCAAACAGCGCAACGATATCGAGCGGGATACCGAGCTGGAAATTCAGACGAAAAACCTGGCCACCCAGCAGCAGGCCCTGAAGTTGTCCAAGGAAGAAGAATACGCCAAGCTCGAGCAGGAGCGGGAAGTTGAAGTTCGGCGGGCGGAGCAGAAAGCCCAGATTGCCACCGAGCAGGCGGCAAAGGAGCGCCAGTCCAAGGAAGCCCAGATTCAGGCCACCCAGCAGATCGAGCAGAAACAGATCCTGGCGGACCGGGCCGTGGAAGAGGAGCGGATGGATAAAGAACGCCTGCTGAAGGAAAAGGAAATTGAAAAGGAAAAGTCGCTTGAGACAGCTGAGATCGATCGCCAGAAGAGTGTGACCCTGGCCGACCAGGGGCGGGCCATCGCCATTGCGGAGAAATCAAAGGAGAAATCCAACGCCCAGGCAGAAGCTGACCAGGCGCGGGCTCTGGCGGTCAAAGCCGAAGAGCAGGTCGCAACCGCACGGGAAACCGAGGTTGCCGAACGGGAAAAAGCGATCGATCTGGTGGAAGCCCGTAAAAAGGCCGAACGGGAGGCCATCAGTCTGACGGTGGCCGCCGAGGCGGAGAAACAGGCGGCTGTTGATCAGGCCGATGCGGTCCGAACGCTGGCAACCGGTGAGGCGGAAAAGGTCAAAATTGCCGCACAGGCGGAGGCTGACGCCGAGATGGTTCGGGTGGCGGCCGCCGAGAAACGATACGCCGTCGAGGCCGAAGGAAAGCGGGCCCTGCACGAGGCCGAGAACATCCTTGACCCGGCGATTGTCGCCATGCGCATCAAGATGGCGATCATCGAGAATCTTGACAAGATTATCCGCGAGAGCGTCAAGCCCATGGAAGCCATCGAAGGCATCAAGATCATTCAGGTGGACGGCCTGGCGTCCGGAAACGGCACCTCGACCGGAGATCATGCGGCGGCGGGCAACGGGAATCTGGCGGACCAGGTGGTGAACAGCGCGCTTCGCTACC
>ENA-ORCU01000872-ORCU01000872.1-marine-metagenome-genome-assembly--contig:-NODE-872-length-10191-cov-3.076626_pt1 | contig 10191 bp, 8 predicted proteins | sample MGYA00248631_ERZ508512 | MGnify/ENA primary metagenome ERZ508512 (study PRJEB26183, sample SAMN06268844) | marine metagenome | isolation source: Tt an P1 anaerobic enrichment on pine from sediment taken... | reverse complement strand
ACCACACGGAATACACGGAAAAAGATGGTTTGAAAAATCCCTTCTGTGTGTTCAGTATGTTCCGTGGTTAAAAATATTTCACGCGAAGTTGCAATGATCGCAAAGAAAGACAAAATTGGCCACAGACTCACAAGGATTGACACAGACAAAAAATGATTTGGGACGCAGGTAAATGCTGATTTTCAGGATTTGTTTTTATTCATGATCTGCGCTACCTGCGTTAATCTGCGTCCCAAAAAACAGATTTTTAAAAAGATATAACACCCCATCTGTGTAAATCTGTGCCACGTCTGTGGTTAATAAAGCAGTTTCTGAAATGCTGTGGATAAGGCGGGCATGTCCGCCGTAGCCTTGGCGAAGGCGGAAGGGCCCAGGGCACTAAGAACTACAAAAGGCTTTGGTTAAACTTTTTGTAGAGTATTGTAATCAATCAATTTAATGTAGTCCTTCATGCTCTTCATGAATTTCAAGGTAAAATATATCTCGCGCAAAGCCGCAAAGATCGCCAAGAAAGGCTATTGAACAATTATTTATTAACCGCAGACGATCGCAGACGGGCGCAGACAAAAAGCCGGCCGACATGGTCGGCTCTTTATTCCGGATTTTCCGGCTGCTGTCGCAGCCATTTCAAAGGTAAATAAACGGCCGAGCGACTCCTTTTCGCGAAGCGACAGCATGTTTTGTCCGGCCAGGTCGGCCGGATAAACGTCTGCGTAAGTCCGCGTCTGTCTGCGGTTAAAAATAAATTCTTTGTCGTGGCAGTTGGTTAGGGAACAACGTCAAAATATGATATCTCGCTGAGGCCAAGAAATACATTTTCAGTACGCAGATTTTCAGGATTTATTTTTATTCATGATCTGCGATACCCACGTTAATCTGCGTCCCTAAAAACAGATGTTTAAAAAAATATACCACTCCCATCTGTGTAAATCTGTGCCACGTCTGTGGTTAATAAAGCAGTTTCTGAAATACTGTGGATAAGGTGGGTATGCCGGAAATAAACTTACCATTTATATTGTGTTAGACTGTTTTTGGAGTAAAAATAATTATTTCTCCATATTTTTGTCGATATATGACTCAATGGAAACTTGAAAACCATTTGACATCAGTCTGTTGTTGAGTAATATAATCTTTTGCTTTTTTTGGCCGTTAAGCGGCTTGTCTTACCTGATTGACCCATTTGAGTTGTTTTTAGCAGTTAATTTTCAACGCGGCTAGACAGTCATGGGTAAACGAAAATATCTGCAGAACCATTTTACCGGGAAAAAATTCAGCGGGCTATCAAGGCTTGCTTTGAATTGTCCAGTGAATTTTGATGCAACCAATCAAACCATCGAATTGATAGGCCTGCTCAGGCCTAAGGGAAATTCGAATTGGCGATCTTTGAGATCGGAGGCGCCACCTTGATCTATTCCGGACTCCTTCGGATGGCGGATTTGGTCGTGATGCAGCCGAATCTAAACATTCCGTTTTATCTGGTTGCCCCGGACGAAAGACGTGAAAAGGTGATTCTCTCTTGTCGCCTCCCTTGTCGGAAATATGCAGGTATATTGCGTTTTTATCCCTGAAAGTGCAAAATTCTCAAGATGAGCTATCGCATAGGATTTTTTAGACTGTTGTTTCTTGATGAATTTTCAGAGTCCTGTATTGGAGGGTGTTTTTTTAAAATGCTATGAAGTATTAGGGGTTTCTGAAAAATAATTATTATTTAATATACAATCCTGAAAAGTTTTCAAACGGTTTGTGGAATATTGGTATTGAAACATTGGAAAAAACTTTACTGGATAGTTAAAGTGGATAAAAAATTAGAAATAGATTTCGGACTCTACCAAATTAATATTGAGAGGGTTTTCAGGTTTTTCAAACAAGATTTAAAAGATGACTGGTTTCAGGATCCGTTATTGTATGAAGATCGGTTGAAAAAGGATACGGTAAAAGAATATTTTCGTCAAAATATAGAAAACAATTGTGGCATTTTTCGACCTACAAAAAGGCAGATTATTAACATTCCTAAAAAAGGTGGGACATTAAGATATTCAATTGAAACCAGTTTTTTTGATAGGATTGCTTATCACGCATTTGGTCTTATATTAATCGAACATTTTGATAAATTAATAAATCGAAGAGTGCTCAGTCACAGGTTAGACGATTTTACCTATAGGAAGAAAAAGCATCGTTATCTTTTTTTAAATTCAATTGAACAATGGAAAAAATTTGAAGAATATGTTCGAGTTGATGCAAACGAAAAAACTATTTTGCAGACAGATTTACAAAACTATTTCGAGAACATCAGAATAGAAGATTTGAAGAAAACCTTACTTAAATGTTTAAAAGCCACAAAAGCACCTGGAACAGAAAAGGCCAAAATAAGATTTTGCATAGATTCGATATGCCTATGCTTAAAGTATTGGACATACAATGGAAAGAATGGTTTGCCTCAAAATAGAGATATATCATCTTTTTTAGCCAATATCTATATGCTTCCTATCGATGAACACATGATTGGGGCAGATTACGATTACTATAGATATATGGATGACATAAGAATTATATGCAATGACAAGTATCAAGCAAGAAACGCCTTGAAAGAATTAATAATACAACTAAGAAAGATTGGACTAAATGCTAATGGTTCAAAAACTAACATTATCGAACCAGACACAGACGATCATATAGCATTTCTAAAAAGAGACTCTTTTGAGTTAGAACGAATTGACGCAATGATAAACAGCCGGAAGAAACCAGTTGTAGCAAAAGCTTTTACAGAAGTAAGAAACAAATTGGAAAAACTCCAGATCCAAAATGACTATCGTTCAAGAACCTTTCGCTTTTGCATTAATAGAATTTGTAAAATAGCCCTTTGTAAAGATATTGTTAAACCGTCGAATTTTTTTTCAAAAATAACTGAGGGAATTACTGGAAACATCCAAGAAGTCCCAGATGCCACCGATCAATTTTGTACCTACCTTACTGCTGTAGAGGCCGATAGTAAGTTAATGGATGATTTATGTGGATACCTTACCGCTGATCAAAAATCGGTGTATGGTTGGCAAAATTATCTCATCTGGAAGCTATTCGCATATAAACAATATTGTAAGGATGAGTTGTTTGCGTTTGCACGAAGAATAATTATTGAGTCGTCCAACAAAGCCAATATCGCTGGTGCCACGCTTTATTTGGGCAAATGTGGCAGCCGGGAGGATAGAAAATATATCGTTAATAATTTCGAAATATTTAATGATGCGTTCACACAAAGACACGCTTTGATTGCTATCCAAGAGGTTGACTTTAAAACCATAAAGACTAACGTTCAGCAATATATATTAGAAGAGTCAAAAGGAATATATAAAGACCTTCGGAACCTCAAAACTCCTAAATACATTGAACCCCCCAAAAGTGTAAAATACGCCGATTTAATCAGAGAGGTTGGTTTTTATGTCTGAGTTTGGCTACATCATTTGTTTAAAAAATCCTTTTGAAGAAGCGCCACTGTTGTTGATTAAGCATGGTGACAAGGTCTACAACACTGACACTGTAGAATTTTTAGATAAGTTTGAAATTGTAGTTTCCTACGACTTTCGGTGGTTGATAGATAGATTGAGAAAAAAAAACATTGTTAACTTCCCCTTGATATATGACGTAACGACTGCAAAAAAAATAATCACAGGCAAACCTAAGTCTAATTATAAATCAGCTTCCAGACCTTGGTTACTAAAAAACATACTAGGGGATGCCGTTAGCAAAGATTCGTTGCAATGGATAGAAGAATATCTGCAACTCAGAACTGTAACGCCTCCATCTAAAAATATTCTGGTCGATATTCTAAATGGTTTTGAAAAAGTCTGGCTCCAACTAAGAAAAGAGCTTATTGACAACAAAGAGGATAATAGATTCTATGAAATTGAAGTGCCTATATATAATATCTTTTTGCGAACCCAGCTAAAAGGGATACAGATTTCTCACAAAAAATTGAATGATAAGCTTGATGAACTTAAAAGTATTCAGTACTCGAATTATAAAAAGCTTGAACTTGAATTTGGATTTGTTTCTCAGAAAATCAAAATGCAAATGAAATGGGCTGATGTACAGAATTACTGTTTTCATGATAGCATTAAGGAAGATCTAGATTATGATTTTTGGAAATATGCCGAAATTTTTACCGAATATGATCCGTTTTTATCCGCACTGGTGAGCGCACACAAAGCCTCGATTGACTACAATGCACTCATTAAATACTCAGTAGATGAGTACTCTAAAATTTATCCGCGCTTTGACGTAATGGGAACAGTTACAGGTAGAATTTTAGTGTCTTCACCGGGTGTGCAATATCTTAAGAAGACTAGCCGCTCAATCTTTGAACCTCGTGATGGTTTTGTATTCATATACGCGGACTTCGATCAGTTTGAGCCTGGAATAATAGCTTCATTCTCAAAGGACCCAAAGTTATTAGAACTTTACAATAATGGAGACATTTATTGTGAGTTAAGTAAGTTATTATTTGGAGATAAAGATCATAGAAAAATAGCGAAAATCATCTTCCTTGCATTCATTTACGGGATGTCTAAACTGCGTCTTGAAAAGTTCATCGGTAGCATTGCTGGAGAAGACTCAAAAAATAAAGGTATGGCCTTTTTTGAGGAATTCAAAACTCTTTATAGATGGAAAGAAAGTTTGTGTAATTCGGCTCTAACTAACGGGTATTCTGAATCCGTATGTGGTAACAAACGCTATTTAGAGTCAAAAGGGAAAATATCCAATCAAGAGAAACGGTGGATCCCAAATCAATTCATACAAGGAACTGCATCCTATATTTACAAAAAATCATTGATAGAATTAGATAAATTAGTCAAAGGAGTCAACTTTTCGATACCTATGCATGATGCGATATTATTAGAAGTCTCAGAAAAAGAGGAAATAGATGTAAAATCTTTAGTTGATCGTATTTTTTGTTATGAATTCAATTCGGTTTGTCCTGAAATAAAGGCAAGTATCTCATTTGAGAAATTTAGTTCAGAGTTTTAATTTACTTCAATTTGGGAGAGGGAAGAGAGATTAGGAAACAAACGGGTCGTTATCTTAAAAATTAACTATTCGTTTCTCGGTTGTGCAGGTCGGGCCGAGGCACGAATCCCAACAATACACCGGAACCCGATCAATTTAGGGATAACCGATCGCCCGAACACCGATCCCAGCACCAAGCCCACCGCCTGCTGATGCCCATTTCCGCATCTTTCGATTTCAACCCGCTCGGAGTGCTTGGTAGTTGTTTGATTTCAAAAAAAGCGTAGGGTCAGGCCTTAATTTTGACATTTTTCGAAGTCTTCTTTGGATATTCTTGACTTAAAAAAGACAAATGGTGCATAAAAACAGCAGTGTCGTTATGTTGCCAGTTTAGTTATGTTTGATTTCACCAGCATATAATTCCTCCCATGTAATACCCACAATAAAAAATCATTCTTTTTGTTCATATAATTGCTTAACCGCCAACTGACCCGCAGAAAACCCATTGCCAGCGGGTCGGCAGGGACCTATATCAGGCCGCTGCGGACACCCAGCACTGCGGCCTCGGTGCGGTCACTGACGTTTAATTTGTTGAAGATGTTGATCATATGGCTTTTGACCGTATGGGGGCTGATAAACAGGTGATTGCTGATTTCATTGTTGGTGTACCCCCGGGCGATAAGGGTCAGGACTTCAACCTCCCTGCCGGTGAGATTGAAGCCCCGGCTGTCAGGGGCGGTCATGGAGGGACCCTGGGCTTTATTTTCCGGTGATGGTTTAAGCTTTGCTTCCAGCATCCGGATTTGCTCATCCTGGTCCTGGATGCGGCGTTTTAATCCAGCCGTATCAATCTTCAGGGATACGGAATGAACAAGTTTCCCCTTGCCGTCAAAAACCGGGTAGACCGCGTTTTCACTCATGGGCGGAGCCAGGGCCGGGCACTGGTCTGCCGTGGCCTTTCCCTTTGTGACGGCAGCGGCAAGTGCCATACAGGTTGAAAATCCGCATTCCCTGCAGTTGGTTCCGGGCAGCAGCTTCAATATGTCTATGACCGGGACGTGCCGGATTTGATTGAAGTTGGGCAGAATTGCGTTTTTTCGGGTATCAATGGCGTTGAGATAATCCATGAATCGCCTGATGAAAGCCAATGCCGTTTCCATGCTTTCAAAAAAATGGGCCGCAGCCACATCCGGATACAGCACACATCTGTATCCCTCAAAGAGAAATTTGACATGTTCGGGGTGCTCATACCAGAGGGCGTCATCCCTGGCCCCGTTGATATAGGGGAAAAGAAAACTCACATCCTGGTCCGGCCTGAAGGAAAGGGACCAGACCTTTGCGGTCCGGATGTCCTCATCCGGGTGGGAACGGGTGATATTTGAAACCATACATTTCACATCAGAATAGGATGTCAGCATGACGGTCGCCTGTTATTGAGGGTTCTACTCAGCATTGTTTTTATCCAGCATATCCGAAACGGTACAATTAAAAACCCCCCAAATGGGTGATGATCTCTTTTTTTATGCCTGGTAGACAAGGGATGAAGACAACGAACTCACGGGGAAATGGAGGCCAGAACATGACAGAGACATCCGTGAACAGGGAACCGTTCACAGAGGCAGTGATCCGGTTCCAGGACTGTGATCCCTTCGGGCATCTGAATAATGCCAGGTATATGGATTATTTTATCAATGCCCGGGAAGACCATTTGGCTGACCAATACGGTCTGGATATCTATGAGCGGCAAAACCGCTGCGAGACCAACTGGGTGGTGTCCAAAACAAAAATCGCCTATCTTAACCCGGCTGTTTTCAGGGAACGGGTGGGGATCTGCACCAGGCTTTTGAGCTATACCGATACCGCCCTTCTCATGGAAGGGGTGATGACCGGTGCCGGTTCCAGAGACCTGAAGGCTGTTGTCTGGATCGAATTCAGGCATTTTGATCTGACCGGAAAACGCCTTGCCCGCCATCCTGATGAACTCATGGCCCTGTTTGGGAAAATCGTCCTCCCGGGGCGCATCCAGACAGGATTTGATGCCAGGATCAGACAAATATCCGGGGCAACCCATAAAAAGAGACCGGGACGATCCCGGTAAAAGGAGAGACTTATGTACAATGACAGGGATGAGGAATTCCCGGCCCAGTGCAACGTGCTGTCTCAAAAACATGCTGAATTTTATCTTGACCCTGAATCCCTGGCCATGACCGGTGCTACCCTGGCCAGGCGGCTGATTCAGGCGGCAAAGGAGGGATAACATGGCCATGGAATCCCCAATGGACAGATTCCTTGGAAAGCGACTTGAGGCTTACGATGAATGGTTGGCAAAAGGCCTGATCTCATATTCCTCCAGGGTCATCCCGGTTGCGGAATCCTTTGCACCCGCGCAATGGGTGCTGCCCACGGCCCAGGCTCTTAAGATTATTGAAGATGCCCGGGTCGTAGCTGTCCAGGACTGCGAATGCCGGCGCCACTACCAGCGGTGTGACCATCCCCTTGAAGTTTGCATGCTGCTGAACCATGTGGCCGATAAACTGGCGGCCAGAGGGGAGGCCCGGTACCTGGAAGTAGATGAGGCCGAAGAAATACTGAAGCAGGCACATCAGAGTGGCCTTATCCATCTGAGCCTTTATATGCCTGACCATGAGATTTATGCCCTGTGCTCGTGCTGTACCTGTTGCTGTCATGAGCTGCAGATTGTGAAGCAATATGGCCGAAGGGATTTGATGGTCCGCTCAGAGTACGTGGCAGTTACCAACCTCGAAGACTGTGTGCTCTGCGGAGAATGCCTTGAACGCTGCCCTTTTGAGGCCCGGTTCCTGGATGGGGATTGTCTGATCTGCAGGGAGGATGACTGCCTGGGCTGCGGTCTCTGCGTCACTGCCTGCCCGGCCGGCGCCGTTTCAATGCATCTGCGCAAAAAGACATAAGTGTCGCCCATTAAAGGGCGGGTTACCCTGCACAATTTACAAAAACTCCGCCCGCACATCTACCGTGGATTTTTGGCCAATGCTCTCGAAATTCACATCGAGCCATTGGCCGGCAATCTCGCGCCCCAGATCGCGCAAATATAGCAGGAAATGCCAGTCCGTGTTGAATTTGCTGGCCACGCTCAGATCACACAGCACCCCATCGGCGCGGATCGAATGGATGAGCACGTGTTTCAGCTTGTCTTTATGTTCTTCTTTCAGCCAATCCTCTTCGATCAGCTTGGTCACGAAAGCCACCGCCCGCATCTCTTTGAGCAGGGATGCGTTGAACGTGATTTCGTTCAGGCGGTTCAGGATATCGGCCGATGTGGTGGGCACCTCGTCGCGATCGATGGGGTTGATGTGAATCACCAGCACATCGCGGGTTTCGGTGTGATAGAAAAACGGATGTAAGGACGGGTTGCCCATGTAGCCGCCGTCCCAATAGTGGTCTTCTCCTATTTGAACCGCATGGAACAGGAATGGCAGGCAGGCCGACGCCATGACGACGTCGGCGGTAATCTCCTCCATTTTGAACACCCGAACCTTGCCGTTGCGCACGTTGGTGGTGCTCAGGAACAGTTTGGTCCTCTGGCAGCCGTGCAGCGCATCGAAGTCCACCGCCTCTTCGAGCACCTGGCGCAGGGGGTTGAGCTTGAAAGGGTTGAACTGGTAGGGGGATAAGACCCGCGTCATCAGGTCGAACATCTGGTAGGCGATGGAGCCGTCCTGGTTCCATTGGTTGTTCAGATGGCTGCTGGCATATTCCCAGGGCGTCCGGCGCAGTGGGCTATAGAGGGCGCCGGCCTCGCTGATCCGTTTCCAGAAGTTATAAAGTGCTTCCCGCGCCCCGCCCCGGCCGCCCTGCATATCTCCGTAGGCGAAAACCACCGCATTCATGGATCCGGCGCTGGTCCCGGAAAGGCCTTCGATCCGGATGCGGCCGTCCTCCAGCAGACGGTCGATCACTCCCCAGGCATAGGCCCCGTGGGCGCCCCCGCCCTGGATCGCCAGGTTGATCACTTTGGCATCCGGCGAATAGGACTCGGCCGAGTGCGGGCAGCCGCAATCCCTGTCCTTGTCATCGGGCTGATAGGTTATCTTGCTCATTGAATTCGCAGGCCTCCTCTTATCGTTCAGCATGGGTTGCGAAACAGCATTGCTCGTGCGGAGGCAGTACCAAACCTGCTTTCACTCAGGATCGATTCGGTTTCGCACCTTTTAATGGAATGCCCGGGCGGCGCTGACCTGTGGCGGCTGGATGATGCGGCCGGGCTCGTGTTTGGAAAAAGATAGCGACTTGATAGAGGGTCGTAAAGGGCCCGGCCCAGACAAAACCGAGTCGAGGCGGATAATTAGGGATCGATAAACGCCTGACCCTAAACTGGATAAACCGGAAATTCCAAATCACAGGTTCCAAATCTCAAATAAATTCCAAATTACAATATATGAACTCCCAATATGCCTCTGAAGCAATTACAAGATCAAGCATGAGGGAAATGTGAAATCGTACAATACTGAATTTGGGCACTATGTCATGCTTTCCCCAGGCCGACTGAACGAAAGGGGATGATTGCTATGGCTATATGGACGCTGAACTCAACCGGATGATCCGGTATGTGGATCGGTTCAAGGTTGTGTCGCAATTGGATTTTCCCCCTCCCTCAATCCCTCCCACCAGGGGAGGGAAGCTTTTTTGTCCCTTCTCATTATTGACCTGACGCGCCTGCTTTTTCCGTCGTGGTTCTTTAGTGTAGACGGAAGCCCCGATGAAGGCTTCGATTTTATTCTATTTTCCCTCTCGCCAATTTACCTTTGTTCGATGGGGATGAACCTATCCATAAAGGAAAAGGGGAACTATTCGACTATGATTTCGAGATGGAGAATCGGGACCACAAGCTTCTGCGGACGCGGTTCGCCTTTGGCGGCGAAACGTTCAACGACGCCGGCACCCGTATCAACCCGGACGCCTGCATCGCCTGCGGAGAGTGTTTCGAGGTCTGCACCTTCAAGGCCATCATCGAAGGAGAGCCCTATCGTGTGGACGGCTCCCGGTGTGATGAATGCGGCAGTTGTTTCCAGGTCTGCCCCCAGGACGCCATTGAGCTTTCACGGACCACCTGAGTCCATGTACGACAACTATTAAGGGCCGCGGAAAAAAAGTTTTATCCCAACTATCATCACCTCTTCAGGCCATATTCGTGCGATCTTCAATCGAAAA
>ENA-ORCU01000868-ORCU01000868.1-marine-metagenome-genome-assembly--contig:-NODE-868-length-10212-cov-2.880118_pt1 | contig 10212 bp, 6 predicted proteins | sample MGYA00248631_ERZ508512 | MGnify/ENA primary metagenome ERZ508512 (study PRJEB26183, sample SAMN06268844) | marine metagenome | isolation source: Tt an P1 anaerobic enrichment on pine from sediment taken... | reverse complement strand
TAAGCTAACACTTCCCACTATCAAGGCGTGTTCGGGACTTACACCCTAGAGTTATCGCCCATGCTGGGCGAACCAAACAAGAAAGAGATGCGTCAGCAGATGCATCTCTTTCTGTTTTAGAAGCTAAGCCGAACGTTATGCTCACAATTAAATCCGTTGTCTGCTTTTCCAGGTGTAGCCGGTAACCACTTTGCGGTTCGGCATGATCAGACTAAAAAACAGCGCCAGTAAGACACTGGCTGCCATACCCACAAGTCCGTAAAGCAAGAACGAAAGATCGGTATGATTTTTCACCAAGGTTAAAACGATCAATCCGCCCACAACACCAGCCAGGGCGCCATTCCCTGAAATGCGGGAAAAGAAAATTCCCATTACAAACAAGGCACCCAGGCCCCCGGTAAGCAAACCCAAAAAGGTATTAAACTGATCCCAGAGCGAGGCAATGTTCCAGGTGGCCAGCATTAAGGCCATGAGGATACCCAGCACGCCCACAATAATTCCGGACCAACGGGCGACAGCCATCGTGCGCCGGTGTGTTCCCGCCTTGGCCAGTACCTTGTAGAAATCCGAAGTTATTACTGCCGAAACCGAATTGATGTTGGACGAAAGGGTTGACATGGCTGCCGCAAAAATGGCGGCAATCAGCAATCCGGCAATACCGGCTGGCATTTGGGCCACAATAAACTGCGGAAATACCGAATCGATATTGGGGTTCACTATCGCCATTCGTTCCGGATTAGAAGTATAATAGGCATACAATCCCGTTCCAAGCAGGAAGAAAATAATACTCACCGGGATACTTAAAAATCCATTCAGCCAAATACTTTGTCCGGTGGCCTTTTCGTCTTTGGTGGTCATGTAGCGTTGCACCACGCTTTGGTCGCTGGTGTACGAAATCAGCGTATTGGCCAGACCACCCAGCAACACCACCCAAAATACGGGCTGTGAAAAATCAAATCGAAAATCGAAGGTGTGAAATTTTTGCTGTTCAGCGGTTATTTCGAAGAATCCTCCCAAACCTCCTTCCACGCCAGCCAGCATAAAAGCCAGGGCAATAAAGGCACCGCCCACCAAGATAAAACCCTGAATGACATCGCCCCAAACCACAGCCTCGATTCCTCCGCTGGTACAATAAATGATGGTGACCACCCCCATAACAATGATGGCCAGGTAAATATCGAATCCGGTGACCGCATTTAAAGCCAGTGACGGCAAAAACAAGACAATGGCAATACGACTAACCATGAAAAACACAAACAAGGCCGAAGCCAGCCAACGCACCGCCCGGTTGAAACGGGCTTCGAGATACTGGTATGCCGTGTCGAAATTGAACCGGCGGAAAAAAGGCAGGAAATAGCGGATCACGATTGGTGCAATCGCGATGATAGCCATATTAAACAAAAACATGCGCCAATCAGCTGCATAGGATTTGGCAGGAATGGCTATAAAAGTGATGGCACTTAAGGTGGTGGCGAAAATACTGATTCCAGCCGCCCACCAGGGAATACGGCCACCTGCTTTAAAAAAGTCGTCGGTACTGCTTTCACGTTTCATAAAAAAGAAGCCCAAAAGCAGCATGCCAATAAAATACACTCCCAGCACCAGGTAATTCAGCCAACCAAAAACGGGTTTCACACTAAAGCGAAATTCATGCATCAAAGGCGTTCGGGTCGCCGGTCTGGTCTCCCCGCCGGGAACGACCAACGCGCCATTCCACCAAACGGAAGACGCAACAGCTACCGGGCTTCCCTCCCATGTTCCTGCATCAAACCAAGTATCGGTTACCGTATTGTATACCATGATTGTTGAATTGAATCCCGGGTGATTGATCCAAAGGGAGTCTCGTTCAGCCTGCGCCTTATCGTTGCCGGCTTGCACTTTATTGATGGCTCTTTCAACCTGCTTAAAGGTTTCTCCCGAGTCGCCTCCGGCCAGTACCACATGCGAAGCCCCTACCGTTGCTGCTATTCCAACAGCCAGCGGTCGTGTTTTCCCATCGGCCAGCATATCTTTTTTTTGTTCCCACACACCTGCTGATGGCCGATAACGATACACCTGCGCATAAAAATCTGTGCTATTGCTGTTCTCCGCTTTGGCACGTCCGCCAAACACATGCAGGCTGACTTCCTCGCCATCCATTTGTGCCACAGCCATGGCGCCGGATACCAGCACCGGAAAAGGTTTTAACAACTGCCAGGCCGCAGAAAGGTCAGACAGATCAAGCTTCAAAAACTGATTTGTAGCACCTTGCGCACTTTCGCCACCAACAAGATAAACCTGATTGCCAATGACTGCAGCCGCGGGATTCTTAACCTCCAGCGGCAATTCCGGAAATTCAAGCCAATCAATTTGATTGTTATGCCAACGAAGCAGGAAAACCCGATTACTTATTCCGTTGGTGGTTTGTCCTCCCAGGCAAAGCAGTCCCTCAGGCAAGCTTACCGAGGCGCCTTCGGCAATTGGCAGAGACAACTGCGAAGAGCCTGCCAGCTGCGGATTTCCGCTTGCATCGCGTTCAAAAACCATGACCAAATCGGATAGCTCCTTGCTTCCGCCTTCCCAGGGTTTTCCTGCAGGAAATGCAGAACCGCCGGCAACAATCAACACGTTACCATGCACGCCCGCGAAACTGCCTGCCAGGCCTTCGCCGGAAGCCAGTCCTTCGACCTGACCAAATAAGCGCTTTGAATTTTGCTGCAGGAAATTCACTTGTTCACGAGCCTGCGCCGGATATTTCAACAGCAGGAAGACGCATAAAAAAGCGACAGAGAATCCTTTTAACACCAGCCTATTGAAGAAAAATACGCGTTTATGTTGTTGATTGTCTTTTTGCATCACTTCAGTTTTTCAAGGGTTTGCCAGATTTGGTACAAGCCGCGTGGCACATGAAAGCAGCCTTTCCATTTTCCGCCTTTTAAAGGCAGTAACACTTCACCGCGACGGTTCAGGTAGCCATACCATTCGGCATGCTCCGGATCGGCAAAATGCGTCCAGGTGTATTCGTGAACTTTTTCAAACCACTGCAGACATAGTTCATTTCCCGTGTGTTTGTATGCCTTGATCAAGCTGATCAACGTTTCGATGTGCACCCACCACAATTTCTGGTCCCACTCCAACTGCTGCGGCGGGTTGCCTTTGATATCCATAAAATAAAAAATACCGCCAAACGCCTTGTCCCAGCCAAACTGAAGCGTGTCGAGCATGATTTTTACCGCTTTCTGCATGAGCGCGTCATCCTTCCGGCGTTCGGCCAAATCCATGATGAACCACATGGCTTCGATGGTATGCCCCGGATTCAACAAACGGCCTTCAAACGAATCGGAGAAGCTGCCATCGGGTTTAACATTTTCCAGAATCAGTCCCGAATCGGGCTGATAGAAAACCTCCATCACCTCGTAAATGGCATCCTGAATGGTTTTTTCAACCAAATCACGCGGCAGCAGGTGTTCAATTTCGAGCGAGAGGTTGCACAAAATCATCGGGAGTGAAAAACCTTTCAGTGGTCTGGTTCCCGGCACGAGCTTGTTGTATTTTCCTTTTGGATTATGTTTCCGGTCCAGAATATTATCAAAAGTCTGTTTGGCTATTTCAGCATATTTCGGGTTGCCAGTGGCCTGGTATAGCTGTGCGAAAGCCATGGTTACAAAGCAGTCGGAAAAAATATTATAGGGCTGCACCAAGGGCTTTCCTTCACGGGTAAGCGAAAAATACCAGTTCAACTTTCCATCGTGTCCGTGGTCCATCAAAAAGCGGGCGCCGTGCTCAGCCATGTCAAGCCATTGTGCTTTTTTTTCAACTCGGTTATACAGCGATGAAAACATCCATACCTGACGGGCCTGCAGCCAGACAAATTTATCGGTATCAAAAACCTTTCCTTCGCGATCGAGGCAAGTAAAAAAACCACCAAACTCCTCGTCTTTGGAGTTCCGCTCCCAAAATGGGATGACTTTATCCAGCAATTCATGCTGGTATTGTGCCGCTAATTGTTCAAAATTCAGTTTCATGCTTTTCAATCTTTTCAGTAGTTATTCCGCTTCAATCCAGCCCCTTATCAATTTAGAAGAACGAACCCCCGGCCTTGTTTCTCCGCCCGGAATGATGATTTGCCCGTTCCACCAACAGGCGGTGGTCGTCACGGGAGTAGGGCCTTCCATCTTCCCCACCCGACTCAATTTTCCGTCGCAGGTGTTCAAACAGAAAACATCCTGACAAAAACCGGGATGGCTGGTTAAATGATTTTCCTTCAACCTCAGAAAATGCTCCTTTTCGCTGGCCGTTTCAGCCGCAGTCACCGCATGAATCAATCGCTCCGTTTCATTAAAGGCTTCCCCGGTATCGCCGCCAAACAGCAAAATCGAATCTTCCCCATAGGCCAGTCCGGTTCCTGCCGAAAGGCCAAACACTGCCTCTCCTTCTACCTGAAGCCTGCCGGCCTTTTGCCAGCTGACTTCCGAAGGTACATACTTCCAAATGTCGCTCAAAAAATCCGAAGTTGGCCCAGTTTGATAGCGCCCGCCAATCAAGTAAATGCAATCTTGCTGTCCGTCGTGCTGAGAAACCACTACGGCATGCGAACAAGCGACAGGCAGATCCGGCAGCTTCCTCCAGCCAGTTGATTCATCATTCAAATCAAGAGCAAAGAAAACCTGGCTTGCTCCTTTCGTACCCTGTCCGCCAGCCAGGTAAACTGTACTTCCGCACAAAGCTGCTCCTGAACTGGAAAGTGCAACGGGCAGGCGGGGCAAATCAATCAGCCGGACTTCCGGCGAATCCAAACTCAGCAGGAAAGTCTGATTGGTTGGACCATTCGCGGTTTCGCCGCCAAGGCTGATGATGCCTTGTTCGGTTGAAACACAAGCACTGTAGGCGATGGCCTCAGGTAAACGAACGTCCGGCTGTTCCCATTTCAGTTGCCTGTTGGCTGCTTCTTTTAAAAGAAAAATGGTGTCGTGATACTGTTTCTCCCCTCCCTGCCAAGGCATTCGTCCGTTGAAGTTCGCCCCACCGGCAACCATCAACTTATTTTGATGCACACCGGCAACAGGACCAGCCAAGCCTAGCTGTACTTCTTCCCCTCTTGCCACCGGAATTTCCGTCAATATGTCCCATGCTATTTTCATGATCGATCTGTCTCGTTATTTACTTGAAAGTTACCGGATACTCAACCATCTAAATCCCAAAATCAATCCCTCAATCCTTCATTCCTTAAATCCGTCAATCCCTCTACTTCCGGGAGAAATACGCCGCCATATCCAAGGCATCCACATCGACCACAAACTGTTTGTAAGCCTCGCTGCTCATATTTTTTACCGGCAAGCGGAATTCGCCACATTCGAGCCCAACAAAGCGCATGTAGGCTTTTCCGGTAGCAATGCCGCCATATTTCCCAAGCAAGCGAATCATGTCAATGGATTGCTGCTGCAACTTACGGGCTTCCACCAAATTTCCCTCGTCATAGGCCTTGATCAGCTGATGATAAAGCGGTGCCGCATAGTTAAAGGTACTTCCCACGCCTCCGCGGGCACCTAAAACAAGGGCCGATAAAAGATTTTCGTCGCGTCCCCACAGCATATCGTATTTGCCATTCTGAAAATTCAGACAGCTCAGGTAATCCATAAAATCTTCATGGGTGTATTTGATTCCTGCCAGGTTTGGGATCATTTTTGCTGCTTCCCGCAGAAAATCGTACATGGGCACGTTGCAGCCAGTCAGCACCGGAATATGGTAAAAATAGACCGGAAGCCGGGGAACAGATTCTGCAATTTTTGCACAAAACTCAGCCAGGGGCTTTGCGCCTGCCGGCTTAAAGTAAAAAGGTGCCAAAATGGCGATCCCATCTACCCCGAGAGCTGCCGACGTTTGCGCACTTTCAATGCACTCCGCATAGGAGGTTCCGCCCACGAGGTTAATCACTTTCAAAGCTTTTTGTTCCTTGTTTTGAGACGTCCAGGCCGCGGTGATCTCGGTTTTTTCCGTTTGCGAAAGCGAAACGCCCTCACCGGTGGAGCCGTTGATAAATGCGCCGACAACGCCATTCCTGCTTAGAAAATTGTAATAGGCCGGTATCTGATCGATATTGACTGTGCCGTCGGAATGCATCGGAGCAAACGGTGCGGCAATGAGACCTTCAATTTTATTCATCATGGTATTCCTAATTTATTCGTTTATATTCGTCGGTTTGTAACCTTTAATATTTTTATTTACAGTACTTTTTGAATCAGCTTCGCCCACAACAAATAGCCGTCACCGGTTAAATGCAAGCCATCGTTGGTGTACAACGGATTCATCCAATTATTGCCGGCGTTTTTAAAGTTCGAAAACAGATCGATAAAACCGACTGAATTTTGCGAGCACCAATCATTTAATTGTTCGTTGATCCAGAGCACCTCATCGGTCCTTGAGCAATGGTTCTGGAACTTTCCAAAATCAGGATTGACCGGTAAAATACTCTGAACATACACTTTGGTTTTGGGTGAATGTTCTTCGATCAGCTTGACGATCCAGCAGATGTTGGCGAAAACGGTGTCTTTCGAAATTCCCCGTGCCAGATCGTTTATACCGATTAATAGAAACACTTTCTCCGGTTTCGATTCGCTTACTTCATTTAAACGATAAAGGACACCTGCAGTAATATCGCCACTGATTCCGCGGTTTTTTATTCTTTTATTCTGAAAAAGCTCGGCCCATTCGCTACCGTCTGTTATGCTGTTTCCCAGAAAAATGATTTCTTTTTTAGTATTTGGAAGGTGCTCGAAAAGCGTTCTTCGCTGCTCATAATAAGTGGACTGAAAGGAATTTTCCCCATCCTGTGCTTTTACAAAAGGCAAAAAACAGAGCACCAAAAGGGCTGATAATATGAATTTTAAATTTGCCATGTTACTTATTTTCAGAAATAAATCTTCACAACTATTCTGGTATTTTTCTATCTAAATCAGCCGAAAACCTCAGGCCTTTGACTTGTTTAATCGTTCCGTTGATTTCCTCAACCGGGACAAAAGTGAACATGCGTTTCCAGGTATCTTTTTTCACCGGAATTTTCAGCAGCACCTTGTTCCAGCCCTTTTTAAGGTGAATTGATGCCGGTTTTCTGAAAAAGTAATTTTCATCTGTGAATGGAATTTCTTCGGTATTGGCGGCCAATCCGGGCTTATTCCAATTAGGTGCGGCAATCTCTTCGCCGTTCAGCCAAACTCTCGAAAGGGTATTGTGCCATTCGCCATTTTGAGGGAACGGGCCTCCCCTGCGGCCTGCCGAGCGCGACCAGTCGTGAAAGCCGATCCAAGCTCCAACGGTTTGTTCTTTGGGCGACCAAATTTGGGTGCAGGCATAATACGTTCCCTCTTCCCGGGGGAAATAAGACGGATAACCGAAGAAATGCGTCAGGTGAATGGTGCCCCCAATAAAAGGTCCCTGCCAGGTGTAATTGGCCACGCCGATTTGGCAATTTTCCAACAACTCATCTTCCTCCAGAAATTGAGCTTCGAAATCGCCACCATTCGCTATCGGTCCCAGTATGCTCCACTCGATGTTTGTTTGTTTCACATAAGGGAAAGGTTTGTCTGCAAAATATTTGTCGCGGTGTTCGATCATCCGCTCTTCAAAAGCGCTGAACTCATTCAGCAGCTCGCTCCCTTTTCCCGGCAATTTGGCCAGATAGTTTCCTCCAATATCTTTTTTCTGCCCGGTCCACAAAGTTTCGCTGTAGGTAACGATTCCCGGATACACCGGATTTTGTATAAGAATGTCGTATGCGTCGTTCACATTATTGTCGTTCCAGCAACACAAAATACCACCCAGTCGCAGCGAGTCACCGTGGGCTGCACCGCTGATGCGCTCGAAATACAGCTGGGAGACGCCGGCCAACGGATCGAGATGATTGAGATAATTCAAGCGTGAATCAAGATAGCGATGGCCCGGCTTAGGATGGCCATTTGACGACCAGAGTTGCGTAATCGAAACCGAATCGCCGTCGATAGATTGTCCCGGTCGCCACACAATCAATTTGCGGCCGTGGTGTTGGGTTACCCGCTTAAGAAGTATAGGCAACAACGTCGGCGACGGTTCTTCGTAGCTGTGCCAAACTTCATCGGTTCCCAAATGAATGTAAGGCATTACCTCTGCCGGAGCCAGACTGCACAATTCATCAACCAGATCGATCAATACCGGTTGTACGCCGGGGTCGCTCATGGTTTCAAATCCCATGGCCTTGCGGAAAGCGGCACTGTGTCCGGGTATGTCGAACTCAGGAATCAGTTTAATTTTCCGCTCCAGACAGAACGCCACCAGTTCTTTGAAATCTTTCTGGGTATAGAATTTACCTTTTTCGCGCGTCATGCTTTCCGGGGCATTTAGTTGCGGATAAATTTTACTTTCAAGCCGCCAGCCCGCATTCTCGGTTACATGAAAATGAAACACGTTATACTTGTAGGCTGCCAGCACGTCGATTTGCTCTTTCAGCATATCCATGGGCTGGAAATTTCGCCCCACATCCTGCATAAAACCACGAATGCGAAAAGCCGGCCAGTCAATAATGGCACAGCCTTTCAGGTAACGTTTTCCATTTATTTCAGTAACCAGCTGTTTTACTGTTTGTACGCCCCTGAATAGACCGGTTTTGGTAGTCGCTTCCAGCACCACCGAATCGCGGGAAACATTCAATTTGTATGCCTCTTCTTCGTTAAAAGACACCGTTTCAATTTCAGCCACCAGCCGCTGAATAAAGGCTGAGGCGCTATCTTTCATATCAAAATCCTCTGAACTCCATGTAATTTCTTGTGGAGCGGGAATCAGCGCTGGCTTTGAACTTTCGGACGTACCGCAGGCGACAAGTGCCATCAGGCACCCGGCAACCGCCAGTTTGAAGGTCAAATTTGTTGTCAACTTTTTCAATTTTCGCGAATTACTGTTTGTCACCGCTTATGACTGCTGAAACCGGTATCTTCTGAAAATACAGCTCTTTCACGCCTTCGTACAAAATGCCGATTGTTTCGTCATCGATCATAGTCATGCAGGAATAGCCAAATCCGGCAGGTTCATAAATCTCCAGCTGAAATTCCTCCGGCCAGCTCATGCCTTGATCCAGACTGACTTTGATGGTCATGTTGGTCCGCTGGTGTTTGTTATCTGGGTTCGAAAAGAACAACACCCGCTTATTTTGGCCATCTACTTTCAGATCGCCTGCAATAATGCTGGCCATGCAATTGGGTTCCTGCAAAGCCGAACTGGAGGTGGGGTGCATTGTCCAGGTTTCACCCAAATCGGAAGTTGTGGCCACGGCCCGTCCGTTGGTTTCACTTTTATCTTTTCGGTTCTGGTCGTCACGCATGTTCAGCATCAAGCTGCCATCGCCTAGCTGAACTACCTGAGCTTCGGTGGTATTGGGTTTGGCTCCGGTTCCAATGTGCCAGCTTTCACCGCCATCAGTGCTGTAAACAATCGTTGAATGGCTGGTATATTGTCCGCCGTCCAAGGCTTTTTCACCAATATCGGCTTTAAACTGTGCGGGAAAAACCAGGGTTCCGTCGTTGAGGGTAATTCCACGTCCCGGCCCCTGGAACATCAGTTGCCAGGCAGGGTCTTTTATTTGTTCGGTAATGTTTACGGGTTCCGACCAGGTAAGGCCGTCATCGGTACTTTTTACCAGCACAAACTGACCGGTTTCGATTGGTTTCATGCCCGGTTGCGAAGTCCACCAAAGCATATCTTTTTCGGAGAAGCCGCTAATCCACAATCCAGCTACCCAAAGCGTTCCTGTTGTGTGGTCGTACAGTACGCTGGGATCGCCAATGCCATTGAGACGTTGAGAACGTCCACCCCATTCGCCCATATCCATAATCACTTTCATGGGTTCCCAGGTTTGGCCGCCATCGGTACTGCGGCTCATACCCACATCAATGTCTTCCTGTAAATCTTTGCTGTTGTTGTATCGGTTATCGTAAACCGCGATCAAGCTTCCTTTGTTGGTGGTTACCAGACCCGGAATCCGGTAGGTATCGCAATCATCCTGTCCGGCTGCGCGCAGCACTTTGCCCAGTCGATACGTATGCGGCTCTGCCGGAATGCTTTCGGCAAGTTCACTTCCTCCCAAATCAAATTCAATGCGTTCAATCTGAAAGGTGGCTAGTAAATCGGCGTTTTCTTTTGCTTTGAAATTCAGGTTAAAAACCTGTTCTTTTTTGACTGTTTCAAAAAGCCCCTCAATTTCCACTTTTC